>Ga0315285_10005773_pt1 | contig 12722 bp, 14 predicted proteins | sample YL17G09_36_MG_FD_203698 | JGI IMG/M metagenome (GOLD analysis project Ga0315285, IMG submission 203698) | Sediment microbial communities from Yellowstone Lake, YNP, Wyoming, USA - YL17G09_36 | ecosystem: Environmental > Aquatic > Freshwater > Lake > Sediment | place: USA: Wyoming | collected... | reverse complement strand
CGGGCCGACGCCGGCAACAGAAATAAGAAGTTCAAAAAATTCAAGCTCTTCCTGCGCCTTAAAACCAAATAGCCCTGCTCCGTCCTCGCGAAGATGAAAGTGGCAAAAAAGTTTTGCTTCGTTTCCGATTTCGGGCAAAGCGCGGATTGTTTTATCGGACGCCATAATTTGGAAACCAAGCCCGCAGGTTTCCAAAACCACGAAGTTATCTTCCTTTGCTGATATACGGCCTGAAACGCTGTAAATCATCTCCTAAATTATAGAATATTTCTCAAAAACTTGCTCTTTTGCAAGCATCTGTGATACGCTATATACCATAATGATTATTCTATTTTCTAATTTCTAATTTCTCCCGCCCAATCTCCGAATCCCGCCACAGCGGGATGAAGTTAGATTGGCGTGGATCCCGTCTCTCTCCACGATGGAGAAAATGTTATTTGCCTCATCGGAGATTAAGCGGGATCGCGCCAACTCTAGCCACTCGCCTTGTGGCTCGTGGAGAGTTGCGGGATATTTTCTAGATTCTAATATGCCAATCACTAAATCAGCCAAAAAAGCCCTGCGGCAGAATATCCGCCGCAGAGCCAAAAACCAGAAGCAAAAAGAGGCCGTTAAAAAAACAATCAAGGCCTATAAAAAACTGGTTGCTGGCAAAAAAACAGAAGAGGCCAAGGCACAGCTGCCCAAGGTTTATAAAGCCTTAGACAAACTGGCCAAAGTTGGCGTCATTAAGAAAAACAAAGCCAGCCGGCTGAAATCGCGTTTGACGCGATTTCTACAATGACGATAACAATGACTATGACTGCGGAGCTTAAACCTAAAACCGTGGTTGTTATTATTAAAAGTCATAGTCATTGTCATGGTTATAGTATTAAATCTAACAGCGCCTCTTCGTAATCCATTTTCCCGGATTTTACCGCCAAGTCGTAGCCAGCCATTGCCGGAAGTTTTTCCGGCCAGCTATAAGCCGCGATGTTAAAAATTTTTCCTACTGGTTCGTTTGTCGCGAAAAGTTTTGTGAGCGCCGCGAGCCGTTCTCTTAAAACAGGCCTTCTGAGCCCGGAAAGCAAATCCCAAAAATTGGGCGTAAGCTCAAGTTCCAGGTTTTCCAAATCGCTTTTTTCAATAATTGGCCTGCCCGCCGTAGCTTCGGCGGTGGCGGGCTTGCCCAAAAAACTTATTTTTTGGAGTTCGGTTATTGCCAACCAAGTGTTGTTTTTGTATATTTCCGCAAAAAAGTGGAGTGCGCTGTCGCTTAGTTTAAAGCCCAGTTTTTCAGCTTCTTTTGCCAAAAATCTCATCCATTCCGGCCCGGCCAAATAATCAAATTTCTGCGCCAGAATTCCCGCCATCCGGCCAGGCAGGGGTTTTTTAAGAAGAAAATCAAATCCTTTTGTGGGCTTCTCCCGCTCGGAAACAAGGACTGTCAATCCTTCCCGCCCGGCTAAGGGTTTTAATTCGGCAATCAGCTCGGTTTCTGTATTCTCTCCATGAGAGGCGTGCGCCCGAGGCCCATCTCCGCCAGAGGCGGATGCGCCCTTGGAGCACGCCTCTGGCGGAGATCCGCCTTTGGCGGAAAAAACGTTTTCCAAAACTGCCAATTTAACTGACTCAAAAATAGATTGGTTCTTTATGAAATTTTTAAATTCTGAAAAGCCGCTTTCGGCAGCTAAGTCAAAACAACCCAATCCCAATCTGGAGTGCTTTCTTTGAAATTCGGCGATAAACTCCTTTTTTTTCCGATTGCGCCGATAATCATCCGGCCCGTAGAGAAAGATAATCATTTATTTTTAACAGCCGCTTTTATGAATTCCGTAAATAATGGATGGGGGTTAAGCGGCCGAGACTTAAATTCAGGATGAAACTGGGTACCGACGAAAAACGGGTGTTTGTCGCGAGGCAACTCCATTATTTCCATTAAGCGTCTGTCCGGCGAAAAACCGGAAAATAGCAACCCTTTCTTTTCCAGTCTTTCAATATATTTTGGATTCACCTCGTAGCGGTGGCGGTGTCTTTCAGAAATCAAATTTTGTTTATACGCCTGGCGAGCAATGCTGCTGTTTTTTAACATTGCTGGATATGCGCCGAGCCGCATTGTGCCGCCGTAATGCTTCTCTAAAACAAGTTTCTTTTGCTCCGGCAAAATATCAATCACCGCATAGGGGGTTTTGGGGTTTATTTCAGTGGTGTGGGCTTTTCTTAACCCGGCAACGTGTCTGGCGAATTCTACAACCGCCAGCTGCATGCCATAACAAAGACCGAGGTACGGGATTTTTTTCTCGCGGCAATAACGGATTGCGGAGATTTTTCCTTCAACCCCCCGGCTGCCAAATCCGCCGGGCACAATGATGCCGTTGTAAGCCGAAAGGGTTTGGAGTTTTGCGGGAGATTTTTCAAAGTCCTCGGAATCAATCCATTCAATAATCGGCTTATGTTTCAAGGCATAACTTGCGTGTTTCACCGCCTCCAGCACAGAAATGTAAGAATCAGTAAGAATAAAACTGCCTGAACCGAAATATTTACCGACAATGCCTATGGTAACCGGCTTTTTCGCGCTTCGGATGACCACCACAAGTCTTTTCCATTTTCTCAGGTCTCGCTGTTTTGCTTTGATTGAAAGCTTGTTGAGCAATCGTGCGCCCAAATCGTCTTTTTCAAAATTGACCGGCACCTCGTATATATTCTCAACATTCGGCGCGGAAATAATGTCCCCTTCCTCGATATTGCAGTTTAACGAGATTGTTTTCTTTCTTCGGCTGTCCAGCGGCACAGAAGCCCTTGCAATAATAATATCCGGCTGGAGGCCGGTGGAGTTAAGCGTCCGTACCGCGTACTGCGTAGGTTTCGTTTTTAGTTCGGTGCCTCCCCCCCCAAGAGCCGGCACAAAACTCACTAAAACAAGAAGCACGTCTTTGGGCTTCTTGATTTTAAGCATCCGAATAGCTTCTAAAAATAAAATGTTTTGGTATTCTCCGGCTGTCCCGCCGATTTCAATAACAATAATCTCTGCCTCTTCTTTCGTTGCCGCTTTGTTAATGCGGCTTATTACCTCCAGAGGAATTTGCGGCACCACTTCCACGCATTTGCCTTTATATTCCAAATTCCGCTCTCTAGTTATTACAGCTTGATAGATACTACCAGTGGTCATATAGTTTACTCCGGAGAAATTCTTACCAAAAAATCGTTCATAATTTCCCATATCTTGATCGCATTCGGTGCCGTCATCTAACACAAACACTTCGCCATGCTCAGTGGGATTCATTGTGCCGGCATCCACATTTACATAGGGGTCAATTTTTATCGCAGTAACCTCAAATCCTCGAGCTTGCAGAATTTTCCCAATCGAAGCCGTTGCCACTCCTTTGCCTACGCCAGACATCACTCCGCCTACAACGAAAATATATTTGCGCATTGGTTTTAAATTTAAATTATTATTAAAATTTTTAATATTCCATTGACACCTCCTTGGGCGGCACGAGCGTTGGATCTGTCGGCAGTGTAAAATGAATAGTTGTGCCGCGGTTCAGCTCTGATTCAGCCCATATTTGGCCGCCATGAGCCTGAACAATGCTTTTCGCGATATAAAGCCCGAGTCCGGAGCCTTCAGTTACGGTTTTGGCGGCGTTTGACGCTCTAAAGAATTTGGCGAATAACCGATCAATCTCATTAGGGGGGATGCCTATGCCGGTATCGCTCACGCTTACTTCTAAAAACGGCCCTTGCTCGGCCTTCTTCACCTTCACGATAATTTCTCCGTTCTCCACATTATATCGAACTGCGTTGTTTAGTAGATTTGAAACGACTAATGGCAGCCTTTGCGGATCAATTATTGCTTGGGGTAAGGATTCGTTGGGACGATCAAAATACAGTTTCAAGCCCGCGCGCCGAACCTGGGGAAGCGCTTCTGCTAAAATCCCGCTCAAAAACTCAATAAGGTCTACGGACTTGAAGCTGTAGCCAACCTTGCCCTCCTCTATTTTAGAAACATTTAGAAGATCTTCAACAAGATTAAGGAGTTTTTCCGCTGAGTTCCCGATGTTTTGAAGCAAAAGCTGGTTTTCCGCTGTTAAATCCTTCCCTCCGCTAAGTGATTCTATGGCCCATTTTATCTCATTAATCGGAGTCCGAAGTTGGTGAGAGGCAGTGGTTATAAACTCGTTTTTGGATCTTATGAGCGAAACTTCTTTGGTCCGATCGCGGATGATTTTCATAAATCCCAGAAGCGTCCCCTTTTCGTCGGCAACCACCGAGGTCATCACTCGCAATTCCAGCATCGGATCGGTAAAAGATATATCCACAACTTGGGGATATTCGCCCACTTTTGAGCGGATGACGAAGTTTGGCACAAGCGAGGGAAATAATACCTGCGTTAAAAGTTTTTTGTTAGGATCCCCGACGTCTTGAGGCTGAATCCTGCTGCCTAAAACCATATCGGCTCTAAGATTAAAAAGCTTCTCGGCTGCCGAATTGAAAAACAGAATTTGAAAATTCTTATCATATACAATAAGCGCGTCTTCCAGGCTTAAAATTATGTTTCTAAATTCGCTTCTTTCTACTTTTGCCTCAAAATTAATGGCAGCCGCGCGATACGCGCTCAGAAAAACAAATATTCCGACTGCGAGAAGCAACCCGGAAATGATGAGTTTAAACAGCGAGGGAAGATATAAAATATTTATGATAAAAATGGCGGCCATAAAAGGCAGAAAGACCCAGAAGATTTGGATTTCCGGCAGGCCAGCGAATAACTTTAATTGTTGCCAATGTTTCTTCGGCATTTAAATTTTAGGGGGATTGATTTTCCAATTTAATTTTAGCTTAAAACATCCTGGTCTGCGAACTTCCGCGGGAGGAATTCGCTCCGGGACCGAGTTTGTTGCTCTCTATCCGTTTTATAAGGGTTTCAAAGCCGAGAGTTTTGAAATATCGCGCGAGTCGCGACAGATCGTCTTGAATTTTTAAATCCGCCAATTGGTCTGTTTTTAACTCAATATCGCTTCGGAGGGCTATAAGTTTTTGGGATTGTTCAGCTTGTTTTTGGAACGATTTTAGTTTCTCTTTAAGCTTTTTGTCCTCGTCCGGTTTTTCATAAAGCCGTTTTAGGCTGCCGAATTGTTTTAGGAGCCGGCTCGCGGTTTTGGGGCCGATGCCCGGCACGCCTTTCACATTATCCGACGGATCGCCAACCAGCGCTTTATAATCAATAAGCTGTTTTGGCTCAAGGCCGTAGCGCCCGAGAACCGCGTCGTGATTATAGGTAATAGTATCGGTAACCCCCCGTTTCAGAGTCCTTACAACTACTGTGTCCCCTTCTACAAGCTGAAGAGTGTCAAGGTCGCCGGTTAAAATCATTATACGCAGATCAGGATGGCTTGAAAATTTTTTAGTTAGAGTAGCAATAAGATCGTCGGCCTCAAATCCCGGCTGCTCAAATGTTTCTATCCCAAATCTCAAAAAAAGTTCGTGGGCTTCGATTATTTGAGAAATGAGCGTTTGGGGCGCAGGCGGTCGTTGGGCCTTATATGCGGGGTATTCCTCCTTTCTAAACGTTGGTTCAGGCCTGTCAAAAAGCGCGGCGGCGTAGTCCGGTTTTTCTTCACGCCATAATTTAATCAGGATACTTGCGACTCCGTAAAGCGCTTGACTCGGCCGGCCGTCAGGAGTAGTCAGGGGCGGCAAAGCGTGAAAACAGCGGTGAATCAATGAGTTGGCATCTATAAGAAGAAGGGTTTTCATAAAGCTCTCTTACGAAATTACCCGGCCCCGCGTCGCGCGAGTTGAGGCAAGCGAAAATATACCTGCCTGCTCGCCCCGCTAAAGCTCCGGCGAAGCGGGCCGGCAGGCAGGCGAATATACGAAAAATAGTAGCACATTTTGTGAGACTTGACTGGGGCGGCATTTGTTTTTATACACCCTTTTTTAATACAATAATCCTCTCGTTCTTCTTCATCACGTGCTGAAATTCAATCCATATTGCATCTTTTGGGATAATCTTTCTGATTTTGTCCGCCCATTCAATGATAACAATGTTTTTGGGGTCAATAAAAATTTCAGCAAGGTCCAGTTTTAAAATTTCTTTCGGATTGCCTGCGCGATAAGCATCGATATGATATAAATTAGCGAATTTCTTACGGCAGAGCGCGAATCTCCTTATGATAATAAATGTTGGGCTGGTCGCCCGCTTTCTTATTCCAAGCCCTCGGAAAAACCCCTGGATAAAGGTCGTCTTGCCGCTCCCCAATTCTCCAGCAAGCGCAACAATGATTGCGTTCCTTCGCGGCCTGAGCCGCGGGATTTTGCGGGCCAAAGAATAACCTAATTTTTTAGTTTCGGCCGAAGAAAAGCTTTGAAAAATTCTCATTTCTTTTTAAAACAAAAATAACAAAAACAGTAAGAATAAGCGAGCTTCCGATCAGCAATTCCCAGAAAACAGATTGTCCCAGGCGCTTATTGAGCGGCTCGGAAAAAGGGTAAATGTTATTAATCAAGCTTGCCTCGGCAACAGCGTTATTTGCTCCCCCGGGCGTGGGGTTGGTAAATATAAAATCTTTTCCGAAACGACTCACGCTTTTCCCTTCCGGCGCGCTGCCCAAAAACCCTGCTGAATCAATTAATTGCCCGGCCGCGTCATAAAGATAAAGCGAGCCGTTCTGATTTTGTAAAGCAAGTTTTATTTCGCTCCGTTTGAGCGTAAGGTAGTTGTTTACCTCAATTTTCCGGTCTTTAAAAATAAACTTTTTGTCGCTGGCGGTTTTTAAAAACCATCCTTTAAGATAAACGGGGTTAGCGCCATTATTCCAAAGCTCAACCCATTCTCCGTCCTCGTCAGCTCCAACCGGGTTCGGCAGCCACTCATTGATGTAAACCATTTTACAATAATTCGCCGGACCGTTTGATCTTTAGATGATCGTATGCTGCGGGAAGCGCAATCCGGCCAGCAGAGGTGCGCTGTATAAACCCAAGAGTCATGAGATACGGTTCATAAATATCCTCTATCACTCCCCTGTCTTCGGAAAGCGCCGCGGCTAGGGTGTTTATTCCGACTGGACCGCCGTTAAACTTATGAATTATAACCTGGAGCAATCGCCGATCCTGCGGCTCAAGCCCTTGGTCATCAATATCAAGTAATTCCAGCGTTTTTTTAGCCGCGGCTTCGGTAACAACGTTTTCTCCGCGCACCTCGGCGTAATCCCTGGCGCGCTTTAGGAGCCGGTTCGCAATCCGCGGGGTGGCGCGCGAAGCTCGAGCCAAAATATTAATTGCTTCGGGAGTTGTTTTTATTCCCAAAATAGACGCCGACCGATTGAGAATGGCTTCTATGTCTTTGGGGTCGTAGTAAGCGAGCCGGAAGGTTGCTCCGAATCTAGAACGAAGGGGATGAGACAAAAGATTCTCGCGCGTCGTAGCCGCAATCAAGGTAAACGGCGGGAGGTCTAAACTCACGCTCCGCGCCCCTGGCCCTTTGCCTATAACGAGGTGCAGTTTCCGGACTTCCATAGCCGGATACAGCACTTCTTCTATCATCCGGTTGATGCGGTGCGCCTCGTCAATAAAAAGCACTTCTCCTCCTTCAAGATTTGTGAGAACGGCCGCCAAATCCCCCATTTTTTCAAGCGCCGGCCCGGAAGTTGTTTTTACGTTTGCCCCGAATTCTTTTGCGGTAAGATACGCCAAGGTTGTTTTTCCCAGACCTGCTTGACCGCAGAAAAGAATATGATCCATCGCTTCTTTGCGCTTTTTCGCCGCCTCAATGATTATCCGCAGATTTTTCTTTACTTTTTCCTGGCCAACGTATTCTTCCCAGTGAGTCGGCCGGAGCGCCTGATCAATGCTTATATCTTCGGCAATGATTGAATTGTTCTTTGTTTTCATTGTTTTTGACTGCTGGTTTATGATTTCTCCCCCAAAACGGGGGGTATTGATCCCTCACCTTTTTAAAAGGGTGAGGGATTGACAAAATCTATCTTTTATGCTAACATAGAGCGGTTAAGAAAGGTAAGTTACCGCCTCGGATCTGGGGGCGAGAGTTGTTTTTAGCTGACCCTTAGGACGGCTTGGTTTCGGCGAAGCCCATCCTCTAAAACAATTCTAACCTCTTTTAGTTTTTTTCAAAAGAGTCCTTTATTCCCCTGACGCTTCGTCAAGGGAAGCCCCCAGATTTGAGGCGAGAGCAACCTTATTCAAAGAGCGAAAAAAGAATAGATGCGAACTATCTTTTTCCGCTCTTTGAAATAAAGCGGTGAGGCGCAGCTTGTCGCTATTGGGGCGGCGGGCGATGTGCTTCAAAACAGAATTCCAGTGAGAATAAGAATGAGGAGGTTGTTATGATTCGACGGATGGTTTTCTGGGGATTCGCGCTGGGTGGATGGATCCTCGCCGCGTATTTCTTCAACACCCCGACGGGGAATCCGCACTTCACGGACAGCGCCCCGTACATCAACTCGTTCGAACCCGGCGGCCAGAAAGTCGTCGAGTGGCACGATGGCAAGTACGAGCTCTTCTCGACCGGCGCCGAGCGCGTGACTCCCTACTTGGGACCACTCACGCTGGCGTTCGACCCTGGACGGGGCAATTGTCCCCAATCCATCACCATCGGCGAAACCGGAATCGCCTTCGTGTACTGTTACGAAGGCAAAATCGGCGGTGCGTGGAGAAAGGATCTGCCCTCAAGGGTCGAATGGGTTCTCCGTAGGGGGCGAACTCTCGCCGAGCAACACTGGGGACCGCTGACCCGCAAGAGTAGGTTGTAGACCAACTACAACAAGGACTAAGCAGACCTGCTGCTTCCCGCCATTGTGTCGCAAGACCTCTGGCGGGTTTTTCTTATCGCTTGCCGCTCATATACGAAAGTTATATTTGGTTTCGTAATTTCGCCTGCCCGCCGGCAGGCAGGTATATTTTCGTATTTCGTAGTTGAACTACCACTCAATAGGCCCGGTTACTTCTTCCACCTCTTTAAAGGTAGTAATGCCTTTTAGAACTTTAAGAATCCCGTCTGTCTGCATCCCGACCATTTCCTGTTTTTCTGCCAGCCGCCTTAAGGACCCCTCGGAAACCTCTTTTAAAATTGCTTCTTCCAGATCCGGCCCGCTTTTTAAGAATTCAAAAATTCCTATTCTGCCGCGAAATCCGAAATTGTTGCAAGCCGGGCACCCTTTTGACTCGTAAATTGCCGGGTTTTTGTAATCTTCTTTTTTAACGCGCTTGGGCAATTTTTTAAGAAATCCGTTAATTTTTTCTTTAAGTTCTGCGCTGATTTGAATTGGTTTTTTGCACTGCTCACAAAGCTTTCTAACCAATCTTTGGGCTATGACCAGTGTTAGTGCCGGCCCAATAGTGGCTGGTTTTACCCCTAAATTCACTAAGCGTGGAACCGCGCCAACCGCGTCATTGGTGTGAAGAGTGCTTAAAACCATGTGGCCGGTCAAAGAGGCCTGCATCGCTATGTCTGCGGTCTCGGCGTCCCTGATCTCGCCCACCAAAATAACATCCGGGTCCTGCCGCACAATTGCCCGAAGGCCGTTCGCAAAAGTATAACCAGCCTCCGGATCAACCTGGGTCTGTTCAATGCCCGGAATGCGGTATTCAATCGGATCTTCTATGGTAATAACTTTGATTTCCGGGTTGTTAAGTTTGCGAAGAAACGCGTAAAGAGTGGTGGTTTTCCCCGAACCGGTTGGCCCGGTGTTTAAAATCAGGCCGTGAGGTTTTATGATTTCGCGTTCTACAAGCTCCAGATCATCCTCGCGCAATCCAAGACCCAGAAGGTCAACCATTATCGCCGCGGGGTCTAAAATCCTCATTACAACCGTCTCGCCAAATTCGGAAGGAATGATTGAAACCCTCACTTCAATTTCTTTGTCTGGAATGTTTATGGTAAACCGGCCGTCCTGCGGCTCGCTGTGTATATTAAGCTTCATGCCTGAGAGAAGCTTGATACGAGAGATAAGCCCCGTATAGTTTTTAAGCGGAAGGGTATTGAAAATGTCATGCAGGATTCCGTCTAACCGATAACGAATTTTAGCTTCTTTCTCTTCTGCTTCCAGATGAACATCTGAAGCCTTATTTGCCAAAGCCCCGGCAAAAATAATCCGGAATAAATCGGTTGTGCCCAGTTTTTTAAAATCCGCTTTTTTGAATTCTTCCTGAACGGCTTGGAATGTGTGCAGGCGGCCAAGAAATTCTTCAAACCCCTTTTTTTCAATCTCCGCTCTGCCAGTGATTTCTTTTGTTTTTAGAGGAATAAATTTATAAAAGCGCCACGCCTCTAAAAGCCCGCTCATTGAAGCTATAAAAATTTTAAGCTCGTACTTTTTTTCTTTTAAATCCTGGATTGTCTCTTGCGCTGCTCTAAATTGGGGATCAAATACCGCAAGCGCAACCCGCTGTGTTTTTATCTCCAGCGGCGCCACTTTGGCTTCTTTCGCTTTTGCTTCTGGAACCAATTTAAGCGCCTCCAAGGAAATGGGGATTTTTCTTGGATCAATATATGGCAGTCCCGTTTTTTTGGCCCGGCGTTCCGCGTCCCGTTCCTCGGCTTGCCGCCTAATCTCGGCTAACTTTCTTTGGATGGCGGTTGTTTTTTCTTCTGGCATTTTAATGATTGATTCTTCGCCCAATTTTTGAGCACACCAAAAGTTTAAATCTCAAAAGAACGATTAGCAAGGTTTGTTAAGAATTATTATATTTTTATGTAGTGTTTTACCGAAACGCTTCCTGTTTGTTGTTGTTTTGCTATATAATTCTATCGGGTTGTTTTTCACCACCTACCACCTACTACCTACTACTTACTACTTACTAAATATGTCCGGGCACTCCCATTGGGCGGGAATAAAACACAAGAAAGAAGCCTCTGACCAGAAGCGCGGCCGGGTTTTCTCAAAACTCCTGGCGGCGATTACGGTTGCGGCGAGGAGCGAACCGAATCCCGATTTTAACCCCAGACTTCGAACCGCGATAGAGAAAGCGAAAGAAAACAAGGTGCCGAATGAAAATATTGAACGGGCAATAAAACACGCTTCAGAGGTCGGCGCCAATTTAGAGGAATTAATATTGGAGGCTTACGGGCCGGGAGGAGTGGCGATATTGATCAAGGCCTTAACTGATAATAGAAATCGGCTTATTGCCGAAATTAAAAAAATACTGAACGAAAATTATGGCAAATGGGCGGAGTCAGGCAACGTTCGCTGGGTTTTTGAATCGCTAATTGAAGAAAAAAGTTGGCGAGCGAAATTTTCCCAGCAGATTTCTGAAGAAGAAAAAATTAAACTTGCCGTGCTTATTGGGGCGCTGGAAGAATATAATGACGTGCAAAAGGTATATACAAACGCCGCATAAAAATTTACCCTCACGCCTATACAATAGGTGTGAGGGTTTACAGCCAAAAATATGACCATTATAGGCATAGACCCGGGAACTCGCCGCGTGGGATACGGGATTATCAAAAAAGAACGCGGTGAGTTGCGTTTTGTCCGCGCCGGTCTATTGAAAATAAAAAGCCGAGGGGGATACGGGACGCTTTTTGATATAAAACGCGAATTTGACAGATTGATTAAATTGTGGCGGCCGAGCGTGCTGGCTATTGAAAAAATTTATTTTTCAAAAAATCAGAAAACTGGTCTTCAGGTGGCCGAGGCCCGGGGCGTAATCCTCCTCGTCGCCGTGGAACACGGCCTTTTAATCAGGGAGTACGCTCCAAATGAAGTTAAACTAGGATTAACTGGTTATGGCTTTGCCGACAAGAAGGCCGTGATTAAAATGGTTGGCTTGCTGCTTCAAAAGCCGGGCTTTAAAATTATTGACGATGCGAGTGATGCTCTGGCTCTTGCAATTATTGCAAGCAGTGCATGGGATTGACTCCCACACCAAACAGCGACAGTCATTCCTACTGAAGCGATATCTGATATAAATTTTAGATTGTGTGCGGGAATATCGAGAACAATATATAATATATTGCCTGAAGAAAGAATGGGGGCGCTTCGCAATCGCTGTTTGGTGTGGGGGCTTGCCCAGACATCAGATCGGGCGCTGCAACGCCCGCACGTTTTCCTGAATATGCCGTTTACGGCTGCAATCCATGGTTTTTATTGAAGCGCAAGAAATAAGATGGGGCGTTGTGGAAAACGGAGCGCCCGGCTCGGTGTTGGGCTTGCCCCGTAGAGCAACTGCGAGTGCAATGCGTACGGCAACGCCCACAAACTGCTTTTGACAAGACAAGAACTAAAAACATGTTAAATGTTGGTTTTTTGTCGCATTGGGTTGCCGAGCTCGCAGTTGTCATGTGGGGCTTGACAACCCAAAGAATTGCCCTATACTATTCCAAAAACAGAAAAAGGTCGGGTATTATTTTTATTTATGATGAGCGAATTAAAATCGTCACTCTGGGCCTTTGGGGGGCTAAGCGACGAAGAGCCGGAGGAAAAAGAGTTCGGCGCGACAGAAGAGGCCGAAGAAACGCCCAAAGGAGATGAAGAAGGTGGCGAGGAAGAAGAGTTGTAAATACGATAATTGCTAGTTTGGTTGTCGCGAGTTAAGGACGGATGCCGCCTCGCCCAATATTTAAGCGAGGCGGTTTTGATTAAGCAAGCTGGGATTATTTTCTATATTCCGATTTTGATGCCATAATAATGCGTGATGAAGAAATTCTGTTTTAAAAAAAGGCACAAATCAATGCGGCTTCAAACCTTCCTGTGGTTTGGGCTTGTGGTTGTGGTTTTGGGTATTAC
>Ga0315285_10005767_pt1 | contig 12724 bp, 10 predicted proteins | sample YL17G09_36_MG_FD_203698 | JGI IMG/M metagenome (GOLD analysis project Ga0315285, IMG submission 203698) | Sediment microbial communities from Yellowstone Lake, YNP, Wyoming, USA - YL17G09_36 | ecosystem: Environmental > Aquatic > Freshwater > Lake > Sediment | place: USA: Wyoming | collected... | reverse complement strand
TCGAGATGCTCCGTGAGGTCGGCTACTGCCATGCTGTGGAGAACTATTCCCGGCATCTGCAGCGTCGAGCCCCGGGAAGCCCGCCGTGGACATTGCTTGACTATTTCCCCGATGACTTCCTGCTGTTTATTGACGAGTCTCACATGACCCTGCCTCAAATACGAGGCATGTACCACGGTGACATCTCCCGAAAACAGACTCTGGTTGATTACGGCTTTCGTCTGCCGTCGGCTCTGGATAACCGACCGCTGAGTTTTGATGAGTTTAAGGAGCGCATTAATCAGGTTGTCTATGTCTCGGCTACTCCCCGCGAGTATGAATATGAGCACAGCCAGCAGGTTGTGGAGCAGTTGGTTCGCCCCACCGGTTTGCTTGAGCCTACAATTGAGGTCAAGCCAACCAAAGGGCAAATCGACGACCTTATCTACCAGATTAAGACGAGAGTGGATAAGAGCGAGCGCTGTTTAGTGACCACGCTGACCAAGAGGATGGCTGAAGAGTTGGCCGATTACCTTCGAGAAATGGAGATAAAGACCCACTATCTGCACTCTGAAATTGATACGCTGGAGAGGGTTGAGATTTTGCGTGACCTTCGCCTTGGTGTCTATGATGTGGTAGTTGGCATAAACCTGCTCCGTGAAGGTTTGGATTTGCCTGAGGTGAGCCTGGTGGCTATCCTGGATGCGGATAAGGAGGGATACTTAAGGTCGAAAGGGGCTCTTATCCAGACGATGGGGCGGGCATCTCGACATGCCGATGGTCATGTCATCATGTATGCCGATACTGTGACCACATCCATGCGTGAAGCCATGGAGGAGACGCATCGGCGGCGTCGGATTCAAGAGGCTTACAACAAAGAGCATGGCATTACCCCGCAGGGAATAAAAAAGGCGATCAAGGACATCACCGAGCGGGTTAGAGTGGTGGCTGAAGCCAGAGCTGCCTACACACCTACGCCCATATCCAAAGACGAGGTTATCCGTCTCATCAAAGACCTCGAATCGCAGATGAGAAAAGCGGCCAAGAATCTGGAATTTGAGAAAGCCGCCTTGCTACGCGACCGCATTATCGAGCTAAGAAAAGACGAGGAGCTCCTATCGCCGCTGACCAGGTTCAAGTAGTCGTTATTCCACCAGTAAGGTAATGCTATTACCTTATTCCAACACTTTTCGTCAGAATGTGCAATTGAAATTGTCTAGTTCGAGCAAACGTCAGGCTATCGATGTGAGAGTCCTTGTTCTTCTTAAATCGCAGGGTAACGAAAAGAAAGATAACTATGCCAATTTTCGACTGTGAGCCAGTACCGCCTTTTGCAATTTACCCCTTTTTGTTTATAATTGAAATCCTGGGATTCAGCCCTGGTTATTTTGTACTTAGCTAAATTACTATATATTTATCCGAGTTCCGGACAACCAAAACTCTAACAACTATTTAGGGAATAGCGTAAAGTTCATGAAAAGGTTGACTCTATCCATAAGTGCATTTTTAGCTCTATTTTTAATCATTTCCATCCTTTGCCCCGGGCGAATAAGCGGCGCGGCGCACCAGCCAGTGGTTCAGAAGCTTGTGGACCTGGTAGACACAAATCCCACGCTTCATGCAGAACTGGAAGATGCTTTAAGTGCCCAGCCACCATCATCTTACTGGTTTAACAAGGACCTGGAAGATATGTATGCCTTCTTTGATGAATGGGTGGTTTTTCTACCGACAATAGACAATGCCAGATTACATATGGATGCATTCTATGAGTTTGCGGGTTCAGGCAAAGGCAGGGAAGTTGTTGCCAGAGAACCTTTCAGAAACTGGTTATATGAATTCATTATGGCTGTGGGTCAGTTCATGGACAGCAGCGAATCGGCTGCGGCAATTCCGTGGTGGACAAGTGATCCCCGGATAGATATAGAGGATTATATAGTTCCACCTGGCGGCTACCAGAGTTTCAATGAGTTTTTTACGCGCAGGATCAAACCCGGTAAGAGACCAATAGACTCACCATGTGACACTTCGGTGCTCACATCCCCTGCAGACAGTGCCATATTGAAACTGGCTGATACATTGACTTCGGATACTAAACTCGGGGTAAAAGGCGAGAGCCTGAATATAAGGGAATTGCTGGGAAATGACGTGCGGGCGGATGATTTTATCAATGGTAAGGCCATCTTATGCATGCTCAATACCACGAATTACCATCGATATCATTCCCCTGTCCAAGGGCGGATTGTTTCGCAACGTCAACTTGCAGGGCTCTACTATGGAATGGATGGTGGCTGGGTCGAGTATTTCTTTCAGCATCGCCGCGGTTATTTCATATTTGATACGAACGAGTTCGGGCACGTGGCAATGGTGTGTGTAGGGATGTTTACTATCAGCTCAATATCATTTATAACCTCTGTAGGTGATTTTGTGAAAAAGGGTGATGAATTAGGGAATTTCGCATATGGCGGTTCAGCGATTATCCTCCTCTTTGAGCCAAACCGGGTAACATTTTCGATTCCACTTGACAGGGGACCGGTTCGCGTTAATATGGGTCAAAAGATGGGTTCTTCACCGGCCATCCCGCCACCACCGGCACCACGAGCCCCACCACCTGCGCCGACACCACCACATCCACTCAACCCGGCTCAGATGTCAGTGCAGTACCTGAATGTCAGTCCACAGCAGGCATCTGCTGGTCGACCCGTGACCATCACGATCAATGTGGGCAACAGGGGTGACGAGGCTGGAAACTATAATGTTGCCCTCAAGATAAACGGGCAAGTAGAGCAGACCAGGATGGTCAGCGTTGGCCCACAGGGCACCCAGCCGGTGAAGTTCACGGTAACTAAAGCTCAGCCCGGGACTTACACTGTTGATATCGCGGGGCAAAAGGGCAGCTTCATTATCCTTGGTGCCGGTGGCAAAGCTGGCTCACCCGTGAGTGGTGGCTTGATTGCCTTTCTAATCATGGGCGCGTTGGTTTTGGCCACCACTGTAGCGTTGATATTAACCTACCGTCGCCCTATTTAATTAATGCGGTTGGAAAACGGTTCCATCTCATGGATGGCAACTGCACAATTAGCCAAAACGTTCAACTACTACTGTCCTCCCCAAAGAATAGCAACTACGGTCTAAAGAGACCACGCCCGGATCGCTATGTTTACACAGCAAGGGTTGACTTTTTAGGTAGATGGTAGCAGAATGAACTTCCCATTCAAGATGGAGGTAGAAAGTCTGGTTCATCTGACCTAGAAAGGTAGGCATCATGCTCACGGTTTCAGAGGCTATCCGCCAGCGTAGAAGCATACGTAGCTTCCGGAGCGATCCAGTGCCCGACGATATGGTTCATGAGATCCTTGAAGCAGCACGCCTTGCTCCTTCAGCAAGTAATCGACAACCTTGGCGCTTCATAGTTGTCACGGACGGCAAGGAGAAGGCAAGGCTTCGCAAGATATGTTTGGATCAAGCTTTCATTGAAGAGGCGCCAGTGGTGCTTGTTTGCTGCACAGATCTGACAGCCTACTCACAATCCTCGAGAAAGAAACGCGCTCAGGAGTTTATTGACTATGGCGTTACGGAGACCTTATATCTGGCCGTTTTGCCGATCCAGCCTACCGGGCTGCGCTCCTTGCGGAGCCAGGGCCTGACCTTGGACCCTTCCTCACAGCGGCAGTGGCAAACACATATATTTCTATCGAGCACATGGTTCTCACCGCAACAGCTCTTGGATTGGGTACGTGTTGGGTGGGTGCATTGGGCAACGAGGGAGAAATAAATGCGTTTTTTGGTCTTCCTCAGACCACTGTAGTTGTCGCTGTGTTGCCAGTTGGGTATCCTACTGTGATACCACCCCCACGTCCCCGCATCTCACTTTCGGAGATTCTGCTGCGGCCCCTAGCAGCACTCAGTAGGTAATCTCTTATTAGCAGTCTGCCTCGAGAGGTTTGAGGCAATTCATCATACTGTTACCCGGCAGACACCAAATGAGTAGCGGGCAACCGTGGCAAAGCGGGCATTAGCCTCTTCTTCTCGAGAGAAAGTTCGGGACCTGGCCACAAAGGCCGAGTAAGAGTAAAGGTCACCGCGACAAATCTCTTTTGGATTCCGTTATGCCGCCGTTGACCTTATTCTTTAGGTTCCCTTCCGAAGCCTTCTTCTTCCAGCTTTTCCATAATTCGGGCGGCTCTGGGGTAGCCGACGCGCAGGCGACGCTGCAGGAAAGAGGTGGAGATGTATTTGTGTTCTTTGGCTAGCTGCCTGGCGGCATCCATCATGGAGTCTTCACCACCTTTTTCGGCCGAGACGAGTTGGCTCATCTCCTCAAATCTGATTGGTTCTGTCTCCGGCCGGTGCTGGTTGCCCCAGAAGTAGACTGTTCTCTCAGTCTCAGCGTCGGAGACAAAAGTCCCCTGGAGACGCTTTGGCTTGCTGGCATCGGTGGGCATGTAAAGCATGTCGCCCCTGCCCAGCAACTTCTCGGCTCCAGCGGAATCAAGAATGGTACGTGAGTCCACCTGTGAGGTAAGGGCAAAGCTGATACGGGTGGGGAAATTGGCTTTGATGAGGCCGGTAACTACGTCAACCGATGGCCGTTGGGTAGCCACGATTAGATGGATGCCGGTGGCCCGCGCCAGTTGGGCTAAACGGCATAGCGTATGTTCCACCTCGTCGAAGGCTGCCATCATTAAGTCAGCCAGCTCATCAATGACCAGCACCACATAGGGCATTGCCTCCCCGGGATGCCGGCTTTTATTGTAGCCATCTATGTTGCGGGCTCCAGCCTGGGCGAACTTCTGGTAGCGGTTGTCCATCTCCCGATTGAGCCAGCGCAGTGCCAGTACTGCTTTATCGCTGTCGACAACCACAGGGGCTGCCAGATGGGGCAGGCTGTTGAAATTGACTAACTCTACTCGCTTCGGGTCAATCATGATGAACTGGACATCATCTGGAGTGTTGTGGATAAGCAGGCAGCAGATGATGGAATTGAGGCAGGCGGTCTTGCCGCTGCCGGTGGCTCCGGCGATAAGCAGGTGGGGCATCCTGGTCAGGTCGGCGGCTACCGTCTCACCGCCGGCACCCTTGCCCAGGGCAAGAGCTAGTTTTGATTTAGCATAAGCTTTTTGAAAGGCGATGCTCTCAATTACGCTTCTGAGGTTGACCAATCCGAATGTAGTATTGGGAACTTCGACACCCACTATTGATTTTCCGGGTACCGGAGCTTCGATTCTGATGCTTGATGCAGCTAGAGCTAAAGCCAGGTCGCTGGCCAGCGCGCTGATGCGGTCTACTTTAACTCTGGTTTTTGATGTCTCCTCTGTACGAACTTTAATATTGCCGTCTTTATCCCGTTCTCGAATCTCCTTGTATTTGCGGTCCCAGCCAGGCTCGACTCCGAACTGAGTCACAGTGGGGCCGACATTTATCTGGACTACCTTAGTCTCAACCCCATAGCTGGCTAAAGCTTCTTCTATGAGCTGCGCCCGCTTCTCAATCTCACTCTGGCTTAGCTCCATCTCTGTGGGCTTATCCAGTATGGTGATGGGTGGCAATTGCCAGCCGCCGGCGGTAAGCACCGGCTGGTATTTTCCTGGTTCCCATGCCTCGGGAGCGGGCGCTTCGGCAGCTTTTGTTGGTGCTATGATGGGCGCCGGTGCCGCTTCCTCTTTTACCTCTACCTTACCAAATTCAATTTCCCTTGGTATCGGCTCTGGTTTAACTTTGGGAGGACGCTGGCTGGCTTTGCGAATGGCCTGCCAGATGAGCTGGAAGAGTTTACCTATGCCTTTGAATATGTTTGTTATTAAGCGCCATGTCCACCGGGGGACTATGATCAAGATTCCCAGGAAAATCAGACCAGCTAGCCGTAGTGCTCCTATGGTATAAGAATCAGTGATGATGCTCTTGCCAACTTTGCCACCTAGAGTTGCTTCGCTGGCGACGCCACTCCCGGGGCTGAAAAAGGCTGATATTCCCCAGGCAGCTAAGGCTAGAGGAATCCCACCAAGCCACCATTTCCAGTATCTGGTGAAAAGCGAAAACCGTCCACTGACGATTATCCAGATTACTATTCCCAGGAATATGGCTTTTAAGGCTAATCCAATTCCGAAAAGCTCGAACAGACCTTCCCAGGTAGTGATGACCCAGAAGTTTATATTTCCCCAGGTGGTGGTAGTCCAGTTGGCTATGTTCGGCCAGAACCAGTAGATTAGCCCGGCGATGATGAGTACCAGCAACAGCCTTAGTACTGGCCCTAGGTAATTCCTCTTTTTTTTGGTTTTGCCGCTACCTGAAGTTTTAGCTGCTTTCTTTTTCTTGGGCATAGTCTGACTACGGAGATTGTTTATTTGTCATTGCGAGGCACGCAGTGCCGTGGCAATCTCGGTAGAGGGGACATTGCGATTGCTTCGCGGAGTTTACACTGAGCGATGTGAGATTCTTCGCTATGCTCAGAATGACAGAAAAAGCGAAGTGCTCCCTCAGAATGACAGAAGGAGAAGGGCTCAGAATGACAGGCGTGGGGGGCTGGCAATGACAGTGAGGAATTGCTAAGCACTCTCTATACCTCTACAGCTGTGGTGAGAATCATCGGGCGGCGTCGAGTTTGTTCGTAGAAGAACTTGCTCAAGGTATCCTTGACTTTGGTGTTGATGAAGCTCCATTCAAGTGGCCGCCCACCGCTGCGGTCTAAAGCGGCCTTTACCAAGTCTCGTCCTTGTTCCAGTATGGTTTCGCCTTCTTTCATATCCACGAAGCCTCGTGATACGATATCAGGGCGGCCTACAATTCTACCTTTATCTTTTTTGTCGATGGCGACGATTACTACCACAATCCCGTCTCTGGACAGCAGCTTCCGGTCACGGAGGATGACGCTGGCAAGGTCTCCCATAACCAGGCCATCTACGTAGACATTACCTGCCGGGAGTCTACCGACTATTTTGCCCTTTTCACGGTCGAGCTCAAGTATGTTCCCGTTTTCCAGGACGAAGATGTTAGTTTCAGGTATGCCTAAGCTTTTGGCTAGCCTGGCGTGCAGGCTTAAGTGGCGGTATTCGCCGTGGATTGGTGCGAAGAACTTCGGTTTAACCAAGTTGAGCAGAAGTTTCAGCTCCTCCTGGCTGCCGTGCCCGTGAACATGTACTTGAGCTAGTTTCTCATAAATTACATGAGCTCCCTGGCGGAATAGGTTATCAATTGTCCGGTTAACCAGCGCTTCATTGCCCGGGACGGGCGTGGCTGACATGATGACGGTGTCTCCGGGGATAATGCGGACCTGGCTGCTGTCCCGATTGGCAATGCGTACCAGGGCTGAAGTCGGCTCTCCTTGGCTGCCGGTGGTTAGAAGGACAACTTTATTGTGGGGGACACGGTTAATTTCTTCGAAGCGGCGCAGGACATCAGGCGGAGCCTTGAGATAACCTAGCTCCGATGCCATGCGCGTCGTATCCCTCATGCTGCGTCCGATAACAAATACATGCCGGTTATGTTTAGCAGCAGCGTCAATCACCTGTTGAATGCGGGAGATGAGCGAGGAGAAGGTGGTGATAATCACCCTCCCCGGGGCTTCAGCTATGATGCGCCCCAGCGCTTCGCCAACCACAGTTTCCGATGGTGTATATCCCGGAAGCTCAGCATAGGTTGAGTCAGCGAGAAGAAGCAGGACTCCTTGAGTGCCTAATTGGGCCAGCTTGGCTAATTCGGTAGGTTTGCCGTCGACCGGTGTATAGTCGATCTTAAAATCACCGCTGTGAATCACTGTGCCTACAGGCGTGTAAATACTGAATCCTAGAGAATCTGGAATACTGTGACAGACGGAGAAAGGCTCTATTTTGAAGTTGCCGAGTGAAAACTTAACCCCGGGCTGAATTGTCCTGAGAGTGGCTTTCTTTTCCCACCGGTGTTCCTTTAACTTGATGGAAATCAAGCCCTGGGTAAGCTTGGTGCCGTAAACGGGCAAATTGAGCTGAGGCAGTATGTAGGGCAAAGCACCGATGTGGTCTTCGTGACCGTGGGTTATGATTATGCCTCGTAGCTTCTCTCGCCTTTCTAGCAAGTAGCTTATATCTGGAATGACCAGGTCAACTCCCAGCATGTCCTCTTCGGGGAACATAAGTCCGGCGTCGATTATGATGATGTCATTGGCAAACTCAATGGCCATCATATTCTTGCCGATTTCACCTAGTCCGCCTAGGGGGATTATCCTGAGTTTCTGTCTGCTCATAATTGTGACCTAGAACAAGCTTAACTGCTGGGGCTCAGCTTCGGCTTCTTCCAAATTTTCTGCCTGGGCTAAGATTTGGGGTATTTTGAGCATGTCGACTTCAATGATTTTCCGCAGGCTTCCTTGATGGAGAGCTGCTGCCGGATGATACATGGCATAGCAGATAACGTTGTCCTGTTTTCTAGCTTTGCCATGGACCTGGCTGATACTCTGGTTGAGGAAATACTTCGCCATGGAGTAACGACCTAAGGTAACGATCATCTTTGGGTGGATCAATTCTATCTGGCGGGTCAACCATTTGCTGCAGGCTTGAACTTCGCCGGGCAGCGGGTCTCGATTGCTAGGGGGGCGGCATTTGATGACGTTAGCAATATAGACCTGTTCGCGTTTCAGGCCGATAGAGGCTAGTAACTCCTCCAAGTATTTCCCTGCTGGTCCAACGAAGGGGCGTCCTTGTTGGTCTTCATGCCACCCTGGTGCTTCGCCGATAAAAAGCAGGTTAGTCTTTTCTGGCCCTTCGCCGGGCACTACCCTGGTACGGTGTTTGCCTAGCTCACAGTCTTGGCAGCGTTCGATTTCCTTGTACAGCTCGATAAGCGCTGACATCTGAAGCAATCATAACATAGCCTTCTTTGCCGGTCAATTCAATGTTGTGCGGTGTCCAAGACATTAGTGACACCACCCGTTTCTGTCATCTTGAGAGGCAATCTATTTTGTCATCGCGAGGGGCATGGCCCCGTGGCGATCTCAGCCGAGGCAGACGTGGTTGCTGTGTGGAGATTGCCACGCTTCGCTCGCAATGACAGAAAAAAGAACCCGCAATGACAAAAGGGAAGAGGCTCGCAATGACAGGTGGCTAGCTGGGCGAGATTAAAGCCTCGCCGCTATATGTTTTATTTTTAGTGAGGTTAAGGCCCCACTGGTCAATTCAAATCAGCGCTAGAGCAAGGCTGATGGCAGCAAAGCAGAGAACTGCCACGGAGATACCTAGAAATAGTCTGCTCTTGGTTATTGAGAAGAACACGATAGCTACGATGACCTGTATGATAGGCGTCAGCAAGAGAATCAAGATTCCAACACTAATGACAATCGCCGCTGGTATCTGTTCTAGCCTGACTAGCGGCTGGATGTCTTTAGCCTCAGAGATGCTGAGCAAGATGATAAGGCCAATAACAACTAGCGCTGAAGAGACCGCAATGCCCAGCTTGAAACCAAGGCTGAGCCAGTTGTTCAAGTGACTTTCATCAAATTTCGTCTTTTCCATAATTTATTTGTCCTGCAAGTTCTATATTACGTTAGCCGTTCTAAGGAACATCAATAGAGCTACAAGGAACAGGAGGCCGCCGAATATGCGTCTGAGCAGTATTCCCCTGGCTCTTTGTGTTAATTCAACACCCACTCTAGCTCCTATAACTACACCGATGACCAGTGGGGCAACTATAAAGGGGTATATGTTGCCGTAATAGTGGTAAATGAGCGCGCCAACTGTTGTTGTGATTGCTATCATAAATGCGCTCGTAGCGATGGCTGCTTTCATCGGTAATCCCATCACCAGGTTCATGACAGGCACTTTGATAATGCCGCCGCCTATGCCGAGCAGGCTTGAAAGGACGCCGGCGAAGAAGCTGGCTCCTAACCCCGCAGGCGTATGGGTCACTTTGTAGGTAACAACCTTGCCCAGATTCTGGTCATAATATGAGTTTGCTAGCGAGCTGGATAAATTATTGGGAGTGTTATCGGGAGCAACTGAATTGTCTGCGGACAGAACGTCTTCAGACATGAGATACCGGCGTACCACCATGGTATAGGCAACGTAAAGGAGGATAAGTCCAAAAAGGGCACTTAATATGGAGGAGGCGATGACTGCGGCAGCCAAACCGCCTATGATAGCCCCGGGGATGGTTGCTGTTTCCAGAAACAACCCTAATTTTACATTGGTCAATCGGGCCTTGGTGTATACGCCGGCAGCGGTGCATGAGTTAGCTACGATAGCTACCAGGCTGCTGCCGATGGCTACGTGCATCGGCAAATGTAGAGCTAAGGTGAGTATTGGCACGATGAGGAAACCACCGCCGATTCCCAGGGCTGAGCCAAGAAATCCAGCGACTAGTCCAGTGCCACCTAATGCCCAGAGGTTTAGTCCAAAGTTTAGCTCATTCAATAGCGTCGTTCGCCATAGTAGCACTGGGTGCTGTGAGAGGTCAATAAAGGGTTGTGCAGTGTCCAAAATCTTAGCAATACGGTATTATCCGGAAATAACCGGAGCTAACTTGCTACGCATGGTATTTGAGCTTACAATATAGAGACTGTAGAGAACCTGGAGAAACAGACCAGGAGAATCTCTGCCCGATTTAGCTGATTTTGAGCAAACCATATTCAACTTCTGACAACAAAGATTAAAATGAAAGGATTCATCGAAATTTCTCGGGAGCTCTGCAAGGGATGCGAGCTATGTGTCTCCTTCTGTCCTAAGGGCGTGCTCTCGCTCTCAGACAAATTGAATGCCAGTGGCTATCTCCCGGCTGCTCTCAATGATAATGGCGAATGTACAGGATGCGCTGTCTGTGCATTGGTCTGCCCGGAAGTAGCAATAGAGGTGTATCGTGGCTAAGGTTCTCATGAACGGTAACAGCGCCATTGGCGAAGCAGCCATCAGAGCCGGCTGCCAGTGCTATTTCGGATATCCGATCACACCTCAGAATGAGCTGATCGAATATATGGCTGCTCACTTGAGCAGAAGGAAAGGCTGTTGCTTTATTCAAGCAGAAAGTGAGATTTCCGCTATCAATATGGTCTATGGAGCTAGCCTGGTTGGTGCCAGAGCAATGACATCCTCATCTAGTCCTGGCATCAGTCTGAAGCAGGAAGGGATTTCTTATCTTGCCGCCTGCGAACTTCCGGCAGTTATTGTGAACATGTCCAGAGGTGGGCCAGGGTTAGGAAGCATAGTAGCCGCTCAGTCAGATTATTTCCAGGCTACTAGAGGTGGAGGTCATGGAGATTACAGGACCATAGTTTTAGCGCCTTCATCAGTGCAGGAACTGGCAGACCTCACCCACAAAGCTTTTGACCTTGCCGACAAATACAAAATTCCGGTAATTCTTCTTGGAGACGGCGTTTTGGGCCAGATGATGGAGCCGGTAGAATTCAAACATGCGGCTCCCGCGGAATTGCCAGTCAGAGGTGATGCGTTAAGGGGGGCAAACGGACGGCCTAGCAAAATTGTCAAGACATTTACCTCAAACCCTGCTGAACTGGAAGAGATTAATTGGAGTTTATTCAGAAGATATTCTTTAATTAAAAAACAAGAAACCGCCTACGAAACATTCTTGGCGGAAGATGCTAAGTTGATAGTCGTTGCCTTTGGTATAGCAGCTCGTATCGCTAAAGGAGCAATCAAAACGGTGCGGTCAACAGGTCTAAAGGTTGGATTGCTCAGACCAATTACCCTCTGGCCATTCCCTGTTGAAAAAGTCCAAGAATTAACCAAGAAAGTAAAACACTATCTTGTCTTCGAGATGAATATGGGGCAGATGATAGAAGATGTGCAATTGGCGCTAGAAGGCCAAGGTGAAGTTTCTTTTTACGGAAGACCGGGAGGGGTGATTCCCACCCCAAGCGAGGTTGCTCTCGTAATCTCACGCCTTTACCATCAGAAGGGTTTGAACTAGATAAATGAAAAAAATATATACCCGCCCGAAGTCACTAAAAACAAATCCGTTTCACTATTGCCCGGGATGTGGGCACTCTGTTGTTCACAGGCTTGTCGCTGAAATTATCGACGAACTGAATCTCCAGAATAAAACCATCGGTATCCCACCACCGGGATGTTCGGTTTTCGCCTATAACTATTTTGATGTAGATATGGCAGAATCGGCACACGGTAGAGGGGCAGCTGTAGCTACAGGTATCAAGCGTGCCTTCCCTGAGACAATCGTCTTTACTTACCAGGGAGATGGTGACCTTGCCGGTATCGGCACCGCTGAGACTATACATGCTGCCAACAGAGGGGAAAATATAACCACCATTTTTGTCAACAACGCCGTCTACGGAATGACTGGTGGGCAGATGGCTCCTACCACCCTTTCTGGGCAGAAGACCACTACCACCCCTTACGGACGAGATGTAACACTGGAAGGATATCCCATAAAGATGAGTGAGATTTTAGCCTTGCTCGAGGGCGCGGTATATATTGAGCGGGTTGCAGTTAACTCCCCGGCCAATATTAGGAAAGCCAAGAAAGCCATTCGCAAAGCCTTCCAGGTGCAAATTGACCATCTCGGTTTCTCCATGGTGGAAATACTCTCCCCTTGCCCCACGAATTGGAAGATGAGCCCTTTGGAATCATGGCGGTGGATTGATAAAGAGATGACCAAGGAATTTCCTCTGGGTGTCGTAAAAGATAGGACTGGGAGAGCAGATGCTGATTAAGGCAATCATCGCAGGTTTTGGAGGTCAGGGGGTACTATCGATGGGCCTTAATTTAGCCCAGGCAGCACTGCTCGAAGGCAAGCATGTGACCTACTTACC
>Ga0315285_10005765_pt1 | contig 12725 bp, 7 predicted proteins | sample YL17G09_36_MG_FD_203698 | JGI IMG/M metagenome (GOLD analysis project Ga0315285, IMG submission 203698) | Sediment microbial communities from Yellowstone Lake, YNP, Wyoming, USA - YL17G09_36 | ecosystem: Environmental > Aquatic > Freshwater > Lake > Sediment | place: USA: Wyoming | collected... | reverse complement strand
ACTCTGGCGCTTAACCATCGGGGTTACCTCCTTTCGGGTTGGCCGTTGTTCAATCCCAGCCAATCCTACTGGGGGTCCCCGATGGTTTCCTAATCGTTTTTCAGCCGCTCAGTGCAAAATTCAGGTAATAGGTATCGCGATACACTCGCAAATCACCCTCGTTTAGAAGGTTTTAGTGACGAATCGGGCCGGCGGCTGTTGGGGCGATGGCTCCGTGCCGCAGTAGTGCGGATGGGTCGAGTTGGTCTAAAGAAGAAGGATGAGCAGATCCAGTTTGTCCTGCCTCTTACCCTCCTCGCGTATAAGACCGGTTTCCCCGCCGAAATCCGTCGCCAGCGAAACGTGCATCTGTTTCTGTACCGCGCCATGTTGGACTGGCTCCGGCGAGACGACGCCAAGCCATCACCTGTGGCAGCGATCGGTGGACTCTTCACACAAGCCTTCGGCGAGGGCTTGCAATTGGGTGGCGCGCCGACGTACGACGGAACCTATGATGGGACGTCCGCACTGGATGTGCAAACGCTGCTTTGTCTTTGCTTCTTGGATGGATTCGAAGCAGTGCCCGCCTCGCACAGGGAGGCGGCGTCCCCGTTCGGTCCGGCTCTGCCGAAGATCGCCAGGCGTCTTGCCGGGGACCTACTGCTTTACATTGTGGCCTATCGTGGGCGTCTCCCGGTCGCAGCGCTGACCCGCGGTCTTCTGGCGCTGACTAATTTTGATCTTTTCATCTACACGATGAAGCTGGTTTACGCAACGACCGCGTTGGTGCAACAGGGAACTTTGCCACCAGCGATGACCGAGCAGGACGCGCCAACACCACCTATGTTGTACGTGGACTTCACGGGTGAGCGTGGGGGAGCGAGCGACAACCTGGCTCGCGTCTGCGTGGAGCGTGACTTAGAGGAACTTCGGGCTTTTTTTGAGAACGTTCTTCTTCTTCGCACGCTCGATCGCTTCGTCGAATATCAGCCTCGCCTGACTGAGCGATTCCGGAGCCTCGACACACCTGCCTACCTTGAGGCGCTGGTAGGCATCAGGGGAGAGCTAGAGATCGAAGCCAGGGCGCAGGCCGAGTTGGAGTCTATTGAGCATGACACCATCGAAGCCGCTCGTGGCTCGGCAGAGGAGGAAGATGTCCGCACCTTCCTCGCAGACGTGCGCCGACGCTATGCAGGAAGGTCTCTCGAGGCGGTAGTCAGCCTTCTTGCCTCGGCGCAGGCGAAGCACGCCGTCGAAGCCTATGTCAAATGGTTTTGGGGGGTAGGAGGTCTCCAAAAGTCTTTTGGTCTTTTGGCGGGGAACTTCCGAGGAAAGAGAAACTGGCGCTACGCCATGAGTAATGATCTGCTGGCAGCCCTGGTCCACCTTGCAATGGTAGAGGGCGATACGAGCATACCCCTCAGTCACCGCACGATACAGCCGCGACTCCGTCTATGCGAGTTCTTGGCTTTCTTGGAGCAGAGGTTCGGCGTGATCATAGATCGACCTCCTGGCCTCGCTGCCACTGCCGAGGCGACAGCCGCCGCCAAGCGCAACCTGGAAGCTCTGAAGCTGCGCTTGCGTCAGATGGGGTTCTTCGAAGTCTTGTCCGATGACTTCACGGCGCAGTACCTGAGAGCCCAGTTGAGGCGGGAGGTGTCAGTATGAGTCTCTCTCCCTTGCTCGTTGATTTCCTCGCCGACGCGCTCACAAAGGAACTCGGACGAGCGGCACTGGGTCACTGTCTTCGCGTAGATCATCTTTCGCGCGAAGATGGGCAGATCCTTTGCCAGAAAATGCGTGGGCAACTCTCGTCCGACGCATTAGCTTGCGTTCTCGTGAACGGGCCACAGCAAGCCGAAGTTTTCCTTCGTCCAGAGGAAGCCATCGAGATCCGGAACCGCAAGCGGGCGAAGCTTTGTCTTTTCGTTCCGGCAGACCTCGTGGATGCCTCCGCCAGTTCCCTCAGCAACGCCTTCGCGGCCTTCGATCTCCAGGGTTGCTTTCAAAGAGTAGTAGAAGACCTTCGTGAGTACCTCCCTGAAGCGGCTAGAGCCATGGCCCGGCGGGCTCGCGGGGTTCTTCGAGGGCGGGCGCGTCCGAGCGCAGAAGATGAAGCAAACTACCTGGCAAGCGTCCTTGAGGATCTCTCAGTCGAGAGGGCTGGCGCTGAACTTTGGCGCCTTGGCTTGATTCCCGATATCGGTCGAGAGGGGATCCTCGAACGCCTTGTGGAGAACAGGCGCTGTGTAGAGTTGTTGGTTCGGCCCGCGCGTCCTCAAACGACCCCGGCGGAGCGGATCGAGGCGCTCGGGCTTGCTCAGGGGGCTGTCCGCGACGAGCTTGTAGACTACCTCCTGAGGCACCGGCTGAGTGAGCCACGGCAGTGGCTGAGAGGCATGACACAGGCGCCATACCGCGGTCGGATCACGTTTGAGCGCTGGACATTCGAAGCTTCGTCTGTGTCCGATCTCGAAGCAATCGAGATTGAGCCCCTTCTCGACGCGGAGGGCAACGTCGAGGCGTATACGAAACTCTCTCAGTCGGGCGGCTCGGGGACTCAACCAGTGGCAGCCGTTGGCCCGAAGCACAAAGTGGTAATCAAGTGGAAGGCGCTACCTGAACAGCCATCAAACCTGAAGCGTTGGCGCGCAGAGCTTATTCCGTCGCGCGCTGAATACGCCGAAGAGGAAGTTGCGGGCATTGAACTGCCCATTGTAAGAACGTCCGCTCGCACCCGTCGGGCGTCGATCCCACTGGATCTCGATCTCGCAGAAACCCCGATCCGCTGCGTGCAGGTCCGCGTTGTAGGCCTCGGGGAGCGGGATGCGGAACTTCGTTCGAAGGATGACCGAGTAATTGAAGGAGTGAGCGATGAGTTCTGGCTCGCAGGCGGCGATGTCCCTATAGAGGTCGAACCCAAAAAGCGCCGGGACACCGTTCCAACACTGCCTTACGCCTGGGTCAAGGCTGCTATGGATCTAGATGTCGAGACTCTCGATGAGTCTCCAGGCGAATGGAGCGAGCGTGACCTGCACTATTACTCGGTCACACTCAACGGCCGCCGGACAAGCCGAATTGGCTTAAGCCCTGTGCTCCGGGCGATCGAGGCCCGTTGTCTGGAGAACCCCGAGGAAGGGGGCCGGTATCAAACGCGGGCCGATATTGCCGCCCCCCTCCCTCCCGAAGGGGACGTAAATGCTGTGGGAGTCTCCGCTCTATGTGAAATCCAGTCCTGGTCGAGTTTCCTCGCTCAGCGGAAGGAATTTTTCCGTCTCCTTCGGAGACAAGGCCCTCGTGGGCTGGTCGAGACGGCTGAATGGACTCCAGAGCTCGCGACGCGTGCGCGCGCCTATGCGAAATCATACCGTGAGCTCTTGAGCGACCGGAATGCGGTGGACTCCCTGCGCGAAGCCCTCACATTGGATACCCTCGAAATCGAGATCGTGCATACGGCGCGGTCCGAGCGGGCAATGCTTGTTCTGCCGACACATCCACTTCGCGTGCTTTGGTATGCGGCCTATGCGGACCTTCTCCGCCACTGGGCCTCAGAGCTTCTGAAAATCCAGAAAGAACGCGGGCGCCATCTCGATGTGAATCTCTTGGATCACGTCGCACCAATCAACTGCCCGGTGTTTGTGCCGGGACATGAGGCCGATGTTTATGTCTTCGCCCAGAACTTGCGCTTCTTCACGGGCGTGGCGCTGCCGTTGGCTGCTCGAGATCCGTTACGCCGCGTTGCGGAGGTAGCTCAGGCCGTCGGCCTCTCCTCGGACGAGGCTTCGGTCTCAGACCTTCCCCCAGGGCGACTCGCAGCCGAGTTCCGAGCCTACCGGGAGGTCCATCCCTATCTCGACTGCCTCCGGCTCAATGTGTTGAACCCGGGATCAGGAGATTTCATCGCTGACGCCCTACGTGAGCTCTATTCGTCGGTAGATGGCGAGGATGTGGATGACGATACGCTTCCGCCACCGCGAGTCGAGGTCATCGCCCACGCCCACGAACCGATCCCGTTGAGCCTACCCGGGCTCACTGAGCTTCAGCGGCAGGTCTACGGAGCACAGCCTCAGGGCCGGCGGAGCCATCTATCACCTGCCTTTGTGCTTGCTGTTCGGCCAATGAGGGAAATCGACAGGATCCCCGGGGGGGATGCCAATATTTCGGTGGTAATCGACCAACTCATGCCTCGGGTGACGCCGGTGGAGGCCTCAACCGCAGACGATAGCAGCTCCTTTTATGGGCTTCTGGTGCGCTTGCTTCCACGGTTTGAGTCCAGTGATGGGGCCGCCGTATGGCAGCACTATTTGAGCCTTCCTGCCGATGCCCCGCGAGAGCGACATCCGGTGTTCGGGCCTTACACGAACGACCTGGTCGACACTCAGCGAGTTTACCTCGAGGGAGTGGCTCGGCTTATTTCGCCAGCGTCAGCAGGCAGCGTCTTGCCCGGCGTTGCGGTCGAGCTTTCTCCTGAAGATCGGCTTCGACTGGATGGAGTCCATCATCAATCCGACTGGGTTATCACACTAGATCGCTTCTTTGGTGTGGAGTTCTACGACGACCCTGCGGACCCCAACCTTTCCCGCGTGGCGCGAAAATATCTGCTCGACTACGCACCCGAGTTCCTCGAGGGACTCGGCCACCGTATGCTTGTTACCACGGCCCACCGGGAGGAAGTGGAAGAGATTCTCGCTCGTGCGATGCGTGAACTCGGATTCGGCATGGTAGAAGAGAGTGTGGGGGAGGTCCTCCACCATCTTAAGACTATTTCCGGCAGGCTTGCGCTCCGTATACTCGGCGACGATGCCAAGGCCCGCGAGGCGGTGAGCCTCGGCGTTGTTGCGGCCTATCTTCGGGCACGTGGGGAGCTTGTGGACTCGATCCTCATCCCTGTGGACTCGCACCCTGAGCTCTTCGCCCCGCAGCGGCGACGAAGGCCCGGATCACCCGCTCAGCCGCGCTGCGACCTGATCCGGGTGCAGTTTCTCCGCAACCGACTCGTCGCGACTTTCGTCGAGGTCAAGTCCCGCGCGGCTGCTGGTGGCTCGGAAGAACTCCTGAACCGCATCGCGGACCAGATCGAGGCGACCGAAGCCGTTTTCCGGGATCTCTTCTTCCGGAAGGACCCGGTTCGTCTCGATAACGTGTTGCAGCGGTCGCGCCTGGTTGCGATCCTTCGTTTCTACTTGCGGCGTGCACGCCGTTACGGCCTCGTGGCGTCGGACGAACGCCTGGATGAGCTTCAACGCATGGTCGGCCGTTTAGAATCGGGGATCCCCGACCTTCGGGCCGAGAGGCTGGGCTTTGTCGTGAACCTCGCTGGTAAGCCCCAGCGGCCGACTCGCGTCCGCGAGACAGAGATCCGGTTCCTGACGGCCCGCGATCTCGTCGAGGCCGGCTATTCGGCGGGGGAAGGGAGAGATCAGGGCGGCACGTCGGCGGACGCCGCACTGGAAGCTCCGCATCCACCGTCATTGCCTCGATCAACTCCGGCGGAGGCTGTAGGCAGCTCGGAGCACAGGACCAGGTCTGAGGAAGGAAGTATACCGATCCGATCAGATCAGACTGAAGGGGCTGCAAGGATCGCGGTTAGAACTTCGGCTGGCGCGCAGGGGATCTCCCCTCTCGTGCCGATGGTCCCTCCAAGGCTGGGACACCCTGAAGACGCAAGCACCTTGCTCCTGGCGGGACCTCCCGGGGTTGTGGCGGTCGAGCTCGGGCTCACCGAGGGGGATCAAGAGCCCGTGTCCTGGCAGGCGAGCGTGCGCGGGAGCCCCCACCTTTTCATGCTGGGCATCCCAGGCCAGGGCAAGTCCTGGACAACGACACGGATCCTTTGCGAGCTTGCGCGGCAGGGGCTGCCCTCGCTTGTCATCGATTTTCACGGACAGTTCGGTGATGCGAATGGGAGCTATGCGCGCGTCGCCTCTCCGACTGTCCTTGACGCCACCGCTGGCCTGCCGTTTTCCCCCTTCGAAGCCGATACGAACCAGGCGGCCGGAACCAGCTTCTGGCGCACAAACTCCTTCACCGTAGCGGAGATCTTCCAATACGTGTGCGAGCTGGGGGACATTCAGCGTGACGTCGTCTACGAGGCGCTTCGGGACTGCTACCGGGATCTCGGCTTTGAGGAGGGAGAGGCTCAGCGACTGCCGACCGTCGAGGAAGTTCGGCGGCGCCTGGAGGAGATCGAACAAGAAAGAGGGATTAGGAACGTCATGCCCCGCTGCCGACCGCTGCTTGAGCTGGGCCTCTTCCAAGAACAAAGCGGACCTCCGATCGACTTGCGCGACCTATTATGGCGGGGCCTCGTGGTGGACGTGCACGCCCTCGGCCTCGAAACCCTGCAACTGGCAGCCGGAGCGTTCCTGCTGCGGAAGATCTACAAGGACATGTTCCGATGGGGAGAAGCAGAACGGCTGCGGCTCGCGATCGTGCTCGATGAGGCCCATCGCCTGGCTCGAGACATAACCCTTCCCAAGATTATGAAGGAGGGGAGAAAATTCGGCATTGCTGTTGTGGTCGCGAGCCAAGGGCTAGCAGACTATCATCCTGACGTCGTAGGGAATGCGGGTACAAAGGTAGTCTTCCGCACCAACTTTCCAATGTCCAAGAAAGTAGCGGGATTCCTGCGAAGCAGAAAGGGATTTGACCTCGCGGCGGCGATTGAACAGCTCGACGTAGGCGAGGCGTACGTGCAGACGCCCGATATGATAACGTGCGCACGGGTACGGATGCATCCTCTCGAAACCTAAGGCGGGCGGGAGCTCCTCCGCGTGCGGCCGTCTACGTTGGAGGGTCATTCCGGTTTCTTAAAAGGGGACGTTGCATTACAAGTATTATTTCTGTCCCTGCCTGGACCGAAACGGTGTACAGGGGTGTACCGCTCCCGGTTTCGCGGACAGTGAATTGGCTCTTCTCCCCTGAACCTGTCTCCATCGACCACTGAGGCTCTCGGGAACCGCGTCCCTCCGCGGATGCTTTTGTCCTGACGGCGCCCGCTACCCTCAGGCATATTCCGGCAGCCCGTTGCCATGGCGGATCGTGGGGCAGTCACCCCGGACGGGCCCTCGGACAGCCCGGCCCAAAAGCAACTCCCTATCACCTATCACCTCACCCAATCGGCTTTGACTTGACGTGACAGGACCTCCTGCGGCATTCTCGCGGCTGGCCGGATTGGATGCTGACGAAATCCGGCGGCACTTCCAACGATATGGACTTTCGGAGAAGTTGGATGAACTCCGCAGGATCCTTGACTCCGATCGATCTTGAGCTGGGCCTTCGTATACGCCCGGAAGACGTCGTGGCCCTCCGCCGGGCGAGGCGCGGGACGACTGCGTCCTTGGACGACTACCTTGACTTTCTCAAGGGGCTGGACGATCCGCCGAGCGCTATCCTGCGGGCACGCCATGGTCCTCACGGGGACAGCCCCTTCGAGCTCTGAGACCGCACGCTCACCACCATCGTCGCACTCACACCTGAAGTCGGCCCGGGGCTTAGATTCGGGCATCGGACCGGGAACGGACCGCAGGAGACCTCATGCGACTGCAAGATCGAGTGGTGATCATCACCGGGGGCGGGCGCGGGATCGGCGCGGCAACCGCCCAGGGCATCGCCGGCGAGGGGGGCAAAGTTGTCATCGCCGACGTGCTGGACGCGGAGGGAGAGGCGACGGCCGCGGCCATCCGGGCGGCCGGGGGGGACGCCGTTTTCGTCCGCACCGACGTCTTGCGAGAGGCGGACTGCGTCCGACTGGTAGCGACGGCCGTGGAGCGGCACGGCAAGTTGGACGTGGTCATCTGCTGTGCGGGCATCCTGCGGGGCGCCATGCTCCAGGCGGATGGGCTGGACGAGGCCACCTTCGCAAGCGTGATCGACGTCAACCTGAAGGGGACGTTCCTCACGGTCAAGGCGGCCCTGCCCCACCTCCGCAAGGCGGAGCAGGGCGTGGTGCTGTGCATGGGCTCGGAGGCCGGGACGAAGATCCCGAGCTCCTCGCTGGCGTACGGCGCCAGCAAGGGAGGCGTGCACGGCTTTGCCATGACGCTCGAGGCGCAGCTCGCGCCGCAGGGCATTCGCGTCAACGAGATCTGCCCGTCGAGCATCGCGACGCCGATGCGGATCGAGAATCTGGTTGACCGGGCGCGCGCGGCTGGGCGCGACCCCGAGCAGGCACGGGCCGAGGCGCTGCGCGACGCGGGCGACCCGAGGGGCGTCGCGCGCATCCTGGCGTTCCTGGCCTCCCGCGACGCCGACTACATCCGCGGGACGATCTACACGCGGTAGCGGCGGCCCCCTCGATGCGTCGTACGCTGCCGCTCTGTCCTATGTACCCTCCCAGCCAAGTCCGAGCCGGGGCCCGGTTTCCCCTTGACACCGGGGGCGGCCTTGCGGCATCCTCGGGCAGGTCGCGGCTCCGCAGGGGGCCGGGGGTGGCTCGCCCGGCGTCGTCCCAAGAAGCAAATTCATATCACCTCACCTCATCCGCATTCACACATCTACAAACATAAAGTAAGTCATCAAAAGAAAGGAACACAAAATGAGCAAAGCAGACATTGGCATCATCGGCCTGGCCGTCATGGGCCAGAACCTGGCCCTGAACATGAACGACCACGGATTCACGGTGGCTGTGTACAACCGCACCGTGTCCAAGGTGGACGAGTTCCTCCACAAGGGTGCCAAAGACACCAAGATCATCGGCGCGCATTCTATCGAGGAACTGGTCGGCGCGCTCGTCAAACCCCGCCGGGTCATGCTGATGGTTCACGTTGGCCAGCCGGTGGACGACTTTATCGAGCAGCTCATCCCGCACCTGGAGCCGGGCGACATCATCATCGACGGCGGCAACTCAAACTATAACGACACCATCCGCCGCACCGCCCACGTCGAGTCCAAGGGGCTGCTCTACATTGGCACTGGTGTGTCGGGCGGCGAGGAGGGCGCGCGCCGCGGCCCGTCCATCATGCCCGGCGGATCGCCAGCGGCCTGGCCGCACGTCAAGCCCATCTTTCAGGCTATCGCCGCCAAGGTCAAGCGGGCCGACGGCGGGGAGGATCCCTGCTGCGAGTGGGTGGGCGAGAACGGCGCGGGGCACTATGTCAAGATGGTGCACAACGGCATCGAGTACGGCGACATGCAGTTGATCTGTGAAGCCTACCTGCTGATGAGAGAGGGGCTGGGCATGAGCGCCGGCGAGATGCACAAGGTCTTTGCCAGGTGGAACAAGGGCAAGCTTGACTCGTACTTGATCGAGATCACGCGCGACATCCTGGGCTTCAAAGACACAGATGGCAAGCCGCTGGTGGACAAGATCCTGGACGCCGCCGAGCAAAAAGGCACCGGCAAGTGGACGGGCATCTCGGCTCTGGACATGGGCATTCCGCTGACCATGGTCGTCGAGGCGGTGCTGGGGCGGTCGCTCTCGGCGCTGAAAGACGAGCGCGTGGCTGCGTCCAAGGTGCTGTCTGGCCCCACGTCCAGGTTCACCGGCGACAAGAAGGCGTTTGTGGATGACCTGCAGGAAGCGGTGTATGCCTCCAAGATCATGTCTTACACCCAGGGGTATATGCTGATGCGGGCTGCCGCGAAAGAGTACAACTGGAACCTCAACTACGGCGGCATTGCGCTGATGTGGCGCGGCGGCTGCATCATCCGCTCCGCCTTCCTGGGCAAGATCAAGGAAGCGTTTGACAAGAACGGGAACCTCAGCAACCTCCTGCTCGACCCATACTTCACGAAGCAGGTCGTCGCGGCGCAGCCCGCCTGGCGGCGCGTGGTGGCCAAGGCTGTCCAGAAGGGCATTCCGGTCCCGGCCATGTCCAGCGCCTTGGCGTTCTACGACGGGTATCGCCGCGAGCGGCTGCCCGCCAATCTGCTCCAGGCGCAGCGCGACTACTTCGGAGCGCACACCTACCAGCGCGTGGACAAGCCGCGTGGCGAGTACTTCCACACGAACTGGACGGGGCGGGGCGGCGATGTGACCTCAACCGTTTGGAAGAAAAGCTAATCGATCATTCTCCACGAAGGACACGAAGAAGCTCAAAACGCTTTTGTGTCTTCGTGTCCTTTGTGGATCACAAGAGGGGTTCGGAATGGGAAAGAATGTCATCATCGCACAATCCGGTGGGCCGACTGCCGTCATCAACAATACCTTGCGCGGCATGGTGGACACGTACAAAGAGATGCCCGACAAGTTCGGGACAATCTATGCCGGGTATCACGGCATCGAGGGTGTCCTCAAAGAAGAACTGCTCGACCTTTCCGCTCAACCGGCGGAAGAGATCAAGTTGCTGGAGGCGACGCCCGCCGCGGGCAGCATCGGCACCTGCCGCTACAAGCTCAAGAGCAAACAGACCGAGGACTTCAATCGCATCATGGAGGTCTTTCGCGCGCACGACGTCGGCTACTTCTTCTACATCGGCGGTAACGACTCGATGGACACCGCGAACAAAGTCGCCAAACTGGCGCACGAGCGTGGGCTGGACGTGATTGCCGTCGGCGGACCCAAGACGATTGACAACGACGTCGGCGATGCCGAGTTCAAGTTGATCGACCACACCCCCGGCTACGGCAGCGTCGCACGCTACTGGGCACTCAACATTCAGGGCGCGAACGAAGAGAACGCCGGTTCATCGCCCGCCGATCCGGTGCTGGTGATCCAGGCGATGGGACGCAAGATCGGCTTCATCCCCGCCGCCACTCGATTGGCCGACCCCAATCGCGAGATGCCGCTGCAGATCTACCTGGCCGAATCGGGGCTGACACTGGAGGCCATGCCCGATCTCGTGAACGATGAACTCAAGCGCAGCGGGCGCTGCCTCGTCGTCGTGAGCGAAGGGTTCAACGCGGGCAGCCTGGGCGAGCTCAAGGACAGCTTTGGCCACACCATGTTCTCGTCATCGCAGATGACGGTAGCGCAAATCGTGGTCAACCACCTGAACAAGGTGGGTTTGAAAGCCCACGGTGTAGCGCGCGCCAACGTCATGGGCACCGATCAGCGCACCGTGATGATGTACGCCTCGACGGTGGACTTGGAAGAAGCGTATAAGCTGGGGCAAAAAGCGGCGATCATCGCTGTGCAAGACGGATCCGGTTACATGAGCACGATTCTGCGCGAGCCAGGTCCCGTCTATAACGTGCGCTACGACAAAGTGCCACTCGAGCTGGTCGCCAACTCGGAGCGCTGCTTCCCGGAAAGGTGGATTGCGCCAAATCGCATTGACGTGACTGATGACTTTGTGCGCTACGCTCGACCGCTCATCGGCGATCACTGGCCGGCCGTCCCGCTCGTGGACGGGCGACAGCGCTTTGCGCGCCTACAGAAGATCTTTGCCTCGCAAAAGCTGCCTGCGTACGTGCCACAGGCATACCGCTAATGTCTTGACGTGTTGGTAGTAACGGCTTTAGCCGCACGGAGTACCTGACGGCTGAAGCCGTCGCTACGAACAGCGAGAGGGGTCCGGTTTCCCATCGAAGCCGGTCCGCCTCGAGGACTACCTTGAATTCCTCAAGGGGCTGGACGATCCCCCGGCCGCCACCTTGAGGGCACGCCGTGGTCCCCGGGGGGACAGTCCCTTCGAGCTCTGAGGTCGGGCTCCCGGCCGCTCTTGTTTCAGACATCCGCCCTGTCTGGCATCGCGTGACTACCCCGCGGTGCGAGAGGTCTATAGTCCGAATGCGAGATGCTGCCAGATCGATCCTGTCAGAAGTTGCATGATACGTGGGACTCCTCAAGAGGGGCAGGCGATAGGCCCCGGGAGGAAAGTCACCGAGCGGCTTGCGCGCCCCGATGCGCTTCCCGGCCCACCGCTAGCGCTCCTGACTTCTGAACCTACGCGGATGGGTGGCATTGATCGCCATCCTCCTCGGCCACCCCGTGATCGGATTGGGGTTAGTTCAACGCAGGAACTCAACCACTTCGGCAATGGGCTTCCGCTGGGGAACTCTCGGAGTCTCAGCGGGGTATCCCACGGGAATCAGGGCCACAAAATCCCATTCCGGCGGAACAGCGAGGAGCCGTTCAATCTCCTTCTTGGCCTGCTGGGGGCCGGCCATCCAGGTTGTCCCGAGTCCGAAATAGTGAAGGATGAGCAGAAGATAAGTGATGGCCGCGGCCACGCTCTGCAGGCTGGAATTTCCCAACCGGCGGTACGAGCGAATTTCTTCGGCGATGGGATCTTTCTCCCCCCGGGCCCGCAGGATTTGGTCGGCGATACTCGAATACTTGCCCATTAGAACCGCGATGCAGGCCGGTGCGCCCCGGAAGAAGTCGCAATTCCGGCGCCACCTTTCCACGCTCTCCCCAAACTGCCCGGCTTCCGACCATCCAGACATGAGTTCGGCCTTGGCCTTGACCGCATCGGCGATCTTGTTAATCAGATCTTTGTTGGTGACGATCAAAAATCTCCAAGGCTGATGATTCCCTCCATTCGGGGCCCAGGTGGCAAGTTCCAGGGCCTTGAGCAAGAACTCTTCCGGTACGGCCCTATCCTGGAATTTGCGAATTGAGCGCCGAGTCTTGATCAGCTCTTCGAGCTTTTCCCAATCAATCATGCTCCAACCTCCTCGTCGTCGGCGACCTCATCCTGCTCAGCCGGCCTAGCAGTTACTCAGCGGCGCGAAACTTAGCCCCAATCCGAAATTCTCAACCGCCAAGGCGCCAAGAACGCCAAGACCGAAATGGCTTAATGGGGGGAGAGGAACGGAACTTCTGAATGCCCCATAAACCGGTTTTCGCGTTCTTCGGTCGA
>Ga0315285_10005761_pt1 | contig 12732 bp, 7 predicted proteins | sample YL17G09_36_MG_FD_203698 | JGI IMG/M metagenome (GOLD analysis project Ga0315285, IMG submission 203698) | Sediment microbial communities from Yellowstone Lake, YNP, Wyoming, USA - YL17G09_36 | ecosystem: Environmental > Aquatic > Freshwater > Lake > Sediment | place: USA: Wyoming | collected... | reverse complement strand
CTTCGTCCCGTCGGCGCCGAGGTTCCACGATCCGAAGATCTTCTTCCCGCCGGGATCGTCCGACGCGAACACTTGGAAGCCGACCTTGCCGCCCGGCGCGGCGCGCCCGGGAGCGACGAACTCGCCCGGCGCCGGGAAGGGGGCGTTGTACCACTTCCCTTGCGGGTCGGGCTCGTGGTAGATGGGCGTCGCGGTGGGAGTAACTGTCGGTTCGGGCGTCGCGGCGGGGGTGGGCGTCGCAGTGGGTGTTGCCGTGTCTGCTGGCGTTGCCGTTGGTGTGGGCGTCGGTGCTGGCGGAATGGGTGTTGCTGTGTTTGTCGGCGTTGCCGGTGGGCTTGGCGTAGAGGTTGCGGTCGGCGTCGCGGTTGCGGTGGGCGTGAAGGTCGGGGTTGGCGTCGCAGTGCGTGTTGCCGTCGCCGTCGGTGTGGGCGTCGCGTCCAAAGTCCTGCCCGCAAAGGGCGGCGTCCACTGGACGGCGTTGTTGTCGGAATCGACGAGGAAGACGATGTAGAAGTAGGCCGTGCCTGGCGACAGGTTCTGGTCCGTGAAGCCGGCGGCGGTCACCAGGCTTTCATTGACCTTTGCGTAAGAACCGGGCAATGCGCTCAGACTGCGGTGCACGTTGTACCCTTGGGCCGTGGGCGGCCTATCTGTCTCCGACCAGGTTAGGCGAAGCTCGCGCGGCGCCTCGCTTACCGCCAGGCCATTATTCGCCGCACCGCCGCCCGTCGTGTCGATCACGAACGTGTGCGCCGTGTCGTCCGGGACCCGGTATCCGGTGGAATCCACGGCGTTGGCCACGCGGATCGTGTTGACGCCGTCGCCCGTGTCGCTCTGAACGGAGAAGACCCCGCGCCACGTATTGGTCGCGACCCACCCCGGATCCGGCTCGACCACGTGCGCGGTGTAGGGCGCTTCACGCCCAAACGTCACCGCCATCGCCGACGCCGCGGAGGTCGCCATCGTCTTGCTGAACACAAGCGTAAAGGTGGTCCAGCCGACGTTGACGGCGTTGGCGAGATCCGGCTCGACGGAGAGCAAGAACGCGGGAGCGGCGGCGTCGGGTCCGGCCGCGGGAGATCCCGAGGCGAGATGGCCCGCGTACTTCGCTTCGCACAAAGATGTGTTATCGACGAAATCGTAGATCCGCGGGATATTGTAGTAGGTTCCCCAAGGATGCGCGTTCATCAAGAGCGTTGTGGCCGTTCCCCAGAAGTTCCCGGAAAGATCGACCTGCGCCAGCTCCGACGACGGGCGGCTCTCCTGGTAGTCATAGCCGCTCACGCCCCCGTTGCCGTAAAGGTCGCAGTTCGTCATGGTCCCAGAGTTCCTCACGCCCGATCCGGTGTTGTTGCGGATTATCGAATTTGTGACGGCCGAGTATGGAGCGCCTGGCTTGCCCACAATGCCCATTCCACCGTTGCACTCGATTCTCGAGTTAGAAATGGAACCGGGGGATTCGACTCCGTTGCCGCCATTCTCAGATACCACCGAATCCTGCACGCTCCCCGGTGAAGTAACGCCCTTGCCCATATTGGCAACGACCCACGAGTTCCGGAGACTCGCAGGCGAGGACAGGCCGGCGCCCGCGTTGCCATACACCGCGCAGGAGTCCGCCGTGCCCCCCGTAACTCCATCGCCTGTGTTCTGAGCGACGGCGCAGCGTAAGGCCGTGCCGGAGATGCTGAGCCCGGAGCCGTTTCCCGCCACCACGCAGTCCGTGAGACTGTTTCCCGTGATCCCCGCGCCGCCGTTGTTCTCCACGACGCAATTCGTCGCGGCCACTCCGGTTTGGATGCCCACGCCGGTGTTGTCGCGGGTCACACAGTTCGTGACGTTCGCCCCGGCGATGCCGTTGCCGTTCAGTGTGGCCGTAGTGTTCTGAACGTCTCCAGACGCCGAAACGCCCCAACCGTTGTTGCCTGACGCCAGGCACCCGGCAGCCGCTCCCGACACGGCGATGCCGTCGCCCGTGTTGTTCTCGGCGACGCAGTCCACTGCCGAAGCGCCCGACATGCCGGCGCCGTTTCCGCTCGCCGAACAGCCGGCCAGGCTTCCGCCTTGAAGCCCCGTTCCCTTGTTGTCCTCGGCAATGCAGCCTTGGAGTGTTTTCGCGCCCGCCCGAATCCCGTCGCCACCACCATTGCGTCTAACCGTGCAGTTGACAACAGGACTCGATCCCGAAGTTGAGGAGAGCGCGTAGGCTCCCCCCGTTCGATCAAAGAGGCAGTCGGTGAATGACCCAGCCGAAGACTCGTCGAGAACCGGCGCGAACTGAAAAGCGCAGTGGGAAAACTGGGCGGATGTCGCCGTGGAACGCAGCCAGACGCCGCGATATATCGGGATTGGGGCTCCTTGCGGATTGAATCTGAGGAATGAAACGTCATTAGAACCCGGATTTGCCGTCACGATGTCATTGTCCCCGTCGTTGTCGGCGTCGCCGATGAAAACCGCAGAAGGATATTGTCCAACCGCCCCGCCGATCTGCGGATCGAACCCCGATCCGTTCCAGCGGATCCACGAAACATCATTAGATTCATAATTGGCCGTCACGATGTCATTGTCCCCATCGTTCTCGACATCTCCGATGAAAACCGAAACAGGGTGATCTCCCGCCGCAAGGCGGATCTCCGGATCGAATCCCGATCCGTTCCAGCGGATCAATGAAACATCATCAGAAAAATAATTAGCCGTCACGATGTCATTGTCCCCATCGTTGTCGGCATCGCCGATGAAAACCGAAAGAGGGTAATCTCCCGACGGGACGCGGATTTGCGGATCGAATCCCGATCCGTTCCAGCGAATCAATGAGAGATCAGAATCATAACCACCAGCCACATTCGCCGTCACGATGTCATTGTCCCCATCGTTGTCGGCATCGCCGACCGAAACGCTCCAAGGATTCGATCCCGTCGCTAGGCGGATCTCCGGATCGAACCCCGATCCGTTCCAGCGGATCAATGAAACATCATTAGAACCGTCAGCCGTCACGATGTCATTGTCCCCATCGTTGTCGGCGTCGCCAACAAACTGAGAAGTAGACCAACGGCCCACTGTTATCGAGGGGTAAGAGTCGCGAGCATCTCGAAACCCGTTGATATCCATTGTTCCAGTGCTAGCAAACTCTTGGCCATTCCAATGGAAGAGTGCTCCACCGCATATGAGCTCGTTGATCCCATCGGCATCTACATCCGTGATGAGAAGATTCGGAGAATAACCGATGGGGAGAGAGAGCACCGGATAAAATCCGCCCGAAGGCTTTCCGTCAACCGACGTGAAAGTGATGTTGCGGTCGGGTGTGCCTTGCGCATGAATCCCCCCGCGAACCTCCAAGCCACCGTCTGGGCCAAACCGCAACGTCGCGCCCGGTTGAATCGTCAAAGTCGCCGCGTCCATCACGACCGTATTGGCCTCGATCACATAGGTCTTGTCGGAGGTCCAAGTTGTGTTGGCGGCGATGATGGTGGGCGGGGTGTAAGTGTTTTCAGTTCCGAGGGTGAAGGTCGTCGTGTCGGCATAGCCGCCGTCGCCGGCCAGCGCGAGATCAAAGAGCGCGGTCTGGGCGGGAGCTGACGGGCTAACGGTGATCGTGGTGAAGGGATCCCCGGCATTCGAGGTCGCGCCGCCGTGGTCCACGGTTCCAAAGAACGCCGTGTCGTTCGCGATTGGCTCAATGATGCCCGCGGACGAGGGGTTCACCGAAAGGGTCGCCGTGACGTTGTGCGCGGCTGCCTTTTCGGACGTGAGGGAAACGATGAGGCGGGCGCTTTCGCCCGCGTCGAGAAAGCCGTCGCCGTCGTTGTCGGCGTCGTAGGAGGGGTCGTCATCCACAGTGACGGATTGGACGACGATCTTGGGGACCATGGGGGCTTGGAGGGCGGCTTCGGCGTCGAGGAGGCCGAAGCCCGCGCTGTTCGCAGGCTGGAAAGCCTGCGCCACACTCTTGCCGGCGTCGCGGAGGTGGGCGCGGAGGGCGGAGCCCGATTGGTCGGGATGCGCGGCCTTGAGAAGGGCGGCGACGGCCGACACCATGGGAGCGGCGTAGCTCGTGCCCGAACCGTACGTACCGTTGTACTGCGAGCCGGGGATGGTCGAAAAGACCGTCTCGCCGGGCGCAACGAGTTCGACGAGGTCGGTCTGGTAGTGGTTGTAGTTGGACCATGGGGCGCGGGTCTGACCGTCGTCGGCGACGGCGCCTACGCCGATGACCGGATCGAAGGAGGCGGGATAGACCGGCAGGTCGCCTTGGTTTTCGTTTCCGGCGGCGGCGACGAGGAGGACGCCCGCTCCGGCGGCGTCGTTGCAGGCATTTTCGAGCGTCTGGCTGTAGCCGCCGAAGCGCAAACTCATGTTGATGATGTCTGCCCCGCGCGCCACGGCGTGATTGATGGCCATGGCGACGTCGGCTGTGGTAATGACCCCGGCGCCGGTTGTCACGTCCAGCGACATGATCTTGCAGCCGAACGCAATCCCCGCGATGCCTTCGGCGTTGTTCCCCTCGGCTGCGATGATGCCGGCCACGCGGGTGCCGTGGCCGATGTCGTCGAAGATCTCCGTGTTGTCGTCGGCGAAGTTGTAGGAGTTGGCGAGATCGAGGGCGTCGTCGAGGTCGGGGTGCGCCGCTTCGATTCCCGAGTCAATCACCGCGACCACGGGCTGGAAGCCCGTGTCACATCCCGGCTGCGCGTCCCACGCGCCCTCGGCGCCGATGATGGCGAGATCGCCCGCTTGGTTCGACGCGTAGAACGGATCGCTTGGCGCGTAGCAGAGCGAGCCGACGTAGTTCGGCTCGGCGTACACGACGTTGGGATCTTCCTCGTAGGCGACGATCGCCTCGGCAAGGTCGGCGGCCGGATCCAGGCGCAAGAGATACGTGCAGGATCGCGGTACCGCGCCCGCGTCTAACCGGGAATGCGCCGCGCTTCCCCGTGGGGATTCTCCCCCTTCTTCGGGACGCGCAGGCGCCCGGAGCGGCTTCACGGACCGGAGATCGTAACGGCGGTTGAGGCGAGCCAGTGAAGGATGTCCTCGGGCTTCCCGATCGCCGCTGGATCTCGTCTCCGCGGCGCCAACGGAGTTCCGTGGCTGAGGCTCAGCGGGACCCGACGCGGCCCCCTGGATCTCTTCCCCCGCCGAATCCGCAAGCGACCCAGCCTCTTCCGCTGAGAGGGGGTCGCGGTACTTCACGATCAGCTCCCCTGGCTGAAAGGACGCCCTGTTCGGACCCGCGGCGGTTACAGCCACCGAGACCAGCAACAGCAGGCCTCCCATGACAAATGCCTCACGCTTCCCGACCCGTGTGCCAGCCATGACGCTCTCTCCTTTCGCGCGACGAATACGCAACCAGACTACGTCTTCTGAACGCGGACCCTACCCCAACGCCCCGGAGAAGTCAAGGTCATTCGAGACAACCGAAAAGACGAAAAACGGACCTTGCGGCGTTGCGCGCCGGGGGTGATGGGGCGGTCGCCGCTCCCGGAGGTCCGCGGCCTGTCTCGGAACGCCCGAGCCCGCTCGGCGGGCGGACGTTGAGGCGCAAGATGCGCAACGGCGTCCATCTCGACTTGCGCGACGGGAGCGGGACGCGCTATGATAACGCCGGATTGCCGACGCGCTGGGCGCATCTCGACACGAACGAGCAAGGGAGGAGCCCGGCTTTGATCGGATTCGAGTACGGATATGACCGCGGCGGGAACAAGCTCTACCAGAGGTCGCTCCACGATCCCCTCGATTCGCAGCGGTACGCGTATGACTCGGCGGAGCGTCTGGCCGCTTACTCGCGCGGGTGGTTCGGGTCGGGCGATTACGCGCCGTCCTCGCCCGAATACTGCGACGCGCCGACCGCCGCGCGGAAGCAGAACAAATGCCGGCGCGGAAACAAGCAACCAGCCGCATTCGCGAACCCGCGTGCCGCAACCGACCGCTGACCGACAAACGGAAAGAAAGCAATCGCCAGAAGTCCCGGATTCGGGCGCGGATCGAACACATCTTTGGCTATATGAGCCAGTCGATGAAAGGTTTCTACCTGCGCTGCATTGGGAGGCGGCGCAACACGGCGGCGATCGGGTTGGTCAACCTGGTTTACAGTCTGCCGCACTGGGAGCAGATCGTGCGACTGAAGTTGTTGCCGCTGCCCGTCGCTTGAGGAAAGCAGATCAATACAAGGAACAACAGACAACCAGTCAAAATCGGGGGACCAAACGTCATGAAAATGCAGACTGAAGGAGTCACCATGAATCCATCAACACCGGAAACCGAACCAGAACCATCAACACGATTCCGAAAGGCAGTTCTCGGAGGTTCCCCAACGACTCTGAATAAAACGAGATGTCTTTCCTTGTTACTTATGGGCCTGCCCCTATCCGTGCCGACGGTGGTCGATGGCGCGGAGGCGGTCGCCAAACAGGAATGGCGTCTCGGAAACGAGCAACTGGAACTGCAGTTTCAACGCAAAGACAACCAGGTCGTCGCTCATCAACTGGTCAACAAGATCTCCGGTCGAACGATTCCCATCACCGAGGATGATTTCTCGCTGGGGATTGAGGGCCGAAAGCCGCTGAGTGCTGCTGACTTTGCCTTTCAAGAGGCAGCCGATGAGAGAATCCCGGGAGGCCGACGGCTCACGCTGCACTTGGCCGGCAAGGCGCCATCCGCGCGTCTGGACGTGATTTACGAGTTGGGGGATCGCGACTTCTTTCTCCGCCGCCGGTTGGAGCTTGTGCCGACCGGCCCGCTGCCGTTGCGGGAGGTGGATATGTGGCGCGTGGGACTGGAGGGCGAGTGTTCTTTTCAGGAGTGCGCCGTTCCCATCTATCTTCAGTTAGGCCCCGAATGGCGGTTCAATGACAAGCATCAAGGCTTCGGTTTCCCGGTCTTTTTGGAAGACACCTTTTGGGGCTTGGAGTATCCGGCCGGCTACAATCACTACGAGAAGGGGTTGATGACTCTCCGGCATTTCCCCGGTCGAACCGTTGCCGATCGGTTCGTCAGCAAGACGGCCGTGCTTGGAGTTGCGGAGCCGGGCCAGGCGGCCCGCCGGTTCCGACAGTACCTCGACTCGGTTATGGGAGCGCGCAGCACGCCGCCCCTGTTTTTCGCCTGGAAGACCTGGGTGACGCTGATGCCGCCGACCGAGGCGAACTGCTTGGCCATAGCGGACGATTTCCGGCGCAACCTTCATGACGCCACCGGGGCGCGATTTGACAGTTTTGCCTTGGATGACGGATGGGACAAGAAAGACAGCCTGTGGGACATCGATGCCGGCAGATTTCCACGCGGCTTCGAGCCGCTGATCGCCGCCCTTCAACCGATGGAGACGGGCCTGGGGCTTTGGATGTCGCCTTCGACTGGCTACGGCCACGCGGACTGGGGCGCCGCACAGGGCTACAAGAAAAACGCCTGGACATGGCTCCTTTGCCAGTCCGACCCGAACTACCGGCGAGACATGGTCAAGGCCGTCACGGGTCTGGCGAAGAAGTATAATGTCAACTACTTCAAGTTTGACGGGTTTTGCGCCCCCTGTGACGCCGAGGGACACAATCATCATCTGCCGGGCAATTACGCAAAAGAAGCGAATACGGACGCCTATCTCGAACTCCTGGCCGCGGTTCGTAAGACGCAACGGGGCTCATTCATCAACCTGACCACTGGAGTCTGGGCGAGCCCCTGGTGGTTGCAGTATGCCGATTCGGTATGGGACCAGGTGTACGACGGCTGGCCGCCGGGCATCGCGCCTACACCCGAGCTCGCCTACAGCCAGATCACCGACCGCGACGCGGTATTTCGCAAACGCTGCCGGGAGAATCCTTGGTTTCCACCCGAGGCGCTCGAGGACCTCGGCGTTTGGGCGGAGGATTACAACTTCATGGATGAGCAGATCATGACTGTCCTGGGCCGCGGCTGCCGTCTGATCAGCTTCTACGTGGATCCCCGTCGGGGCGCCGCAGGCGAACGCGACTGGATCTTCCTTGGATCGGCCATCAACTGGGCTCGGCACAACGGCGAGATCCTGCGCCACACTCGCATGATCCTCGGCGATCCGATGGAACACGAGCCCTACGGCTACGCCCATTTCCAGGGGGAGCGAGGCATTCTCGTTCTGCGAAACCCGTTTGTCACACCACAGACGGTCAAGATCAAGCTCGACGAATCGGCCGGATGGGTGCGTGTCGAGGCGGAGAAAAACGACAAACGTCCGCTAGTCGCACGGATCGTCTACCCGTATCATCAAACCCTCCCTTCCCTGTTGCACTATGGGGATGAGTTGACAGCGGAGCTTAATGCGTATGAGACGCTCTTCATCCACGTGGCGCCGTTGGAGAGATCGGGCACGGTCTTTCTCGGGGCTCGCTATGAAGAGGCGGAACGATCGGGCAACAACGTGAGTTGCACGGTCTATGGCCGGCCCGGCGAACAACTGCTCTTTCCGATCGCGGGCGCCACGCAACCCAGCGAAGTGCGTTGGAATGGCCGGCTGGTCGCGCCGACGACGACTCCGCACGGCCTCGAATTGCCGCTGGTCATGGAGGGAACGCCGCAGACCTGCCGGGTCGAGGGCGGCAAGCTCTCCACCCAGGCAACCGACGAGGGGTGGAGAATCACGGGCAACTGCGTTGCGGCGGTTCCGGAAGGGACGCGAGCGACCATGCACCTGCTGTGGGCTCTCCCGGTAGTTCCTTGCCCGCAAGCCGCGAAACTCTCCAACACATCATTCCAACTCATTGATGATGCCGCCGAAAAACAAGCTCTTCGCCAGCAAGCCGCGAAACTCGCCGACACCAAGCCGCGATGCTCGGCCACGGTCAACGGGGCGCCCGCCAAGGTAGCGGTCGTGAATTCAAAATTGTATAACCCTACAAACGTAGGCGACCACCGGCTGTACGCCGAATATCCCCCGGCCGCGTGGGTGTGGTTCAAGTTCGATATTCCCGCGGGCCGGAGCGAGGTCGCGGTCGCCGTCGAATGTCCGAAGGGCGACGCCCCGGAAATGCAGGCCAAGACGGGCTGGTGGCTCTGGACTGAAAATCCGTTGCGCAAGGGAACACTCACGTTATCCTACGATAAGCCTCTGCCATCCGCGGCTGCGGAGCCGCTTCCATTGGCCACCCGCATGGAACTCCAAAGGCGGATTCTTGCCCTTCGGCCCCTAACAGCCCCGCACATCGGTGAATAGGTGGTTGCAGCCGTGAATCTCCGAAGGCCAGTCACTCGGGTCTGCGTTAGCGGAACCGCAGCCCGCGGGGTGCGAAAACGCGCAAATGTTCACGGACTGCGGCGACCTCCGCCCCCTGGACAGGCATGACGCAAGCCGAGAAATGGCTCCTCGACGGCGTGGGGAACTGGGACGTGATCAACACGACCGCGAACGACGCCCCGTCTGCCTCATGTCCACATCTACGGTTGCTACACCCAAAGGGCGCCATGGGGGCGGCTGTCAACACCAGGGGTTGGACTGACGTTAACATACGGGAGCCTGTCGTTCCGTTCGCAGGCGGACGATTCCGGCCTCAAGCATCTCGTGCTCCCGTAAGGGCGCCGGATGCGGCGCCGAGTTAGAGAGGAGCGGGCGTTACACATGCGTGCAAAGCATAGGGTGTTTCTTGGGGCGCTTTCCCTCGGTTTCCTTGCGGGGGCGATTCTGGTGCGTTACGCGTTCCGAATTGTGCACGAGCGCAACGAGGACGCAGAGGCGACCATCTGGATCCGGGAAACGGGACGGAATGCCCCCGGCCTTCGGGAGTTCAACGTTGAGGTCGACGGATACATTGATTCGAGATTTGTGTTCTCTGTCAGGGTGGAATCCCTGGATGAATGCGTTGAAAGGCTATCCAATCTGGACCTGATCGTCTTGGATGAGAAAGAGGTGAGACGGATCGGCATTGATGTTCCCGCGCAACTCCCCGAGGGGATTCCGTTTCTGGTTCGATCCGTTGAGCCGGCAGACAGGACAAGTGAGGAATCCTGGATAGGGATTGAAGCGTGGATTTCCCCAGATGGAGAGACCGTGATCTCCAGGCCCTTGATAGTGCTGCGCCTCAAGGTTGGGGATTACCCTCCAGAGACGGACTCCATGAAGTTGCGCAGAAGCGCCATCATCGTGTTCCTCAGCAGGGAACCGAAGAGGGTGACGATCCTGCCAAACTTTGGGATATGACTCCTGTCCACGCAATCGTGAAGTGGCTAACAGTCTCCGCACATTCCAGGACAGTGGGGTTCAAGAGACGGCCAGGCCAGAGACCGCTCAGTTCTCACGCCTACGACGCCGCCGGGCGCGTCATCGAATTCCCTGTGCCACCGGCAACCTCACGGATGACGGGAACCAGCAATACGCGTGGGACCTCTTCAACCGGTTGCGGGAAGTGAAAACCAGCACGGGATCGCTCATTGTCACCTATCTCTACGACGCCGGCAACCGCCGCGTCCGCAAAGACTTCCCCGCCGGATCGAGCTACACCGACACCGACTACTGCTATGTCGGCTGGCAAGTCCTCGAAGAAACCGACACCGGCTCGACGACCCCCAACCGCCAGTACGTCGACGGCGTGTATATCGACGAGCACCTCGTGATGGACGTGAACCAAGACGAGCACAATTCCTGCATCGGCGCGAACGACTCGCGGCGCTTTTGCCTTCACAACACGCCCTACAGCGCCTACGGATCGACGGACAATAGCGGGAGTCTTTTTGAAGCCTATGAGTATGATCCCTATGGGAGGCATATCCTTCTGACACGCGAGAACGACGCGAACAGCCTTGTGGATTTCGCCGCGAACGATGCGAGAACCACCGAGGGCGCGTCAACCAAGAGCAATCCCCACGCCTTTGCAGGTCAGCGTTCTGGCGAGGAAAGCAGCGTATCCCGATATCGGAGCCGCTACTACGACTCCCAGCGCGGGAGATTTCTGAGCAGGGATGTCATTGGCTTTCTGGATGCCCCGTCTCAGTGCCCATAGCAGGATCGAATCCAGTCGGTCTTTCGGATCTCCTTGGCCCCAGGAGTGGATCCTGGCACGAAGGGCTCGACGCGCCGCTTCTGGAGTCAGCGCTCGATCCTGACGATCCCAGCATTTACCCAGACACGCGGGAAACTTGGACCCGGATCCGCGCGACTCTCGCAAATGTGAGTCAATGGATCGGGTAGGCCGCGCGGTCGCCGACGTACCGCGAGGGCGCACTGGCCCTTGACGCGTACCTCGCGAAGAAGCATCTGAATTTCAACGGTCAACTGATGCTCGGGGAAGACGGCGAGGCTTGCAGGTCAATGGCCGGTCTAATCTGCGAAGGCGTGAGGTGGGCTGCGAATGGGAAACGCTTCTACGGGCCGTTCTATCGCGATCCGCAGGTCGCTGGTTCGGAACCTCTCGGGGCGCCAGGCTTGCAGAAGCTGCAGCATGCTGAAAATGCATCCCTTGCGCCTTTTGTTGTCTGCCCCCGGATTTTGAGCGCGTCCGCGGACCCAGTTCCAACGGATCGCTGACCGAATTCGAGGGACGCAATGCTGAATTCCAATGCGGGAACGCAATACTGAATCCGCGGGAATTCGGCAACGCAGCGCTGCCTGCATCTGTTAGTGGAGGCGCCGCACCCGAGTGAGCCAAGGGGCGAGGAAGAGGCCGTCCTAGGTTCAATGTCCCGCACGAGGACGGCGGCGGGGGCGTCCCCTCGCTTTTCCACAACCCCCTCCCGCGGCTACCCGTTGCGCGCGTTCTTGGCGGTTCCCTCCGAGAAAAGCAACCCGCCCGGGCCTTCGGCAATGACGCGTCTGGGCCTTCGGCAATGCCCCGCCTTTTCTCGGATTCCCCGAGACACTTGCTCCCCGAATGGGGTCGGAGGCGGGATTTTCCTTGCCGAGTGCCATCAATGCCATCAGTTCTCTGCGGTTTCATGCCTGCGGCAATCTGCACAAAATGCGAAGAGAACTTAACCTTTTCCCGCCGCCTTGCGTCCCACTAGCGGGGCTGGCGCCGGGTGTGTGACCCGCCCGCTGAAGTTTTCCGAGCAATCGGCCTTCTTGATCGCGCGGGCCGCGTGGTTTGGCGTCTGGCGAGCGGGCGGCGCCTTACGACCGGGCTTCCCCGTCGCGCGGGCCGTGCGCTTCGGCGTCTGGCGAGCTGGCGGCGCCCGACGACCGGGCTTCCCCCTCGCGCGGGCCGCGCCGAGGAGAATCTTGCGGAGTGGAATCTTTCGGTCGCTTTTTCGGCGGCATTCCGACGCCAAGGGCGGGAGGGGGGGAGTCCGGAGTCTGGAGTCTGGAGCACGCACGCCTACCGCACGCGGGGGCGGCGGCTCCCCTCCTCCGGTCTCCCTTCCTCCGGTCTCCGCGCCTGCCGCGCGCGGGGGCGGCGGAGCGGCCAAAGGCGGGGCTCCGAACCAGACTTGCGACCATTTTTTGGGGGGATTTTTGGGGCTGGCGTCACTTTTTTTCTGTTTCGGTAACATAAGTAAAATCAGTCATCTACGCCCGTTTCGCCGGGAAAGGGAGGAAGGCGAGCTTTTTTTTTCGCGATTTCACCTAACCTTTTCCGCTCTTCCCGCCCCTTTATTGTGATCAGACTCTCCGGCCCGGTGCCGGTCGCGGAGGAGACTCTCCGACTCGGCGCCCGTCGGAAATCGCGTCCGTACGCGTTGCCTCAATAGAAAAAGCTACCCAGTGGCCCGCCCCCTTTCTTGGTCCGTTCGGCATTTCAGAGACCTTTGGCTGACTCGGCCTGCTTGCTGTTGACTTCTTCTTGG
>Ga0315285_10005760_pt1 | contig 12733 bp, 8 predicted proteins | sample YL17G09_36_MG_FD_203698 | JGI IMG/M metagenome (GOLD analysis project Ga0315285, IMG submission 203698) | Sediment microbial communities from Yellowstone Lake, YNP, Wyoming, USA - YL17G09_36 | ecosystem: Environmental > Aquatic > Freshwater > Lake > Sediment | place: USA: Wyoming | collected... | reverse complement strand
AGGAGTACCAGATCCTGAAAGAGAACCTGCCCTTCGGCGAGGAGCGCATCCTCCAGTACGTCACCGAGTTTCTCCAGCAGGCGCACGCCGCCGACGAGCGCTACACCGTGCGCGACGGCATCAACATCGCCCGCTTCGCCATGAAGCTCAAAGGCTTGGCTGAGGACCGCGTGCAGGAGAGCCAGGCGCTCCAGTTGGCCATCCTCCAGACGCTCGGGGAAGAAGCGCTGCGCTATGTCCCGCGACCTTGACCGGGAGCTGGAAGCGCTGCTCCGCGATGCCGGCAGCCTCCGCCGCGGCCGCTTCCGCTACCTGCCGGTAGCCCCGGGGCGCCTCGAGTTCGCCGCCGAGGTGCGGCAGGCCATCCTGGAGGAGAAGCCCGACGTGGTGGCCGTCGAGCTCCCGGTCACGCTCAATGAAGCCTACCGCCGCGCCGTGGACCGGCTGCCCCAGATCACCGTGCTGCTCTACCCGGACGACAAGGACGACGAGCGGGCCGTCTACGTGCCGGTCGATCCCGCCGACCCGTTCACCGAGGCCATTCGCAGCGGGCTGGAGGCGGGCGCCGAAGTCGTGTTCATAGACCCCGACCTCGGCGAGCGCCCGCACCTGCCCGACGCCTACCCGGACCCATACTCGATCCAGCACATCGGGATCGAGAAGTACATCGAGGCCTACCGCGTCCACCCCCAGCCGCGCTCGGAGGAGATCGCCGCGCACGCCTCCGGGATCGCCTGGAAGCTCCAGGGGACCGGGCCCGAGGACCGCGTGCTGGTGGTGGTCTCGCTCAACCTGCTCGATGCGGTCCTGGACGCCATGGAGGAGCCGCAGCCCCCGCCGCGCCGGCGCCTGCTGCCGCGCATGGTGGACCTGGTGAACCCCCACCCGGACTGCCTGGCGGAGATCCTCATCGAGTACCCGTTCCTCCAGCACCGCTACGAGCAGTTCCGCGCCGCGCTAAGGGAACTGGCGCTGATCGACCGCCGCCGCGCGCAATTGGCGGTCTTCCGCGAGGCGGCCGCGGCTCACGAGAAAAGCGCCGGCGAGCGCCTGTCGCGCTGGCAGCCGCGGCTGCTCTCCCGCTACGCGCGCAATCTGGCGCTGGCCTCGGGCGAGCTGACCGCTGGGCTGTTCGACATAACGGTGGCCGCCCGCTCCATCGTGGACGACAACTACGCCTGGGAGGTCTGGGCGACCGGAGGCCGCTACCCGCACCAGCAGACGGAAAGCGATCTCGAGACCGTCAACCTCTCGGGCGAGGAGGTATGGCTGCGCACCAAGCGCATCCGGCTGCGCCGCCGCCTGCCCCGCCCCAAGCAGCGGCTACGGCCCCTAGGCTTGAAGCCGCGAGCGAAGGAGAAACACCCGGGCGAGTGGGCGCGCCAGTTCAACGGGGAGGCCATCTGCTCCTACCCGCCCGAGGACCTGGTGGTGGAGGACTTCGGCCGCTTCCTCCAGCGCAAGGCCAAGAGCATCCTCTCGGAAGAACGCATGCGCACGGAGCCGTTCACTACCTCGCTCCTGGACGGTATCGACATCCGCCAGACCGTCCGCAACTGGCACGAAGGCAAGATCTACGTGCGGCAACTGGAGAAGATCGCGGGTGAGGTCGGCTCCGTGGTGGTCATCTTCGACGAAGACCGGGATGACCGCTATCCCTGGCTGACCACCTGGCTGGGCGAGCACCAGAACGAGTCCGACATGGCCTTCTACTCGACCAACCCGTTCGAGCACCTCATTGGGCCGGGCATCGGGCGGGCCGAGTACGGCGGGTTCCTCATGAGCCTGCCACCCCGGCGGATGATCGACGTCTGGACCGACCCGGACTACGACTTCGCCCGAAGCAAGCCCGAGCGGCTGCTGCTGGCGGGCCTGGACTACTCGATCCACCGCTACGTGGTCTACGTGGCCGCCCACCCGCCCCGCTCGGTGTTCCGCACCATCGCCTACCGGCTGGGCCGCTCCATCCTTTACCTACCCGTCGGGCAGCTCGCCTCCCCGAAACTAAAGAAGATCCGCGTGGTCCACGTGCTGGACAGCTACGCCCGCCGCGCCGAGGCCCGGCCATACGTCCGGTAGGGCGGGGGATCCCTCGTCCGCACCGGGTTTCAGCCCGGTAGACACCCTAATCTCCCTTGCGGTTCCTTCCGATCTAAGAGGCCGGGGAACCACTATGTCCACGAAACCGACTCCCGCTCCGTACCTGCCCGAGGGCTTCCTCGACGTGGGCCTGCTTCTGGCCACCCTGCATGCTTACAGGAAGGGCGATTTCAGCGTCCGCCTGCCACTGGACTGGACCGGCGCCGCCGGCAAGGTGGCCGACACGCTGAACAGCATCATCGAGACCAGCAACCGGATGGCGCGGGAGCTGGCCCGCCTGGGCCGGGTGGTGGGCACCGAAGGCAAGCTGGGCGGCCAGGCCGTGGTTGAGGGCGTCTCCGGCACCTGGAAGGACCCCATCGACAACATCAACGAGATGATCGGCAACCTCCGGGATACCACGCAGAAGAACACCGAGCAGGACTGGCTGAAGACCAACCTGGCCCGCTTCTCGCGCCTGCTCCAGGGCCAGCGCGACCTGCTGACGGTTTGCAGGCTGATCCTCTCGGAGCTGGCGCCCCTGGTCTCGGCCGCCCACGGCGTCTTCTACCTGATGGATACCTCGCAGGAGCCGGCCCGGCTGAAGCTGCTGGCCACTTACGCCTACAAGGAGCGCAAGAACCTGGCGACCGAGTTCCGCCTGGGCGACGGGCTGGTCGGCCAGTGCGCGCTCGAGAAGCAGCGCATCCTGCTGACCAACGTGCCCGGCGACTACGTGCAGATCGGCTCCGGCCTGGGCCAGGCCACGCCGCTCAATATCATCGTGCTGCCCATCCTCTTCGAGGGCCAGGTGAGGGCGGTCGTCGAGCTGGCCTCCTTCGAGCGCTTCAGCCCCATTCATCAGGCCTTGCTCGACCAGTTGACCGAGAGCATCGGCATCGTGCTGAACACGCTCGAGGCCAACCTGCGCATCCAGGAGCTGCTGACCCAGTCGCAGTCCATGGCCCACAAGCTGCGCACCCCGCTCAACAGCCTGCTGATCCTGGCCGAGCGGCTGGCCGAGAACGCCGACGGCAATCTCACCGCTCAGCAGATCGAGTTCGCCCGCACCATCCACTCCTCGGGCAGCGACCTGCTGAGCCTCATCACCGACATCCTCGATCTTTCCAAGATCGAGTCCGGCACCGTCACCCTGGACGTGGCCGCGGTCGAGTTCCCCGCGGCGCGGGAGTACGTCGAGCGCACCTTCCGCCATGTGGCGCAGGGCAAGGGATTGGAGTTCATCATCGAGCTCGATCCCCATCTGCCGCGCTCGCTGGCCACCGACGCCAAGCGGTTGCAGCAGGTGCTCAAGAACCTGCTGTCGAACGCCTTCAAGTTCACCGAGCGGGGACGGGTGAAGCTGCGCATCTACCCGGCCGGCTCGGGCTGGAGCCGGGATGCCGAGGCGCTCGGCCGGGCGCGCCAGGTGATCGCCTTCGCGGTTTCCGACACCGGCACCGGCATCCCCGCCGACAAGCAGCAGATTATCTTCGAAGCCTTCCAGCAGGCCGAGGGGACCACCAGCCGCAAGTACGGCGGCGCGGGCCTGGGGCTGCCGATCAGCCGGGAGATCGCCAACCTGCTGGGCGGGGAGATCCGCCTGCTGAGCGCGCCGGGCGAGGGCTCGACCTTTACGCTCTACCTGCCGCACGCCTACTCGCGGGCCGGGACGCCGGACGGGCCGCGCCTGGACGAGGGCCGCGAGACCTTTCGCCGTTCTCCGCGGCCGCCGGTCCCCCGCCCGGTGGCGGACATTTCCGGCGGCGCCACCGCCACGGCTGCCGTGGCGGTGGGGGTGGCGGCGCCTGCGGAGGTGGAGGACGACCGCGATGACATCCGTCCCGACGATCGCGTGCTGCTGATCATCGAGGACGACCCGGCCCTTGCCCGCATCCTGCTGGACAGGGTGCACGAGCGCGGCTTCAAAGCCTTCATCGCGCCGCTGGGCGAGACCGCGCTGGAGCTGGCCCGCGAGCAGCGCCCGGACGCCATCACCCTGGACTTGCGTCTGCCGGATATGGACGGCTGGCTGCTCCTGGACCGCCTCAAGCACGACCCGGCCACCCGTCACATCCCGGTGCACATCATCTCGGACGAGGAAGGTGCGGAGCGCGGCTTGAAGGCGGGGGCCATCGCCTGCCTGGGCAAGCCCGCCACCAAGGAGGCGCTGGACCAGGCGCTGGCCAGCCTTGAGACCTGGGTCGAGCGCCGCGAGAAACGCCTGCTGGTGGTGCATCCGGAAGGGCCCAAGCGCCAGGCCCTGCTCGAGCTGGCCGGCGGCGGCGAGGTCCGCAGCATGGCCGTGGGCGCCGGGCAGGAAGCGCTGGCGGCGCTGGAGGCCGAGCCCTTCGATTGCATGGTGCTGGACCTGGATCTGCCCGACATGACCGGGTTCCAGCTTCTCGAACAGATCCAGCAGCGCCCGGCACTGCGCGGCCTGCCGGTGATCGTCTACAGCGACAAGCCGCTCGACCCCGAGCAGGAGGCGCACCTCTCGCGGATCGCCCGGCGCGGCGTGGTCAAGGAAGCGCGGAGCCCCGAGCAGTTGATCGAGGACACCACGTTGTTCCTCCACCAGGTCGAGGCCAGCCTGCCCGAGGCCAAGCGCCGCATGCTGGACCGGCTCCACCAGACCGACCCCGGCCTGGCGGGCCGCAAAATCCTCATCGTGGACGACGATGTGCGCAACATCTTCGCCCTGACCAGCCGGCTGGAACGGCACGGCATCGAGGTGTACTCGGCCGAGTCGAGCCAGGAGGCCTTGAAGGCACTGGAGGAGACTCCGGGCATGGACCTGGTGCTGATGGACGTGATGATGCCGGAGATGGATGGCTACGAAGCCACGCGCGCCATCCACGCCATCCCCCAGCACCGCGCGCTGCCCATCATCGCCGTCACCGCCAAGGCCATGAAGGGGGACCGCGCGAAATGCCTGGAGGCGGGCGCCTCCGACTACCTGGCTAAGCCCGTGGACACGCAGCGGCTGCTGTCGCTGCTGCGGGTGTGGCTGTATCGAAGCTGAGGCATGGCACTGAGGGCTCCGCAGGGTCCGGAACTGGAGGAACTGGAAGTCGGGCTGCTGCTGGACGCGGTCCACCGCGCCTACGGCTACGACTTCCGGGAGTACGCCCCAGCCTCGCTGAGGCGGCGCCTCCACCACTGCGTGCGCCAGGAGGGCCTCCCTAGTGTTTCCGGGCTCCAGGAGCGGATCCTGCACGACGCTGGCGCCCTCGAGCGCTTGCTGCTGGCCCTGTCGGTCCACGTGACCGCCATGTTCCGGGATCCCAGCTTCTGTCTGGCCTTTCGCCAGCAGGTGGCTCCCCTGCTCCAGGATCAGCCCTTGCTGCGGATCTGGACGGCCGGCTGCGCGACCGGCGAGGAGGTGTACTCCTTTTGGCCATCCTCCTCGACGAAGAGGGTCTGCTGGGCCGCTGCCGCATCTACGCCACCGACCTGAACGAGGCCGTGCTGGCCCAGGCCAAGGAAGGCACCTGCCCGCTGGCGGCCATGCGGGAACACACCGCCAACTACCAGCGGGCCGGCGGCAAGGCTGCCTTCTCCGACTACTACACCGCGCGCCACAGCCACGCGCTGTTCCGCGCCTCGCTCAAGCGCAACATCGTCTTCGCCCCGCACAACCTTCTCACCGACAGCTCCTTCAACGAGTTCCAGGTGATCCTGTGCCGCAACGTCCTGATCTACTTCAACCGCTCGCCGCAAGCGCGGGTACACCGGCTTCTTTTCGACAGCCTGGCCCCGGCCGGCATTCTGTGCCTGGGCTCGCAGGAATCGCTCAAGCTCACGCCGCACGAAGCGGACTACGAGGAACTGAACCGGGCCGAGAAACTGTACCGGAGGCTTCGCTGATGACCTACCGGTTGGTCCGGCTCTGCCGTCCCAAAGGGAGGTGATGCCATGCAGGCCAAAGCGCCGTTCAACATCCTGTTGGTGAACGACAACCCGGCTGACCTGCTGGCGTTGCGGGCGGCCCGGGAGGGTCTCGGCGAGAACCTGGTCGAGGCGCTTTCCGAAACAGAGACCCTGCGGGCGGCGCTGAAGCGCGACTTCGCCGTCATCCTGCTGGACGTGAACATGCCCGGCATGGACGGCCTCGAGACCGCCGCCATGCTGCGCCAGCGCGAGAAAACGGCCGAGGTTCCGATCCTGTTTGTCACGGCCACCGAGTGCTCCAGCGCCAGGGAGGCCCGCGGGTACTCGCTCGGGGCGGTGGATTACATCTACGCCCCGGTGGTGCCCGCAGTCCTGCGGGCCAAGGTGAGCGCCCTGGTAGACCTGCGGCGCCGGGAGGAGCGCCTGCTGCGCTGCGAGCGCCGGGAGCACGAAAAGCGGTTGGCCGGCTTGCCCGAACGCCTCGAGGACGAGGTCCGGCGCAACCGCTTCTTTGCGCTGTCGATCGACTTGCTGGTCATCGCCGGTTTCGACGGCTTCGCCAGGCAACTGAGCCCGAGCTGGGAACCGACCCTGGGCCTCAGCGTTGAGAAGCTGAAGGCCGTGCCCTTTCTGGACTGGATCCATCCGGACGACCGGGACATCACCTCCGCGGCCCTGCACCGTTTGCTGGCCGGTCAACCCGTGGCCGGCTTCGAGAGCCGGTTCCGTTCCGGCGACGGCTCCTATCGCTGGATCCTATGGAACGCCGCGCCCTACCCGGAGGAAGAACTCATCTACGCGGCGGGGCGCGACCTCACCGAGCGCAAGCTGGCCGAGAAGGCGCTGGTGCGCGGCGACCGGCGCCTGCTGCGCGTGGTGCTGGAGAACCTGCTGGGCAACGCCTTCAAATTCACCTCCCGGACCGAAGCCGCGCGCCTCGAGGTCGGCTGCCAGGCCGGACGGGTCTTCTTCGTCCGCGACAACGGGGTGGGTTTCGACCCCGCGTACGGCGGCAAGCTGTTCGGGGCGTTCGAGCGGCTGCACCGCGCGGACGAATTCCCCGGCACCGGCATCGGGCTGGCTACCGTCGAGCGCATCATCCGGCGCCACGGGGGCCGCGTATGGGCCGAGAGCGCGGTCGGCCAGGGCGCGACTTTCTACTTCACCCTCGAGCCGGAGGCTTAGGGGTCGGCCCTGGCCGACCCTGACCAATTTCCCCGGCTGCCATGGGCTATGATGCTCAGATGCCGCTGCTGAAGCTGCTCTGTGCTTCCCTGCTGTGCGCCGTCGCACTGGCAGCCCCCCTGGACTTGAGCCGGGCTGTGGTGGTGGCGCCGCCAGGCCTCGCTGCGACCGAGCAGAAGGCCGTGGCCATGCTGGTCGAGGAGGTGGAAAAGCGCACGCAGATCCGCTGGCAGGTAGCCGCGGCGGGTTCGCCGGCCGTAAGAATCCGTCGCGAGGCCCCGGGCGGTCCCGCCGAGGGCTACCGCATCCGCACGCAGCCGGGCGCCGTGGAAGTCGCGGGCAATGATGCGCGCGGCGTGCTCTTCGGCGTCGGGCGCCTGCTGCGCGCGCTGCACATGAACCGCGGCAGCGTGGTGCTTCCCGAAGAGCTCAACCTGGCCACCGCGCCCCGCTACCGGTTGCGCGGCCACCAGCTCGGCTACCGCCCCAAGACCAACTCCTACGACGGCTGGACGGTCCCCATGTGGGACCAGTACATCCGCGACCTGGCCGTTTTCGGCGCCAACGCCATCGAACTCATTCCTCCGCGTTCGGACGACGCCGCCACGAGCCCGCACTTCCCGCTGCCGCAGATGGAGATGATGATCGAGATGTCCCGCCGGGCCGACTCCTACGGGCTGGACGTCTGGATCTGGTACCCGGCGCTGGACCAGGACTACTCGGATGCCGCCACCGTCGAGTTCGCTCTCAACGAGTGGGGCGAGGTCTTCCGCCAGCTGCCGCGCCTCGACGCCGTGATGGTCCCCGGCGGCGACCCGGGCCACACGCAACCCAAACACGTGATGGCGCTGCTGGAGAAGCAGACCCAGGTGCTCCGCCGCTACCATCCCCGGGCGCAGATGTGGGTTTCGCCGCAGGGCTTCAGCCAGGAGTGGCTGGAGGAGTTCTGCGCCATCCTGCGGCAGGAGCCGGCGTGGCTGACCGGCGTGGTCTATGGCCCCCAGGTGCGGGGCAGCCTGGAAGAACTGCGGCGGGCTGTGCCCAAACGCTACCCCATCCGCAACTACCCGGACATCACCCATTCCCGCCACTGCCAGCACGCGGTCCCGGACTGGGACGTGGCCTTCGCGCTCACCCTCGGGCGCGAGCCGATCAACCCGCGGCCGCTCGACATGGCCGCCATCTTCCGCCACCAGCAGCGGCACACCATCGGGTTCCTCACCTACTCGGAGGGCTCCAACGACGACGTCAACAAGACCGTCTGGAGCGCCCTGGGGTGGGATCCCGAGGCGGATGTCGTCGAGGTGCTGCGCCAGTACAGCCGCTACTTCATCGGCGATCGCGGCGCGGACTCCTTCGCCCAGGGCCTGCTGGCGCTGGAGCGGAACTGGCGCGGGCCGCTGGCCACCAACGCGGGCGTCTACACCACTCTGGCGCAGTTCCAGGAGATGGAGCGGGAGGCCGCGCCGCGGGACCTGCTGAACTGGCGCTTCCAGCAGGCCCTCTACCGCGCTTACTACGACGCCCATGTGCGGCGGCGGCGGCTCGCAGAAACCGCCCTCGAGGAAGACGCGCTGGACCGGCTGCGCGAGGCTCCCAGAACCGGCTCGCTGGCGGCCCTGGCGGAAGCTGAGGCGGCTGTGGACCGCGGCGCCACCCGGCTGGTCGCGCCCGCGTGGCGCACCCGCATCTTCCAGTTGGCCGAGGCGCTCTACCAGAGCAACCGCATGCAGTTGAGTGTGCCTCTCTACAAGGCCATCGCAGGCGAACGGGGCGCCACGCTGGACACGCTGGATGCGCCGCTCAACAACCGCTTCTGGCTCAAGGCCCGCTTCGCCGAGCTGCGGCGGCTGCCCCGCGAGGCCGAGCGGCTCAGGGGCATCGACGAGATCCTGAACTGGACCAACCCCGGCCCGGGCGGCTTCTACGACGACCTGGGCAACCCGGCCCAGCAGCCGCACCTGCTGCGCGGCGCGGCCTACCAGGACGATCCCGGCCATCTGCGGCGGCCGCTGGTGGGTTTTGCCCGCCCGCCGTCGGAGCTCGAGCCGTGGCGCCTGTCTTCGGTCACCGACGCCGAATCGATGTTCGACGCGCCCGTGGAAATGCGCTACCGGAACCTCGACCCGGCGGCCCGCTACCAGCTGCGCGTGATCTACGGCGGCGAGCGCTCGCCCCAGCGCGTCATGCGCCTGGTGGCCGGAGAGCAGTTCGAGATCCACCCCTACCGCCGCATTGAGCGCCTGACCGAGCCGCTCGAGTTCGACATCCCGCCCGCGGCCACCGCCGGCGGCGAGCTGCGCCTCGCCTGGACGAAGACCCCCGGAGCGCCGGGCTCCGGGCGCGGCTGCCAGATCGCGGAGGTCTGGTTAATCCGGAAATGAGCATGGACACGGAACGCCGCCTGAGCCCCCACTACAAGTGGTACGCGGTCGGCATGCTGTGGGGCATCTCTCTCTTCAACTACGCCGACCGGCAGGCCATCTTCTCGGTGTTCCCGCTGCTGGAGAAGGAGATGGGCCTGACGCCGGTCCAGCTCGGCCTGTTGGGCTCCTCCTTCGCCTGGGTCTACGGCCTGTGCGCCCCGTTCGCCGGCTACATCGTGGACCGCGTCCGCCGCACGGCGGCCATCCTGTGGGGCCTCTACGTGTGGAGCGTGATCTGCATGGCCACGGCGGTGTCACGCAATTTCCGCCACCTGTTCTTCTTCCGCGCGGCGGAGGGCCTGGGGGAAACGTTCTACTACCCGGCTTCCATGTCGCTGCTCAGCGACTACCACGGCAAACGCACCCGCTCGCGGGCCATGGGCCTGCACCAGACCAGCGTGTACTTCGGCACCATCGGCGGCGGCTTCTTCGCCGGGCTGATCGGGCAGCATTACGGGTGGCGGTGGTCGTTTGTGGTCTTCGGCGGGCTGGGCATCCTGCTGGGCCTGGTCCTGAAGAAGTACCTGATCGAGCCGCAGCGCGGCGCGGCGGAGGAAGGCGTCCCGGTGGCCGCGCGCATGCCCATCGGCCGGTTTCTGAAAGTCATCTGGAGCACGCCCACGGCGGTGATCCTGATGGGCGCTTTCATGTGCGCCAACTTCGTGGCCGTGGTACTGCTGAGCTGGATGCCGAAGTTCCTATTCGACCGCTTCCACTTGAGCCTGGCCCAAGCCGGTTTGGTGGCCACCATCTTCGTGCAACTGGCCAGCATGGCGGGCTCGCCCTTGGGCGGGTGGCTGGCCGACACGCTGCGCCGCCGCCTGGTGGGCGGGCGCATGATGGTGCAGGCCATGGGGGTGTTTTGCGGCGCCCCCTTCGTGTTCCTCTGCGGTCAGTCGAACTCGCTCACCTTGACGATCGCCGTGCTGATCGCCTGGGGCCTCTCGAAGGGCTTCTACGACGCCAATATCTTCGCTTCGGTCTTCGACGTGATCCGGCCCGAGGCGCGCGGGACGGCGGCGGGCTTCATGAACATGACCGGGTGGCTGGGCGGCGGCTTCGCGCCGGTGATCATCGGCTACCTGGCCCAGCAACGCGGCCTGGGCGCGGCCATCTCCCTGGCCGCCGTGGTCTACCTCGCTGCGGGAGTGCTGCTGGTCACCGGCATCCTGGCCTTCGTGGCCCGGGACGCGGCGCGGGCGCAGTTGGAACCGCCGCGCCTCAGCGCCCGCTGATCGTTGCCCGTTGTAACCTCATGCGTTACAAAGGCCCCTGCGGTGGCCGGGAAGTCCGCGGAGTTGGTTGTCCCCGCAATCCAGAGGTTTTCTTCGCCGTCTACACGAACCCGCCGGGCCCCGTCGCTTGCCTCCCCGCCCGACTAAGTCACGTAGCTCAGCTCGCCGGAGGGCTCGAACTTCGCCACAAAGGCATGGCCGCGATTCTCCTCGAACGCCAGGCGGTCGTTTCGCCACACGTGGGTCACCGCAGCGCCACACAGCGCGCCGACGCTGAGCAGCCCAACCAAGGGAATACGGAACACCACGCCCCTGAGCCTGCCACCGGGCTGCCAGGGGCTTACCGCGCGGCGAAGATCTCAGCCCGGAGGATGGCGATGTCGGGGTTCTCGGTGCGGAGGACGCCGTCCTTGGCTTCGCGGCTGCCCTCGGCGCTGTGGATGTAAGCGCGGCGGGCGCGCGGGTTGATCACCCAGACGTAGCGCACGCCGAACACCAGGAAGTCGTCGATCTTCTCCTGAGTCGCCGCGGCGCGGTCTTCGGAGGAAAGCACCTCAACGCACAAGAACGGCGGTTCGGTGAAGATCTGTTCCACCGGTTTGGGCCCCACCGTCACGCAGATGTCTGGAACCCGGAAACGCGTGGGCGAAACCTGGACCCGCTGCCCCAGAAAGACGTGGATACCCAAGGTTGCCCGCAGTTGAGCCAGCAAACAGGAGACTCCCATGTGCAAAGTGCTGTGATCCCGCTCTCCCAAGTTACGCTCCACAATGACGCCGTCCATGTGCTCGCAGTCCGGCGGGAAGCTGGTAGGGGGGTATTCCGCCACGCTGACCAGCGCCGGGATCGCCATGCCCTTAGGCTACCCCCTCGCTCCGCAGGATAGCCTCGATCAGCCCGTCGATGGTGAAGGCTTCCGCCTCGACGGTCACCTCGAGGCCGTGCTTCCGCGCCGCGCCGGTGGTGACCGGCCCGATCGAGGCCACGCGGACGCCTTCGAGCGCCGCGGCGCCCGCCACCCGCGCGAAGTTCACCGCGGTCGAGGAGCTGGTGAAGGTCACCCAGTCCGGCTTCCGGACGCCGGAGAAGATCTGCCGCGCCAGCGCGGGCGCCTGCTCCGGGATCGCCGTGCGGTACGCCTCGACCACGTCCACCTGCGCTCCGCGCCGCGCCAGCTCGGCCGGGACCACGTCGCGCGCCACCGCGGCGCGCGGCAGCAGGATGCGCTTCCCGGTGAGGTCCTCCCCGGCGAAGGCCTCGACCAGGCTCTCGGCCACGTACCTGGCGGGCACCAGATCGACCTTCCAGCCGCGCTCCTCGACCGCCCGCCGCGTCCCCGGGCCGATGGCGCAGATGCGGGCCCGCGGGGCGCCCGCCTCCGCGCCCCGCACCTCCAGCCGTTCTGAGAAGAAGCGCACGCCGTTGGCGCTGGTGAAGATCACCCAGTCGTAGGCGTCCAGCCGCCGCAGCGCGGCGTCCAGCGGGCCGCAATCCTGGGCCGGACGAATCTCGATGGTCGGCAGCTCGATCACCTCGGCGCCCAGGGCGCGCAGTTTTCCGCTGAGTTCGGAGGCCTGTTCGCGCGCCCGCGTGACCACGATCCGCTTCCCGAACAGCTTGTGAACGGCCACCAGGATCGCGCGGGCGCCGGCCCCCAGCAGTTCGCGTGCGAGCTGCTCGCCCAGTTGACCCGCCTCTGTCAGCGCACCCCAGGTCTCGCGGCGGACCAGCCCGCTCCCGTCCGGCGAGGCCACCACCCCGACCAGGCGCAGGCGACCGCCCTCCATCCAGGCATAGCCCGCGATGGGCACCTGGCAGCCCCCGCCCAGCGCGGACAACAGCGCGCGCTCGGCCGTCACGCAGGCGCGCGTCGCGGCATCCTCGAGCCGGCTGCAAAACTGCCGCGCCTCGCCG
>Ga0315285_10005757_pt1 | contig 12734 bp, 5 predicted proteins | sample YL17G09_36_MG_FD_203698 | JGI IMG/M metagenome (GOLD analysis project Ga0315285, IMG submission 203698) | Sediment microbial communities from Yellowstone Lake, YNP, Wyoming, USA - YL17G09_36 | ecosystem: Environmental > Aquatic > Freshwater > Lake > Sediment | place: USA: Wyoming | collected... | reverse complement strand
ATCATGGGCTTGATTCTGCTTACGAATCTCGCACGCCAGGCGGCGGAGGGAAAAGCGGCTGAGTCTGCCCCACAAAAGGTTGATTGGCGGAAGATGATGACGATTGCCGACCCGAAACGCGACGCGCAAGGCAATCTGTTGCCGCTCCAGTCGTACGATGAAACGATCCGCCGCGGCACGTCGTTCTTGCTTGTGGATCATCTGAAATGGTTCAAGGGGCCGGCCGACACCCTCCTTGACGAGAAAGGGCGAACCCAGATGCCGTGGGTGTACTATTCGAACCTGCAGCACAACGGCGCGCCGTTTCCGAGTTCCGTGGACCGCTTTGTGTCATACCCCGCCTTTCACCACGCGCTGCTGATCCGGACCTTTATTAAGCACTGGCGATATGCCAAAGATGCCCGGGCGCTTGAGGAAGCGGTCAAGTTGGCGGACTGGAATATCGCCCACAGCACGCCCGGCGACTGGGCCTACGGCAACCTGCCCTACAGCACCTTCCAGGAGAAAAAGCCCGGCGGATTTCGCGACAAGACCGGCCTGATGCCGGACAAGGCGGCCATCATGGGCCTGGCCTATCTCCAGTTGCACGATGCCACCCGCGAAGCAAGGTTTCTCCGCGGGGCCGAAGCCATCGCCCACACGCTCCGTCAGCGGCAGCGGCCCAATGGCACCTGGCCGTTCCGCGTCGACCCCAAGACCGAGAAGGTCATCGAGGAGTACACCAGCAGCGTGATCTATGCCGTCATGCTCTTCGAGTCGCTGGACAAGCTTAACGGCAATGACCATTATCGGGCCAACCGGGGCCTGTCCTGGAAATGGTTGCTCAACGGCCCCATCAAGAACAAGGACTGGCGCGGATTCTATGAGGATATCCCGGATAAAGCATCGAACCGAACTAACTACGATTGCCTGGACACGATCCGCTACCTTTTGGCCAACCGGACAGACACCAATGGCTACCTTGAGATAGCGAAGGAACTCGACGCCTGGATCGAAAAGGTCTTTCTTGACAAGATCAAGGGTTTTGAACCGGCCGAGGGAATCCGCGAGCAATTGGCCTGCAATGTGGTCATGGGTATCCACAGCCTGAACTGGGCGTCGATGCTGCTGGAACTCTCAAGAGCCACTGCTGATGATAAGATGAGGCAGCGGGCCACACAAACGGCCAACTACATCACCTACTACCTTCAGCCGGACAACCGGATCGTGGTGGGATTCACCTATCACCAATGGTGGTATAGCTGCCACGCCGGCGCGATCCTTTACTTGTTCGATTTCATCGAGAAACCCTGACTGGCAGGAAATAGCTCTTATGGCTCAGGATTGATCATTAGGGCATCTGGACAAGGTGGACGGTATACTCCTCACCTGGATATCAACCATCGAAGGACCAAGCGATGAAGCGACGTGATTTTCTGAAGGTCACCGGCGGCGCGGCTGTGGGCGGGGTGGCGCTGGCCGGTCTAATTGGTGATTCGGTCAGCGCCTCGGAAGCGAAAACGGCAGACATCCGAGCCCTTTTCGAATCGGATGACGCGGAGGTTCTCGCACTGACGCAGCGCGTCTTTGACAAATGCATTTTGGAAAAACTCCAGCCGCCGGTCGAACCCTTGCAGCACACCTGGATCCGCCCGGGCGGGCCTTACTACAAGGGCCAATGGATCTGGGACACCATGTTCGTGGTCGATCTGTTGAGCATCCTGCCCGGCAAGAAGGAACTGATCCGCGGCGTCTTCCAGAATTACTGGGACTTCCAGGACCGCTGGAACAAGGATGCGCCCGAGTATGCCCGCGACATGGTGACCGTTGCGATCAAGACCGCGCCGCAAGAGGTCCGGCAGTTCTCGCAGATCCCCATCCTGGCCTGGGGCGTGGAACGGGTTTATCAGCGCAACGGCGACAAGGAACTGCTTGAGCAATGTCTTAGCCGGCTCGAACGTTTCCATGACTGGTTCTGGCGCGAGCGGGATCTGCACGACAATGGGCTGATTACTCTCGGCGCATACACGGGCAAGTTGCAGCACGCGAAATGGGAAACGTTCGACTACGAATGTAACATGGACGGCATGCGGATGACCGTCCACCCCACACGTAAGGGCACCAAAGAAGGCGCCTGGTACGCCAACATCTGCGTGCCCGGCAACAGCGCCTATCTGATCATGGGCGAAAGAAGCCTCGTCCGGTTGGCGGAGATCGCGGGCGACAAGGAGATGGCGGCACGACGCGAGAAGCGTATTGAGAAGGGCGTCAAAGGGATGCGCGATCACATGTGGGACGAAGCAGCGGGCACGTTCCTCTCCGTCAAACGCGATTCGCTCGAAAAGATCCCGGTGGCGACCATCGGCAGTTGGATTCCTCTGGCGGCCTGCGCTGCCACCAAAGCGATGGCCAGGCGCATGGCCAAGGTGCTGGCCACGCCCGCCTGGCAAACGCCGCTGCCCGTTCCAACCGTGGATCGAACCGACAAACGCTGGAAATCCGGCACCTTCTGGCGCGGCGATGTCTGGCCTTCGACCAACTACCAGATTGCCGGCGGCCTGGCCGCCTATGGGCATACGGACCTCGCCGCCGACATCTCCGACAAGACCATCGCCAACGCGATAAGGAACGGGATCAGCGAACACTACGACTCGATCTCGGGCAAGCCGCTGGGCGTCGAGGACTATTGCATGAGCAGCACCCTGGTCACCATGATGCTTGACGGGCTTGCGAAAAAACACAAGTTGAAGCTGCGCGACAAGAGACCTGCACCTTGATCGGCGATAGGATGGCCAGAGCCATGATCGATTTGAAGGAAAGGCGGACATGCAAACAGGCGACAAAGCAGCAAAGGGAAACAACGTTATGAAAACGAAGTTCACCCAAGCGCTCTTGCTTGCGGCCCTTCTAGCCGGCCACGTCAATTGCGCCCGGGCGGATGAGACAACCACGCTCTCGTTGGCCGGGGTCTGGAAATTCCGCCTCGACGCCGGGGATGTCGGCGTCAAAAAAAGGTGGTTCTCGGAAAAACTGGACGACTCGGTCACCCTGCCCGGCACAACCGACACCAACCAGAAAGGCGTGTTCAAGGACGAACGGGCCGTCGACCGCCTCTCGCGGGTCTGGTACTGGAAAGGCCCCGCTTGGTATCAGCGCGAGGTGGTTATCCCCGACGCCTGGAAGGGCAAGCGGATTACCCTGCTGCTGGAGCGGACCAAGCATACCCGGGTGTGGGTGGACCGGACGTATTGCGGCGCCGATGACACCCTCAGCGCCCCGCAGTTCTTCGATGTGACCGGGGCGATGACGCCGGGCGAGCACACGATCACCGTGGTGGTCGACAACGCCAAACTGCCGCCGGTCGGCCCGAGCCACGCGGTCGATGAGCGGACGCAGACCAATTGGAACGGCATCGTGGGCAAGATGGAGTTGCGCGCCACGGACCCGGTCTGGCTGGAGGATGTGCAGGTCTATCCGGACGTGGAGAAGAGACAGGCGGTAGTTCGCGCGGTGATCGGCAACATCACGGGCAAGTCGGCGGCGGGGCGGATCACGGTTGGGTGCGAGAGCTACAACGTCGCCAAACCGTCAACGTTCAAGACGCAATCATTCGAGGTCAAAGCCCCCCAGCGGGAGAACATCGTCGAGTTCACGTACCAGCCGGGCGATGATGTGCCGCTCTGGGACGAGTTTCAGCCGGCCCTGCTCCGTCTGAATCTCGAACTCAAAGCGACGGCCGGGGGTGAGGCGTTTGGCGACCGGCGGACGGTGGACTTCGGCCTGCGCCGATTTTTCAGGGAGCGGAACCGTTTGACCATCAACGGCAGCACGGCATTTCTGCGGGGCAAACTTGATTGCTGCCTGTTCCCCCTGACCGGTTATCCGCCCATGGACAAGGCCGGCTGGTTGCGCGTTTTGTCGATTGCCAAGTCGTACGGCATGAATCATTACCGCTTCCACTCATGGTGTCCGCCGGAAGCGGCGTTCGAGGCGGCTGACGAGTTGGGGATGTATTTCCAAGTGGAGATTCCGAACAAGCGCAGCGCGTTCAATGCTCCCGATAGCAAGGAAGCGGCGAAATACAACATCGACCACCTCGACGTGGAAAACACCTTGAGAACCAAGTCGCTTTACGAATACGCCAAGCGCGAGGGTGAGTTGATCTTCAGGAACTTCGGCAATCACCCATCGTTCGTCATGTTCACTCTCGGCAACGAGTTGGGGCGCGGCCAGGGCATGTTCGAGTTGGTGGCTCATTATAAGAAAATCGATCCGCGCCGGTTGTACGCGCAGGGTTCGAACAACGTCCACTGGAATCCCAGCCTGGCCGAGGGCGACGATTTCTGGGTCACCTGCAAGACGAGCAAGACGCTGCCGGTTCGCGGGGCGTTCTTCCAGGGCGACTATCTCAACCCGCACATAGAGCACCGTTCGCCTTCGACGCTGGTCGATTTCAGCGAGTCGATTGCCGGCATTCCGGTCCCGGTGATCAGTCACGAGAACGGTTCGTTCGAGGTCTCTCCCGACTTCCGCGAGATTCCGCAGTACACGGGTGTGACGCGGGCGCGGAACCTGGAGATCTTCCGCGAGTGGCTCCGCGTGGCAGGCATGCTCGACCAGGCCCACGATTTTGTGCGCGCCTCGGGCGCGTTGTCGGTGATCTGTCACCGCGAAGATATCGAGGCCACCTTGAGGACGCCCGGCCTGGGCGGGTTCCAGTTGCTCGACATCCAGGATTTCCCGGGCCAGGGCACGGCACTGGTGGGCATCCTCAACGTCTTCATGGAATCGAAGGGGCTCATCACGCCCGAGGCGTGGCGGCAGTTCTGCTGCGAGACGGTTCCGCTGCTTCGCATGAAGAAGTATACCTGGACGACGGACGAGACGTTTGCTGGCCGCGTCGAGGTGGCCCACTACGGCCCGGCGGATTTGCCCGACGCTCGGGTGACGTGGACGATCACCGGCAGGGATGGGAAAAAGGTCGCCGTCGGCGCGTTCGATCCGGTGACGATCAAGCACGGCAAGCTCTTCGAGGTCGACATGTTCGCGCTGCCGCTGGGCGATGTTGCCGCGCCGCAAAAACTGACGATCACGCTGGCCGTCGAGGGGACACAGTATCGCAACGATTATCCGATCTGGGTCTATCCGCCCAAGGTCGATACCAGCGTGCCCAAGGGTGTGCTGGTCGCGGACAGTTTCACGGCCGAGGCAACAAAGAAGCACCTCGCCGCCGGCGGTAAGGTGCTGCTGGCTCCGAAACTGGACAAGCTGCCGCACAGCGTCGAGGGCGGGTTCCAGACCGACTTCTGGTCGCCGATGTTTGCCGAGGCGGCCAAGAAGCGTGGCCTCCCGGGGCCACCGGGCACGTTGGGCATTCTCTGCGACCCGGATGCGCCCGTGCTGGCCGGGTTCCCCACGGAGTTCCACAGCAACTGGCAGTGGTGGCACCTGGTGAAGAACTCCCGGCCGATCATTCTGGACGACACGCCGCAGAGCTATCGCCTGATGGTTCAGGTGATCGATAACTTCGTAACCAACCACAAGCTGGGGCTGATCGCGGAAACGAGGGTCGGCAAAGGCGCGATGCTGATCTGCTCAATCGATCTGCTCGGCCATCAGGACAAACCGGAAGCTCGCCAACTGCTGCACAGCCTCCTGCGATATATCGACTCGGCGGCCTTTGCTCCCAAGGCGGAGCTGGACGCCGAACTGCTGAAGAAACTCCTGCCGGGATGACGTGATAGAGTAAGTTGTGTGAAAGCGGCAAAAGGAAACAAGGCCATGAACAAGAACAGATTGTTTGGTGCAATCTGCCTGGTGGCGGCGATGATAGCGTCCATCTCCGGCGCGTCGGCGGCGACCGATCCGGAACCGCTGGGCGTGTTACAGGAACAGCAGGCCATCGTGCCGCGGCTGACGGTGCGGCCCGTTGCAGGCACCGTTAACCTGAGCGGTCAATGGTCGTTCTGCGCAGACGGTCTGGCCGGCGTGGATTGGAAACCGATCAACGTACCGGGTGAGTGGACGATGCAGGGTTTCACGGTGAAACCCGACACCGCAGCGGGCTACCGGCGGACGTTTGAGGTTCCGGCAAGTTGGAGCGGGCAGCGCGTCAAGCTGCGATTCGATACCGTGTACAGCTTGTGCCGCGTGTTTGTAAACGATAAGGAGGTCGGCGGTCATGAAGGCGGAATGGTGCCGTTTGAATTCGACATCACGGATACTATCCATCCCGGTGAAAACAAGCTGGCGTTAACGGTGCAAAGCGAATCGTTGGCCGACAAACTTTCCTGCATTAGCCAATACGCCGATCATCAGGTCGGCGGTATTCTGCGCAAGGTGCAGCTTTTCGCCGTGCCGGCCGTGAACATCGCCGATCTGAAGATTGATACGACGTTCGATAAGGATTACCGGAACGCCACGTTGAGGGTGAAACTGCAAATCGCCAATGACAGCGCAACTGAAGCGACCGGCTTGACTTGCCGGCTGATGGAGCGAACCGAGAAGTTGCCGGCGATCGCCCCCGGCCAGACTGTCACGCAGGTCAAGGAGATACCGGTCCCGAACGCTCCCAAGTGGGACAACGAACATCCGCGGTTGCAGACGTTGAAGATCGAGTTGTCATCCGGACATGTCGTCGAAAGTCGCTTTGGTTACCGGCAAGTCGAGCGGCGCGGCAATCAGGTGTTCGTCAACGGCCAGCCGATCAAGTTGCGCGGCGTTTGCCGGCATGAGGTGCATCCGACGCTGGGGCGCGCGTTGAGCGAGCCGTGGTGGCGGAAAGATGCCGAGCTTTACCGGGCGATGAACTGCAATTTCATCCGTACCTCGCATTACCCGCCGGCGGAGGAGTTCTTGGATGCGTGCGATGAGCTTGGCTTGTTTGTCGAGTTGGAAGCACCGCTTTGCTGGGTGGGCCACGGCGCAAACAAACAACTCAAAGGCGGCGAAAACAAGATCAATTTGTTGCGGTTGGCGAACTTGGAGACTTCGCAGGCCAGCTACAATCATCCATCGGTCATCATGCGTTCGCTTGCAAACGAGTCGAAGTGGCAATCGGACTTCGAGGCTACTGCAAAAGCCGTGTGGGCTCTCGATCCGACGCGACCGACGACGTTTCATGATCAGTCCTGGGGCAACTACAACAATAACGGCAGCGAGTCGATGCCGATCGCCAATTGGCATTACCCCGGGTTCGACGGGCCGAAGCGGGCCGAGACGATGGATCGTCCGATCACCTTCGGCGAGTATTGCCACCTGAACGCCTACAACCGGTTCGAGCTGTCCGCCGATCCCGGTATCCGTGACGCGTGGGGGCGCGGCTTTCGTTCGATGTGGGATTTGATGTTTGAAAGCAAAGGTGTTCTCGGTGGTTCGATTTGGGCGGCGATGGATGACACGTTTCAGTTGCCGGATGGCCGGTCGGTTGGGTACGGTACGTGGGGGCCGCTTGACGGCTGGCGACGCGCCAAACCCGAAGCGTGGCACGTCCACAAGACATACTCACCTGTGCGCATCGACGAGTCTCATCACAACTTGCCGGTGAGCGTACCGGTGGAGTTGCCGGTATTAAATCAGGTTAACTTCTCGAACCTCCGTGAGTTCGATATCCAGTGGAGTATCGGCGACGAACACGGACGCATTGAGGCCGATGTCGCGCCGCACACCAAAGGAACGCTGCGCATCACGCCACAGCGCGCGCCCGTCGCCGGCGCTGTACTGAAGATCGAGGTGCGCGACCCGCGTGGGTTCGTGGCGGATGAGTATGCGTTTGCTTTCGGAACCGGAGGGACGAGCTCCGCGAATCCAGCCGAGAACGCAGCACGGACTCGCTGGAGCTCGTCCCTCCAAGACTTGGTTTCACGCACCACGGGCCTGCTTGCCGGTGATGTCAGCGGGCCGGTGTTGATGGTGCTGCCGTTGAACAATGGCGGCGGCACACAGATGCACGGCAAGTATTTCTATCCGCCAGACAATCGCACGGCAGCGAACTGGAGAGTTGCCGCTGTTGATGTGAAACCCGACGCGGTCACGGTGTCCGGCGAGTACGCCGAAGCGAAAGGCACGATCACCTATACGATGACCGGCAATGGCGAATTGAAGGTGAGTTACCGATTCACGATGAAGCAGAACGTGAATCCCCGGCAGGTTGGTTTGGTGTTTGATGCGCCGCGCGCCTGGGACACCGTCACGTGGCGGCGCAACGCACCCTACACGGTGTATCCCGCTGATCACATCGGCCGACCGGCTGGCACGGCGAGAGCTTTCGGCAAGAAGGACCGTTACGAAGCGGTGAATCTGCGCGAGCCGCCGACCTGGCCCTGGAGTGAAGATGCAACCGAAGGTGGCACTCAAGATTTCCGCTCGACCAAAGAACGCATCCTCTCTTACCGACTGACAGACAGCGGCGGACGCGGCATCGAAGTCGTCTCCGACGGCCAGCAACACGCCCGCGCTTGGATTGACGGTGACAGAGTGCGGTTCTTGGTGGCCGACTATTCGAATGCCGGCGCGGAAGGTTTCTTCCGCGCCCAAGCCAGCCGCGAGGATCGCCCGCTCAAGGCCGGCACAGAAATCTCTGGCGTCGTGCATCTGCGGGTGTACCTGCCATAGCACGTGGTGCCACCCGTCAACTGAGATCAAACAACGAAAGGGAGAGATCACACATCATGAACCACAAGACCTACAAGAGATCATTTGGAGGAGTGTTGCCGCTGCTGACGGCCACGGCCATCGGTTTCACCGTCGCCGCGTCGGTGGCGGAACAGCCCGAGTCCAGCCCGGAACACCAGTCGCCCGCGGCAACGAAATCGGTGAAGGAGCGGCAGGCGGACTTCCTGAAACTGAAGTTCGGCATGTTCATCCATTTCAATCTGGAAACATACAAGGGCGTGCAATGGGTATCTGGCTACCATAGTCCTTCCGACTTCAATCCGGGCGGCAAGATCGACACCGACGCCTGGGCGGACGCGGCGGCATCCGCCGGCATGAAGTACGGCGTGCTGACGGCAAAACATGTCTCGGGCTTCTGCCTGTGGGACAGCAAATACACCACCTACGACGTCATGAACCCTGATTGTCCGTACAAGCAGGACCTCGTGGCGCAGTTCATCAAGTCATTCAAGAGCCGGGGATTGAAGGTGGGGCTCTACTATTGCTGGCGCCATCCGGGATTCAAGGGTGAGTTCAAGGTCCTGCCGCCGGAATGCGATCCCGCGACCCATTCCCTGAAAGAGCAGAATGAATTCCAGAAGAAGCAGGTCGCCGAACTCCTGGAGAAATATCCGGATGTTTTCTACACCTGGAATGATTCTCTCGACGACAAGGTAATGCCTGCGGATGAAATATTGAGTTACCTGAGAGGCGTGCGTCCAAACATCATTGCCAGTGCCAATTGGTGGGACTGGGGCAAGAAAGGGACTCCCTATCTGGACCTTGCCGTAAAGGAAATGCGGCACTTTCCGGAGGGCAATACGGCGCCGGGCGAGACATGCTGGTGCCTGGAACAGGGCTGGTTCTGGAAAGAGGGAGCCAGCCCCAAGACGGCCAAGCAGGTCGTGAATCTCTTGACCACCGTGAACAGCAGGAATTCGAATTTCCTGCTCAACGTCGGCCCGAATAGACAAGGAAAATTCGAGGAGGCAAGCGTCAAGGTATTGGCGGAGATCGGAAAGCCGCGAGATCCGAATTCAACGGCTGGCCGTCCCAAATGAAGTTGGCCGGGCAGTTCTGTATATCATGAAATGACAGATGAGTTGAACGCCCGTAATACTGATACCCGTGGAGCATTGAAACCGTGGAACTGGAATTCAAGCCCGATTTCGAACGAGTGCGCCAACGCTGGGGGCAATTCTGGCGCGGCGAGAGCACCGGCCCGCTGCTCTGGGCGGTCAGGCCCAGGCCGGGGGTGGAGCCGATCCCCCAGCCGGGCTGCTACGTGTGCGCGCTGGGCGATATCGAGCCGGTGATCGAGCAGGCGATCGGCTGGGCGGCCACGCACGAGTTCCTCGACGGCGCCATCCCAGGCTACCAGGTAACCTTCACCCCGGATCATTTCGCCGCCCTGCTGGGCGCCGACCTTCGAAACACCGAGGGCAGCGCCGCCACCAACTGGATCCAGCCTTTCATCCGGGACTGGGACGACGTGGAGATTCGTTTCCAGCTCGGGGGGAAATGGTGGCAGCGCACGGCCGAGGTGATCTCGCGTTTCCGCCAGCGCTGCGACGGCCGGCTGATCGTGTACGGAACGCACCTTCAGGGCGGCCTGGACTGCCTTGTCGCCCTCCGCGGCGCCGAAGGGGTTTTGTGCGATATGCTGGACGTGCCCGAAAAGGTGCTCGACGCCCTGAGGCGGGTGGACCGCGCCGTCGACGAGGTTCGCGCCGCACTGGCCGAGGCGCTCGACGTGGCGACCTACGGCAGCCTGAATCGGTTCGGCATGTACAGCCGGGGCGTGATCGACGTGCCGCAATGCGATGCCTCGTGCATGATCGGCCAGGAGATGTTCGGGCGGTTCGAGCTGCCGTCGCTGGCCCACGAGTTGGCCGGGCTGGACGCGAGCATCTACCACCTCGACGGCCCGGGAGCTATCCGCCACCTCGAAGCCATCTGCTCGCTGAAAAAACTTGACATGATCCAATGGGTGCCCGGTGCGGGCCAGGACGACAAAGACTGGACCGCCCTGCGCCGCCAAATCGACGAACTGGGTAAGGGGCAGATCTACCAGTCCAGCGCAAATCTCACCGCGTTGGAAGTCAAAACAGTTTGGGAGAACTTCTCGTCCCGAAAGCTCTACTTTCAAGTGTCCGCCGACGTACACGATGAACTGAGGATGTTGCTGGCCGAATAACACGATGGCCTGGCTGGTCAATCCGGGGCAATCCCATTAAGATCTAAATCGTATTGAGCCGGATCGAAGCCCGGTTCCCCTCCCTGGCATGGCGTCACAAAAGTAGACAACCTTTGCCGCAATAGTGGGTTGTGCCCAAAACGAACCTGCTGTAATCTATACACCCAGATTGCAGCAGAATCGCAGGGAAAAACCACAGCATGGGTAGAACCCAGACCGGTAAACATATAGTCCCCATCGCCCTGGCGCCGCGCGAGAGGACGTCGTTCGACGCCGACTGGCTATTCCATTTGGGCGACGTCGAAACCGGCCAGGCGCAGGCCCTGGACGTTCGCCGGTGGCGGAAGCTGGACCTTCCGCACGACTGGAGCATCGAAGGGGCGATCTCCGAGGACAACCCGGCCGGGCCCGCCGGAGGATTCTTTCCCGGCGGCATCGGATGGTATCGCAAGCAGTTCACAGCCTCGGCCGAATGGGCCGGCAGGAAGGTCGCCATCGAGTTCGACGGCATCTACTGGCACAGCGACGTGTGGATCAACGGGCATCACCTGGGCCACCGCCCGAACGGGTATGTCAGCCTTCATTACGACCTGACGGACCACCTCAACATCGGCGGCCCCAACGTCCTGGCCGTCCGCGTGGACAACTCCCGCCAGCCCAACTCGCGGTGGTACAGCGGTTCAGGAATCTATCGGCACGTCTGGATAACGGTGACAGGCCGGCTGCGCCTGGCAAGGTGGTCCCCGTGCATCACCACGCCGCGCGCCAGCGGCGGCGCGGCAACTCTGGCTGTCAGCTCGACCGTGTGTAACGAGACCGGCTCTGCCGCGGCCGTAACGCTGCGCTCGACGGTGTTGGGCAGTGCCGGCCGAGCAGTGGCGGCGGCTGAGTCCGGCGACAGCATCCTTGCTGACCGCGAGCAGCGCTTCGAGCAGGTGCTGACCGTTGGCGATCCGGACCTGTGGAGCCCGGAGGCGCCCAGCCTTTACACCCTCCGCGGTGAAGTGCTCCGCGAGGGCAAGGTCATCGACGCCGCTGAGACCACGTTCGGCATCCGCAGCGTCGTGTTCGACGCGAATCGCGGCCTGCTGCTCAACGGCAGGCCGGTCAAGATGCATGGCGTCTGCGAGCACCACGACGGTGGGTGCGTGGGCGCGGCCGTGCCGGATGCCGTCCTCGCCCGCCGGCTGCGGATACTGAAGGAAATGGGCTGCAACGCCATTCGCACGGCCCACAATCCTCCGTCGCCGGTGCTGCTGGACATGTGCGACCGCATGGGCTTCCTGGTCATCGATGAGGGCTTCGACGAGTGGACGATCCCCAAGAAGCCGCACGGCTACGCCACATTGTTCGAGAAGTGGTGGCATCTCGACCTTGCCGACTGGGTCCATCGCGACCGCAATCATCCGTGCGTGATCCTGTGGAGCCTCGGCAACGAGATCCGCGAGCAGTTCAGCCAGGCCGGGGTCGAGATTGCCCGCCGACTGGTCGACGCCGTCGCCCGGCTGGACCCGACCAGGCCGGCGACCTGCGGCTGCAACTGGCTCGAAGGCGAGAAGGTGTGGATCGCGCCGGAGTTCGATGTCATCGGAATAAACGGCGGCGGAGGAGGGTGCTTCCAGTACGAGAACTTCCACCGGGACAACCCCGGCTGGAAGCTCTACGCCTCAGAAGTGCCGCACACGCTTCAGACGCGCGGCGTGTACCAGACGGTCACTCATTACCGCGACAAGGACCCCCGCGGCGGAATCCTCGAGACGCCCAACCTCGCCGAGCCGGAAGTGTTCGCCGGAATAGACCCCAACTATCGCTCCGCCTACGATAACGCATACGTCCGCACAAACTGCCGCAATTCCTGGGCCGCCACGAAGAAACACGACTTCCTGGCCGGGGAGTTCCGCTGGTC
>Ga0315285_10005756_pt1 | contig 12735 bp, 10 predicted proteins | sample YL17G09_36_MG_FD_203698 | JGI IMG/M metagenome (GOLD analysis project Ga0315285, IMG submission 203698) | Sediment microbial communities from Yellowstone Lake, YNP, Wyoming, USA - YL17G09_36 | ecosystem: Environmental > Aquatic > Freshwater > Lake > Sediment | place: USA: Wyoming | collected... | reverse complement strand
GGGGGTGTTGAGAAACTCCCTATCAGGCGTCAGTTGGTGCGTGGCCAGAGGGATTGCCTTCCATCCTCGGAGGTGCTTGCCGATCTCGGTGAGTGAGGTCGGGGCAGCAGCGGAGGCCGCAGGCTGATCAGGTGGTCAGCCAAGGGGGACAGCAGGCAACGCAGATGTCTCGCCGCGCAAATGGTTGAAAGCAGCCGGGCGGTGTGTAGCGCCAGGCGCTTCAGGTTGATCACCACCGCGGTCAGGTAGGCCTGGATGCGGACATTGCTCAGCCCGCGGCGCACCGCCCGTCGCAGACCGTGTTGGGTTTTGGCTTCTCCATGCACTCCCTCCACCTGCCAGCGATGGCGACGAGCGGCCTCTACCATGGACTCGGACCAGCCTCGCTCTTTGCGCCGCCGCGCCCGCAGCAACGCCGGGTAGCCGTCCATGATGCAGACGCTGCGCGACCGCGCGGTGGCCGGCACACACTCGCCTCGGCGCGGACAGCTCCGGCAATCCGCCGGCCGCGCCCGATAGAACCAGCCGTCCCTGCCGCGAGCCATGCGCAACAGGTGCTTCCCCTCTGGGCAGCGCACCCGGTCATGGTGGGCATCGTAGGCGAAGCGCCGCAGCGGCAGCTCTCGGCGCGGGACTCGCTCGGGCCGGGGCGGGATGAAGGCTTCGATGCCCAGTTCCTCCAGCGCCGCATAGTTAGGGCTGGAAGCGTAGCCCCGATCCCCCGTCACCACCCGGGGCAGTTGACCAAGTTGTTGAGCCACCCGTGCCAGTTGCTGGGGCAACTGCTGGCTCTCCCTGGCTCCTCCGGTGGTCACCGCCACATCTACAATCACCTGTGCCCGATCATCCACCGCCGTGTGCTGCTTGTAGCTGGGCTCCAGCCGCTGGCTCGCATTCATCTTCGCCAGGGAGGCATCCGGGTCAGTGGCACTCACCTGCTTGGGCTTGCCGGCCGACTCCGGCTCCTGCTCCGGCGCCTCGTTCTCCGCCAGCACTTTGCTCACGTGCTGCTGCACCAGACTGCGCCAACTGACGTCCGCTCGGATCAGCGAGGCATCAAGATGGAGCATCTCCCCTCCCACCAGCCCCGCCTGCACGCACTGCATTACACTGCGCTCGAAGATCGCCCAAAACCGCTCCTCTCCCCAGCGCTGGCGAATCCGGGTAAGGCTGCTGTGGTCCGGCAAGGCCTCATCCAGCTCGTAGCCCGCAAACCAGCGATAGGCGATGTTCACTTGCGCTTCCCGCAGCAGCTTGCGGTCATGCACCACCCCGTGGAAGAATCCCGCCAGCATCAAGCGCACCGCCCGCTCCGGGTCGATGCAGGGCCGGCCGTTGTCTTCCGAATACAGTTCCTTCACCTCCTCGCCCAACCAGCTCAGGTCCAGCACCGCCTGCACCCGCTTGAGAATGTGATCGTCGGGGATGTACTGGGAGAGCGTGCCGGGAATGAAACAGCTCTCCTGTCGGGGCTTGGGCTTGCGATACATACACCGCCTCTCAGCAAGAAAGTGATTGCTTTCTATCACAATACCACTTCACGCTACACCTGTCCTGCTCAGAGGGCCTTTTTCAACACCCCCAATTCCCTTGCTTTTTCGGGGGGCCGATTTCGGGAGGGTTCGACTCTCAAGCAGGGCAGGACTCCCGCGCGGACGACTCCGATCCTGACGAGGGACCGTGTTCGTGGGGGCTGACCGCCGCGGACGGCTTCCTGTGTGGGGCTATGGAGCGACACACGCTCTCCTCCGACGGCAGGGATCCTGGGATGGTGTCGCCTGTCGGCAGCTGAACCACAGCCGCACCGCAAGACCTTAGGCGTGGCGTTCGGCCGCACGGAGCAATGCGATCAGCTGCGTGTGCAGTTCGGTCTGAGACTGGGACCGCCCCTCCTCACGGTCGTCGGTCCAGTCCATGCGGCCGTCGAGTGAGCGGTTGAGGAAGAAGAACAGCATCGTCAGGGTGCCCGCCAGCCACAGAAGGCCGGCCTCCTCTAGGAACTGCCTCGTGTCGGTTTCCCGTCCGCTCCAGCCTCTGTATTCGCTCAGGTAGTGCTCGGCCAGCAACGTCCGCGCGGACAAGTGAGGCTGCACCTCATCTGGTGCCCCCAGCCAACGCGCCACATCGTAGTAACGCGGCCCCAGGCCCACCGACTCCAGGTCGACTACCAGCAGTTCACCCGTGTCTCGACGCCAGGCGACGCTGTCTGGGTAGAGGTCGTTGTGGAGGAACCCGATCTCCATCTCGGCCAACGGCTGAGCCAGACGCGCGACCATACCGTGTAGCGCCCCGAGCCCGTCTGCCCGCCCTGAACACAGCGAGTGTAGATCATCCCCGAGCTCTCCGGAGTCAGCGTGCGCCCAGATGCGATCCAGCACCAGATGGACCTCCGCCAGTTCACGGCCGAAGTCCCGATGCGGCAGCGCGGCGGCATACTCCGGTGGCGGGGAGACAGCGTTGAACTGCGCGGTGACCGAGAGGAACTGTCGGAACTGGTCGGCGGACCCAAGCATGCCCACGAAATCGACGACTGGAAGCAGGTACTCCAGGAAGATCGCCTCTCGCCCATCCCGAGTCGTTGCCGCTCCGTACCATCGGGGAATTGGCGCGCCCACAGCTGTCAGCCGATGGTAGTGTCGGGATTCCCCCTGCTCGGGCTTGTGGAAACACTTGACGAAGACGGTCTCCTCTCCCCGCCGGCCGGATCGAGTGACATAGCTGATCGTCGGGATGAGCTTCTCGGCGCTGTACCCGTAGTGCCCCTCGACCCGGTGCGCGACCGCAATGTCGAGGGAGCGCACTGCCTCCCCCGCGATCTCCTCTGCGATCGGCCAGAGCTGCTCCCGCGTCAGCCCGAAGACTGCGGTCCGGTCAGAGACCAGTCGCTGATGGTCTTCAGTCATCTCTTTCCCCCGCGCCCATATCGTCTGCCAGTGCCTCTCCGGCCAAACAGCACGCGCCCGCCTCCCGCCACCCCGTAGACCGGGTGACGCAAAGCAGGCGCGCGATCGGCCGAGGTGCGTATGCCTGCGACAGCAGTATCGTTTTGTCCCTGGTCAGCCGCGGACAATCTAGCCAGTCGCGGCCTCGGTGTCAAGCTCAGCGAGATTCTCACTCATGATCTTCCGGTGTTGCGCAGCCGTTCTTCGTAACGACAGTAGGGGGGGAATGCTCGGCGCATGCGCCCGGCAACCCCGTCCCCACACCCGGCCGGGAGACTGTCTTTGCGAAACCTACCGGACCCCTCGACTCGATGCCAGGCGTCTAGCGTTGCCGCGAGGTTGCGTCATTGCTGGCCGGGGGTTCTCTCCACCGTCGGCGGTCACCGGCAAAGAGCAGGCGGGACGACTCATTCACCTCGCCCCAGCGCCCGCCACGCGCAGCCAGGGCGCGGGCACACCTACGGTCCTGTGGCCAGGCCGTGGCGCAGCACTGCCAGGCAGATCTCGGCCCGCATCGGAGTTTCGGCCACCACTTGGGCCGCCCAGTCCTCGGGCAACTCGATCTCTACCTTCTCGGCGATCTCCCTGGTCGGCCAGCCCAGCTTGCGCGCGACCATCAGGGTGACGTGATCACCTCTGGTCACAAGGCACTTCAGCATGTCCCCCTGCCTCCGGTCTATCGCGCCGCGCCTGCGGGGCCTCGGCACTCCGGCAGTGTACGCCGACGTGTCGTGCCTGCCAAGGGCTAAGGCGGAGTCCTCAGCCTGGGCTAACCTCGGTCCCCACAGGATCTCACCTCAGCGCTTGCCGCTGCTCCTCCCACTCCACCGGCAGCCGACACAGCTTCTCCAGCGAGAGGCCGTCGGGCTCCCGTCCCATCACGATGGCCTCCACGATGTCGGGCGCGAGCAGCGCCAGGTTGAGGTGGCGGCCCACGTAGGAGCTGCCGACTCCCATCCGCGCTGCCAGCGCGTCGATGGATGGGTAGCGGCCGCTCTCCAGCAGTTCCTTCCAGCGGCCTCACGAGGCGCTCGCGCTGGAGGTGCCGGCCAGTCGCTACCAGCCCAGCCTGCGCACCTACCCCGCGCAACTGGAGCCGATCCAGTACCCGCCGGGGCTGCCGGTGCGCAAGGTGCAGCGTGGGGGCGAGGTGCACTTCGGGGGGCGTCTGCTGCCCGTCTCCAAGGCCTTCCGCGGTCACCCGGTGGGCGTGCGCGCCACTGATATCGAGGGCCTGGTGGAGGTGCTCTTCCGCCATCAGGTGATCAAACGCCTGACTCTAGGGGAGTGCCCGAAGGCGGAGTAGAAGTGTTACCTATGTACTCGGCACATCCGTTACCTATGTAACCGGTCCGCACACTACCCCCGCGGCTGGGAGTCACCGTCCGGTCCGTGTGTACGGCGACGGCAGCCGCCTTCCGGTGACCCGCCGTCCACCAGCGCGAGCAGGCATCGGCGGGCCGGCGCAGAAGCAGACGGTGAGGGAACGGACATGGCGGGCAAGAGCAGGCCCTGGGGTCAGGCCTCTTTCGGGTCCTTCGTGCTAATGCTCTGCGCGACCGGCCTGGCACTCCTGCCTCTCGGCGCGCTCTCTGTTTGTGCTGACACCACCAGGGCCGACGCCGACGCGCTGCTCGCCAAGGGCCGGGCGCTGATTCGGCAGCAGGATTTCGCTGGCGCTCGCGCCCCGCTGGAGCAGGCTCTCACCGCCTATCAGACGCTCGGCCTCAGCAGAGAGCAGGCTGACACTCTCCTCCCGCTGGGCGCTGTCTGCACCAGTCTCTCGCAGTCGGACCGGGCCCGGGGCTGTTTCACGCAGGCGCTAGGGATTTACCGGAAGCTCGGCATGCAGGAGAAGGAGCGAGAGGCGGTGTTCAGGCTCGGCGACCTCGAGTTGTCCCTCTCGCGGTACGAACAGGCCCGGGGCTGGTATGAGCAGGGGCTGGCGGTCTCCCGAGGATCAGGTCTGGAGCGCGACCAGGCAGACGTGCTCTTTCGGCTCGGCAGAGTGGCTTCCGCGCTCTCGCGGTACGAGCAGGCCCAGAGCTACTATGACCAGGCGCTCGACATCTACCGGAGGAAGGGCCTGGAGAGGGAGTCAATGAGGATGCTCATCAGCCTCGGCGAACTCTCCATCGCATCGGCAAAGGCCCGGGGGACTCTGTCACAGTGCGATCAGGCTTCGCGTTACCTCGAGGAGGCGCTGAGCATCTCGCGCAAGCTCGGAATGGACCAGCCCGCGGCCTTTGCGGTCGCCGGGCAGGCACGTGCGGCTGATGCCTTGTCGCAGTATGGCCGGGCCGAGAGGCTCTACCAGCAAGCGTTGTCGGCCTTCCGGAAGCTGAAGCTTCAGAGAGAGGAGGCGCTCGCGCTCTCGGACCTCGGGCGCGTGGCGCGCCTGCTGGGTAACTACGGCGAGGCGCTGGACTGCGACGAACAGGCCCGGGCAGCTTACCGGGGACTTGGAGATGAGGAGGGGCAGGCCGGTGCCGCACTCGATCTGGGCGAGATAGCCGGCGCCTTGGGCGACTACGACCGCGCACTCGCGTACCACCGAGAGGCCCTGACCACCTACCGCAGGCTCGGGCTGCAGAAAGAGGCAGCCGACGCCCTTCGGCACCTTGGATCCGTGACCGCGGACGCGGGCCGGTATGCAGAGGTCGTGGACTGCTACAAGCAGGCTCTGGCTATCTTTCACGGGGTCGGTCCAGACGCAGGAACCGGTGCCACGGAAGCGCTGATGGCGGACGAGCTCATGAGCCAGGGTCGGCTGAAGGAAGCGGAGGAGGCGCTGGTACGAGCACGAGTCGGTCCTCAGCTGCGCGGGGGGCGCCTCCTGCTCCTGCGAGGCAATCCTCGGGAGGCCGCGAAACGCTTCGAGTCGGTGCTGGGAAGGGCCGGTGAGAGACTCTCGTTCCAGGTGGCCGGCGCCATCGGCCTCGGGCAGGCGCGGGAGGCATTGGGAGAATGGCACAGGGCCGCGGACGCCTATCGCCGCGCGGTGGACCTGATCGATCAGGCCCGGGAGAGCACGCCCAGTGCCGAGCGCGGACGATTCTTCGAAGCGAAAGACCTGGGATTCCGCCGCTTGGATGCCTACGAGGGTCTGGTGCGCGTTCTGCACCGGCTGGGGAAAGACGCGGAGGCGTTCTACTGGAGCGAGCACATCAAGGCCCGTGCCCTGGTGGAGGCGCTTGCGAGAGCCCCCTTTGGGGCCCCACTCGGCCTGCCAGCCGACCTGCGCCAGCGGGAAGACGAGCTCAGCGACCAGATCGCGACTCTCAGCAGACAGCTAGATGAGGGGATCGGACAGCGCCTTGCGATAGAGCAGGAGCTTAGGTCCTTGCGGGCGGCACACGAGACGCTCGTCTCCCAACTGCGCCGCGAGCACCCGGAATATGCATCGGTCCGTTACCCTCGGCCCCTGCATGCCAACGAACTGAAGCTCGGGGCCCATCAGGTGCTGATCGCCTATGAGGTAACAGACCGCGAGACCTTCGTCTTCCTTGTGCGGGGCGGGAAAGTGGCGCGGGCATTCGAGGTCAAGCTGACGCGCCCAGAGTTGGAGGGCCTGGTCCTGGCCTACCGCGCCGGCTTCGCCGAGGCCCGGCGCACGGCAGACCTGAGAGCACTGCAGGTGGCCCCCGGCCAACGGCTCTATCGCCTGCTCCTTGCGCCGGTCCTGGCACAGGTGAAGCCAGGGGAGCAGGCTTTGGTGGTACCAGACGAGGCGATCGGGCTGCTGCCGCTGGAGGCCCTCGTAGAGAGCGTGGATCAGGTGCTATGGCAGGAAGGAGTGCACGGCGGCTATCCGGCGGGAGTACACTTCGTGGGAGAACAGCACACCTTCAGCTACTGGCAGTCGGCGACGGCGATGGCCACAGTCCGCAGCCTGCGCGCACGGGCCGGGGAGGCGCGGGTTCTGCTGGTCGCGGACCCAGTGTTCGAGACAAGCGATTCGCGGCTGCAGGCCACACAGCTGGCGAGCGCGGAACCGGGCGGGGCGGGGCTGGAGTTGCGGGGTGCGCTCGCAGAAAGCCTGAAGGCGACCTACGGGGAAGGGGTGTTCCAGCGCATCGGTGGCGCGGAGCAGCTGCTCGCCCGACTGTGCAGCCTCTACGGAGAGAACCTGACCGCGCTGGTGGGCCTAGAGGCGAGCAAGGGCAGGCTCAGGCAAGAGCCACTCGAGCGTTACGGGGAGATGATCTTCGCCACCCATGGTGTCCTCGGTTCGAACGTGCCCTGGCTCCGCCAGCCGGCGCTGGTGCTGAGCCAAGTGGACAACCCGCCAGGAGAGAACGGCTACCTCACCATGGCCGAGGTGATGGACCTGAAGCTGCGCGCCGATGTGGTGGGGCTGATGGCCTGCGAGACGGCGGCGGGCAAGGTAGTTGGCGGAGAGGGAGTGATGGCGATGGGGAGGGCCTTCCAGTACGCGGGGGCGCGGAGCGTGCTAGCCAGCCTGTGGAAGGCGGAGGACGCCAGCACGAACCTGCTCACGGAGGTATTCCTGGAGCAGTTGGCTGCTGGCCAGGACAAGGCGCAGGCGCTGCAAGCCGCCCGCCAGCGCGTGCGCGAGGCTGGCTACGTGCATCCCTTCTACTGGGCGAGCTTCGTCCTGATCGGGGAGCGAGGCGTGGCCGGCCGTGAGCAGGGGCAGGCGCCGGCGGAAACGCGGGACTAGGTATGCCAGCCTGTGCCGCACACTCGGCCATCCAAGAGCGCTGAGGTCTACGCGGCAAGGCCTGTCCGCCGCATCTCTCGTGCGCCCTGCTTTGCCGGGGCATAAGCCCAGTGCGCTGCTACCAGGGGCAGCCTTTCAGAGCACGAATCGGGTGCGAATCCCGCCCCTGCTACCGACCCGATTCCAACACCATCAGCTCACGGATCAGTCCTGCCGGTCATGCCCCGCGTCATCGGCTTCCTCTGCCCCGGCATCGCAATCGGGGACGCGGCGGCCACGTCTTCTCACAGCCTCTCGCAGCAGATACTCGATCTGTGCGTTCACACTCCGGAGTTCCTGCGCGGCCATCCGCTGGAGCTCATCCCATAGGTCCTTGCCTATCCGCAGTACGAAGGCCTTCCGCTCTGGCATGGGTGAGTCTACTGGTAGAGCGTTCCAGTATTGAGCACCGGCTGCGCGGCATGCTCACTGCACAGCACGACCAACAGGTTGGAGACCATGGCCGCTTTGCGCTCGTTGTCCAGCTCGAGCTTCTGGTACTCCTCCAGTCGGTCCAGCGCCATCTCCACCATCCCCACGGCGCCTTCCACAATCCGCTGCCGGGCGGCGATGATCGCGGCCGCCTGCTGACGACGCAGCATGGCGCTGGCGATCTCCGGCGCATATGCCAGGTGCGACAGCCGCGCCTCCATCACCTCCACTCCGGCCCTATCCAGCCGCTCCTGGAGCTCCTTCTGGAGACTGCCCGACACCTCATCCACATTGCGTCGGAGTGACATCGTCTCCTCCTCCGCGTCGTAGGGGTACGATGAGGCAAGATGCCGCACCGCGGTCTCGCTCTGCATGGACACGTACGACGAGTAATCGTCGACCTCGAAGCTCGCCCTGAAGGTGTCCCTCACCCGCCACACCACGATCGCCGCGATCTCGACCGGATTCCCCGCCAGATCGTTCACCTTCAGCTTATCGCCATTCAGAGTTCGTGCCCGAAGCGAGATTGCGCGCTTGGTGTTGAACGGATTCACCCACTGGAACCCACTCCGCTTCACAGTGCCTTTGTAGCTTCCGAAAAGCAGTAACACCTTGCTGCCGTTTGGCTCGACGACGATGAACCCAAACGGAGTCACGACGGCAAGGATGCCCACCACGACGGCAGCAACAACCTTGCCTGTGGTCACCTCCCCGGTCACATTGGCCCGTACCAGAAAGACACCAAAGCCGACCAGAGCCAGCTCGACCAGCAACATCAGCCACCCCGACGCAGCTGTCGCTTCCGCTTCTCGTGACATGTGTTCCTCCCTTTGGTATCCTTGAGATATTGAAATGATATCACCGCTACCTGCCGGTGTCAAGTCGCCTTGGGAGAGCGGTTTGCGGGTGAGTTCGGGCCTTGCCCACCTTAGATACGAGGGTAGAACAGTGACGTGGCGGTAGAACTGCAGCCGGACTGAGAGCCGTTTCGCAGCCGCAGCTTCCAGGCGGACGTTCCCACGGTCGCAACCCCGACCTCGTCCGCTGGTTGAGAGCTTCTGTTTCCGGATCGGTTGCCTCGTGGTCCTGCGCAAGCCTCCGACCCTAAGTGCCGCCCGCAGCCGGTTGCCATTCAGACGCCGGGCTGCTCGTCCGGTAGCGCTGCTCCAGTAGCCTGTACTCCTGCGGCGGCGTCTCCGTTGTTACACCTGGCGAAATCCCGCCGGCGCTATCTACCCAATACTGTTCGATTAAGATGAGGTGTGGCATCTCCTGTCATGTCATCACAGGAGGACCACACGAATGGCACGCACCCCCGCGGTTCTGTCTACCGGCGCACGTCTGAGCGACTACCTCAGCCTGGGCGTACTGAGCAAAGCGGTGCCGCTGCCCGAAGTACGCGCGGTGCTGGAGGCGACGGGGCGAGCGAGTCAGCGACAGCGGGAGCTCCCCGCGCAGGTGGTCGTCTACTATGTGATCGCCCTGGCGCTGTACATGTCGGCCTCCTACCGGGAGGTGCTGCGCTGTCTCTTGGAGGGGCTGGTGTGGCGCTACGGGCCCGGGGCAAGGGTCAGCGTGGCGGCGAAGTCGAGCATCTCGCAGGCCCGCACGCGGTTGGGCTGGGAGGCGATGAAGGCGCTGCACGACCGCGTGGTGAGGCCCCTGGCGCTGCCGGCGACGCGGGGCGCCTGGTACCGGCAGTGGCGAGTGGTGAGCCTCGATAGCACCACCCTGGTGGTGCCCGACACACCGGCCAATGGCCGAGCCTTTGGACGGCCGGGGTCCCGCCAGGGTCGCACTGCCTTCCCCCAGGTGCGTTTCGTCTCGCTGGTGGAGAGCGGCACGCACGTGCTGTTCGGCAGTGTCGTGGGGGGCTACCGGGAGACGGAGATCAGCCTGGCGAGAGCGGCGGTGACGCACCTCGAAGCGGGTCTGCTGTGCCTGGCCGATCGCAGCTTCTATGGGTTTGGATTCTGGGAGCAGGCTCGGGCGACGGGTGCAGAGCTGCTCTGGCGGGTCCAGCTCAATGTCCGCTTTCCAGTCGAGCAGCGGCTGGCTGACGGCTCCTACCTGAGCACCGTCTACGCGACGGTAGCCGACCGGCGGCGCCGTCGACGCGGAGTGGCCGTGCGGGTGATCGAGTACGCCCTAGAGGGGGAGGCGCCGGCCGAGCTGCGATACCGGCTGATCACCACGATCCTGGACCCCGAGCAGGCCCCTGCCCAGGAACTGGCTGCCCTCTACCATGAACGCTGGGAGATCGAGACGGCGCTCGATGCACTGAAGACCCATCTGCGGGGTGGCGCCCACATCGTGCTGCGCTCCAAGACGCCGGACTTAGTGCGCCAGGAGTTCTGGGGACTCCTGCTCGCCCACTTCGCCGTGCGAGGCCTCATGCACGAGGCGGCGCTGGCCGCCGACGAAGACCCAGATCGCCTCTCCTTCATCCACGCTGTACGGGTGATCCGCCGTAAGCTGCCCCAACTGGCAGCCTTTCCCCCCTCGGCGATGGAAGGCGCTCCATGAAGCACTGCTGGCTGAGATCCTGGAGGAGCGAGTCGTCTCGAGCCGCGGCCGGCGCATCATGCGCGGAGTGAAGCGCAAGACCACCCGCTACTACTTCGTCCGCCCTCGCGGGTGTCGACACACCGTCTGCCCCACGACTGTGCGGATAGTTAAGTGAACAGTATTGGGTACACATGGGGCGGCTATTGACACCGGAGCATGGTGACCACGCGTTCCAAAGCTAGCTGGCACGACCTCGACGGCTCGCAGCATGGTACTGGAGCATTGTGAACCTGGGTCCCTGTGTCGGCGCCGTAACCGGCGCTATCGGCCCCACTGCCCACCTCCGGGCCTTGCGGCTCGCCCACGTGCAGCTCATCCGGGTCCACCCCGGACTCAGGCTTGCCGCGGCGAACCGCGATCAGTGACGGCCCCGGGCGCCCCCGACTCCGGCTACCCCCTCGGCTTAGTTGTACAGACCGGATAGATAGGTAACACTCGTACCGCCTCGCCCATCCTCGGCGCCCTCCCGGCACAGGAGTATCAGTGATCGGCGAGAACACCACGGCTGGGGCGGCAGAAGCGTCCTGGGAGCCAGATGAGTTTCTGCACAGCACGCGCTCAACACACGCACGCGACTGCGGCAGTCCGCTGGGGCTGCCGCAGTGTACTGCATTGATGTGGTGAGCACGTCGGCGCGGCGGCTTACTGCGTCCCAGTCATGTCCCAGGTGAAGCGACGGCCCTCGTCGCTCTGCTGGACTGAGAACTGCTTGGCGGTGCTGCCGGACGGGATCGTGAAGTAGTACCGGACCTTCGCCTCCTGCCCCGGCTCTACGTCCATACTGATGGTCTCATCCCGGCTCGCGTACAGCAACTCTTGGTTCCAATCCAGGTTCTCGCCGTCTGTGGTCCGCACTTTCGGCGCAAGGGCACTCCACCCCAGCGACTGCGCGCTCTTTGTCGGGTTCCGAAAGGTCATGTTGAGAACCAGGTAGCGCACACCCCCCTCCGGAGCTTCTTCCTTGATGGCCTGGGTAGTATAGCTCGTGGAGTCAAGTCGAGCGTCCCACATCCCGACCGGGTAGTACGTGCCCGCCACCGCGGGCACATCCGACCGCGCGGTCGCGCCGCTCTTGTCCGCCGGATCGGCGAAGGGCGCGCTGAGCCCCTTCACCTTCTTGCGCAGGTCATAGCGGATGACCAACTGGTCCTGCGACTTCACGATGAGCTTGGGTACTTCGCCCTGCGCCGGAACTGTGATCACCGTGTAGGCGTCGATCTTCTGCGCTGGCTTCAGGTTGAGGTTGAGTACTTCCTGGTTCGACTCCACCCCGATGTTCTGCGGATACTCGCGATTTGTGTTGCTTGCGTCCACAGCGGTGAAGGAGCATACGCTCCATCCGACCCCGCGCTCAGCTGGCTGCGGGTTCTGTAGAGTGAAGTGCAGTACCAGCAGCTTCTCCTCCCCCGTCGGCACGTAGTAGTCGGTTGCGATCCACTTGCGCTCCCCCAGGTACTCGCAGCTCTTGAGGGTGAAGTTGATCGGGCTCTCTTTGCCCAGTGTGTACGTCAGGCCGAACTCCCCCTGGTCCCCCTTGAGTTGGCTCGTCCCCTGCACGACCCGCTTCTGCGGCGCGGGCGGCTTCTTCTTCGCAGCCCCAGCCGCCACGCCGCCTATGACAACCGCCAGCGCCACCAGACCCAGCACCAACGCGGTCGTCGTCCTCGCCATCCTCCCTACCATGTGAACCTCCTCACCCGCCGCGTGCTCCTCGGCCCTGCCGTAGATCGCCCGAGGCCCCGGTACGACCACGGCCGCGACCATGCCTCCGACTACCGCGGCCGAAGGGCAATCACCTGCCCCCTCGAGGTCGCCGCTCGTCTTGTCAGTGCAACAAGCCGTCCGAGGCTGCCCCTGCCAACCGCCCGTGAAGGCCGGCCCCGGACACCCCCGACTCCGGCTACCCCCTCGGCTGAGAGTCACTGCCTGGAGGTCTCGTCGCGAATGGGGCGGGCAAGCCGGGACAAGACAGGGCCCGAAGCGATGGAGGCCCTACTCAGTCCAGTCCGGGATCGACCTCCCCGCCCATCTTCGGCGCCTCACAGCACAGGAATCTCCTCGATCGCCGAG
>Ga0315285_10005754_pt1 | contig 12739 bp, 5 predicted proteins | sample YL17G09_36_MG_FD_203698 | JGI IMG/M metagenome (GOLD analysis project Ga0315285, IMG submission 203698) | Sediment microbial communities from Yellowstone Lake, YNP, Wyoming, USA - YL17G09_36 | ecosystem: Environmental > Aquatic > Freshwater > Lake > Sediment | place: USA: Wyoming | collected... | reverse complement strand
CTGGGAGGGGCACTCGCAGGCTTGGGTGCAGTTGGCCTAACCTATCTGGCTCTGCGGCGTCGCGGGAAGTGGTGTAGAGCTGGTGTCTGGGCCGGGTGCTTTGTCGCACTACTCCTCATGTTTCGGCACAAAGCATTCTGGCCGCGCCCCGAGCCCTACCTCGTCCTCTGCTCCGCGCTGGCTCTCTGTGCCCTGACCACCCGTTCTTGGGCACTGTCAGCTACCCTTTGCGGGCTAGCCATCGGTGTCGCTGTCAATCTGAAAATCCACGGTGTGTTCTACATCGCTCCGGCACTGGGTGTGATGCTTGATCGCCGCCGATATGCTGCCGTAGTGCTAGCCGGCCTTCTTGCGCTGATGGTGGGCTATGCGCCTTATTTGCTTCCCAATGTTTCATTGCACAACATGATTGTGTGGCTCCGTGCTGCGTCGATGCAGGGGCTTAAGAAGGGCGAGTTATTGCATAACGTGGAATGGATTGCTTTTCTGAGCATACCCTTGGTGAGCCTCATTGCGTACCGGACGCATTTTGCCGTAGGACGGCTGAAACAGATGATTGGGAGAAACGTTTTCGTGCTTTGTACCTCCGTGCTAAGTCTTCTGGCGGTTACGATCATCGCCTGCAAACCTGGTGCGGGGCCGCACCACTTTATGCCTTTCTTGCCGTACATCGTATTTGCCGTGGCTTCTGAACACGGCACGAACGCAAATGGTCAACCGTGTAGCGAGGGGCTTTGGAAGAAGTTCACGGCCGTCATCTCTTTGTCTTTCTGCTTGACAGTTTTCGTTTTGAGCCTGTGTTGCGTGCAGAAGGATGTCTCCGCAGCGCTTAGCGCTCGCCCTCGGGCCGTTTCGATTTGCGCTGACCTCAGGACAATCCTTCGGAACTACCCAGGCATGAAAATCAGCATGGGACTCGGTTCTGGCAACGGGTACCGCTATACCTATTCCCGTCCACTGCTCGTCTTCCAGGGACAACCTTACTTGTTGGACTTTGCAGCACTGATGGATATGCGGAAGGCTGGCTTGGAAATCCCGGATAGCACGTTAGAAGAGCTTAGATCAGGAGCAGTTGATATGTGGCTGATTCCGAAAGGAGAAAAACCTTTCGTTATGCCCAGTTGGTATGAAGCGGAGGACTATTTCGGAGAAGAATTCAGGAATGTGTTTGAACGATATTACTACGTTGGGGCTCAGTCTGCCTTCTTTGACATATGGTTCTACCGGGCGGGAGGTGCCCATATAGCTCGAGACCCCAGCAAGTAACAGGATGCTGGCCAACGGCCTTCGGCAATGGTGTGACACAACTGGCATCTCCGTGGAATCCGTATCCATTGGACGAGGTCTCTGGTGATGTGTTCTTCCGCGGGTGCCGGCCTACGGAGGCATACGTTTGGCGCATTTCCACGGACCAGTTGGTGCCTGACAGGCCAATGCTCGTCGTGGTTGATGAGCGTCCTTTGGCGGGGGCGGTGGTCTCCATCCGGTCCTGTTGGAGCTCTATTCTGATGGTCCGAGATCCGCAAGTCCCGGTTTGATGATGGATGGGGTTTCGGCCTTCGCGCTTTCCGAGAAGAATTTCTCATTTTACCTATTGACATTCCTATGGGCAGGTGCTATAAAAGGTCACGAGAACGATTTCTCGCCCATTGCGTCTAACTTAACGGAGGTGATATCTGTGGCACGCCGCAGCGCGCGTACCCTTACGGAGGTCGAACTTGAGTTCATGCTGATCGTCTGGGACCTTGGGGAGGTGACAACCGAGGACATGCTTAAGGGGCTGAGCAAGACCGGACGCGACCTTTCCGACGGCTCGGTGAGGAAGATACTCTCGATCCTATTGCGCAAAGGCTACCTCTCGCGCAGGAAGGAGGGGAGGGGGTTCGTCTACTGGGCCACCGTGCCCGAGGGGCAGGCGAAAAGGTCCATGCTCGTGGACCTGCTGAAGCGCGCGTTTGACGGCTCTGCGGCGCTGCTCGTAGCGTCGCTCTTGGATACCCGGGAGGTCCGGAAAGGGGACATAGAGGAGATCAGGCGGCTTATCGCCGAGCATGAGCGGGAGGGGATCGAATGAACGCGGTCACGTTCTGGGAGGCGCTGGACAGGTTGGGGTTTGAGACGCTGCGGGTGCTGCTGTCGGTTCTGTGGCAGTCGTCCATCCTGCTCGCGGCGGTGATGCTGATTGCATTTGCACTGCGGCGCAGGCGCGCCTCGGCGAGGCATGCCCTGTGGGTGGCGGCGCTTCTGGTCGCCCCTGCGCTGCCGCTCTTGGGATGGGCGGCGTCGAGGGCCGGGACGCCTCAGGCGCAGATACCTGTGATGCCCGCCTACTCTGCGCCTGAGGTGGAGTTCTCGCCCACGCCGCCGGTGTCCAGTGCTCCTGCGCCCGTCCCCCCTGTGGAACCGTCCATCGCGCAGGAGCAGCCACAGCGTTCGCTGTTGGACTACCCGTGGGGGCTCGCGTTCCTCGCTTACGTGTTCGGCGCAGGGGCGTTCCTGTCACTTGTAATGCTTGGCAGGGCGCGCCTTAGGGGCTGGGTCAGGCGAGGTAGGGAGGTCGAAGATGCGCGCGTGGCCGCGGCCTTTCAATTCGCCCGGGAGCATCTCGGCCTTGCCAGGACTTCCAGGCTCATGGAAAGCGAGCATATCCTCGGCCCCCTTACGCTTGGCGCGCTGAGGCCGGTGGTGCTGCTTCCGGCCGGCCTTGCGCAGGGGCTGTCGGACGCCGACCTTCGGGCCGTAGCCATTCACGAGCTGGCGCACGTCAAGCGGCGCGATCCCCTGGTGCTCGGGTTGGCTTCACTTGTGCGTGCGGTGCTGTTCTTCCATCCGCTGGTCTGGCTGGCTTGCCGGCAGATATCCAATCTCGCGGAGGCCGCCTGTGACGACGCCGTGCTCGACGCCACGGGAGAGCCGGTCTCATATGCGAAGATGCTGGCGCGGCTGGCGGAGGAGCTTCCCAGGCGTTCACTCTCGACGGAGCTATCGGCGGGCATCATGCTCTCCAAGAGCGCGTTTCTCCGCCGCGTCGAAGCCATCCTGTCCCGCCGCCGCGACCATATCCGCCGCCTGTCACGGCTGGCGCTGCTAGCCACAGTGGTAGCGGGCGTCATCTCGCTCATCGTCGCCTGTGCCCTGCCGCTCGGACAGAAGCGCGAATCAGAGGTTGCCCGGGCCGAGAAAGCCACTGGCGAAGCCTCGGGCGAGGCGGTGGAAGGGGTGCAGGTCAGTTTGAGGGTGGATAAGACTGCCTGGCAGGGGGGGGAGGTGCCGACCTTCAGGGCTGATGTGTGCAACATGGGCGATCGTGAAGACCTGCGCGTCTTTGATGGGCAGGGTAGCGTTGAGCTGCAATTCGACGGAGAGTGGTTTAACGCAACCTCTGAGGTGGGAGACGAGAATCTACTGGCTCCAGGCAAACAGATAGCTGATGTGCAAGTCCCGCTGGACGATCGTTGGCGCTGGCCAGGGCTGTTCTCTCGGGAGGAGCATGGGGCGCCGTACGCCCCGCCAGGCTGGGTGCCGACAAGGGGCCCGACGGCCAGAGAAGGAGAACCTGAGCCGAAGTTCACGACTGTTCTCACACCAGGCCGTCATACCGTCCGAATAGGAGTAGTGGCCGTGGCGACGACCAAGGGGGGGAAGCCGGTTCGTGCCATCAGCAATCCGGTCGAGATAGAGATTTTCCCTGCTTGGGGCGAGGCGGCCGAGGGTCTGGAAGCTATTTGCGCTGCGATGGAAGCGCATGCGCAGCGAATAGCCGACATAGAGGTGCACTATGACTTGATTCCCGGGCGGGCGAGCGAGTCTGCGGACGGCAAGCTGGAATTCGTGCCGTGTTGGATGGAAGAAGGCCAGGATGGAAAGACCACGATTACCGACGGCGAGTTCGGCCTGCTGGACTGTATCTGGAAAGAGAAAGGCGACAAGGGGTTTCTGCAGAGGCATCATGTCACGCCAGTAGGGGGCCGCATCGACAAATCGCTTTCCATTATTGCATGGGATGGGCGGGAGGGACGGACATACTCCGGCCCCGCAGATACGGAGCGCGGCCGCCAGGGAATAATCTCGGACAGACCGAATGGTAATCTGAAGAACCAAGTGAGGATGCCGCTTCTGTTCACCTGGAGGATGTGGCAGGATCAGGAGGGGACGCTTGCAGACCTCTTCCGGAAAGGAGCTGAACTCCTGCCGGAGAGAGAGGAGATTGATGGAAGGCTGTGCGTCGTCGTGCTTGTCCGCAATCATTTTGCGGGGGGCATAGATGAGAAATACTGGCTTGACCCTGAAAGGGGATTTGGCCTAACCCGTTTCGAACGGCGCGACTACCTGGGCAGGATCACCTCGGTGTTGTCTGATATTACGCTGAAGGAGGTCGCGCCAGATATCTGGTATCCGGTGCAGGGCATAAGCTATGACCCGCTAAGGGCCTCCAAGTACTCTGCGCGCGAAGTCAAGGTCAACCAGGGCCTGCCTGACTCAGATTTCACACTTGAATTCCCACCTGGGACGGGCGTGACTGACGAACGGAACAAGACCAAGTATACGATGGGCCGCCGCCTGTCCTTCGGCCCGGTGATCGAGCGGGCAGTCAACGCTGATGACGAGGGGAGGGACTTCGTCATTGACTTCGACAGCGGTCGGGTGCTGACGCCTCCAGATCTTGAGTCTGTGGAGCAGTGGGTGGACTGGGCCAGGAAGAACGGAGTCGAGGGTGTAGGCTCAGTCGGCAAGAACGATGTGAGCGGGATCATGTGTATGGACACGGTTGTAGTACCGGCGCAAGGACGGGAGTGGGACACGTTTTCGGTGCGGGAGGTGCAGAGGATGCTTGTAGGCGCAGACTATGAGCCGGAGGGCGCCAGAGCGGTCATGAACGCGGCTGGCAAAGACCTCCCTGCAACCTTCGTCTTCATGACCCGCGAGGGGGGGATGGGCATTCTGCAGATTGTGGGCTTCACAGAAGATCCCAAGGCCGTGAAGATCCGATACAAGATGGTGCAGCAGGCTCCTGGGAACCAGATAGAGAAGCCCGGGGGGGAAGAACCGCCCTCGGGTGACGTGCGGGAGGGTGCCTCCTTCGGCCCGGTGATTGAGAGGGTGGTGAACCATACTGGCGAGAATTGTCTGATCGATCTGGACTCCGGGAAGTTGTGCACGCTGCCGGCCGAAGTGGCTCAGGAAGGATCGAAAGCAGCTATCGGTTGGTCAGAGAAACAGGGGATAGACGCAGGTGGCGGGATGCAGCCGGAGATCATGGGCCTTATCGGCTTCGATGTGATTGTGTTTCCAGTGCGGAACGAAGCTTGGGAGCGGATGTCCGCTGCAAACCTCTCCACGGACAACGAGAGCGCCTTCAAATCCGCCAAGCCCGGCAACCCAGTGTTCTTGACGGGTAAGGGTGAATTGCCAGTCACGTACATATTCAAGACCCGTGAGGGCGGAATGGGCATCCTCCAGATCGTCGGCTTTACCGAAGACCCGAAGGGCGTCAAGATCCGATACAAGATGGTGCAGCCTCACGAAGTTGAGGGCGACAGCGTCCCGCGCGCGAGCACGGAGCCAACCGCATCACCCGTGCCAGAGGCGAAAGCAGGGGAGCCAGCCGGGGGCGAGGCGGTGGAGGGGATCGAGCGGCGTGTGTACGACATCCGCGATCTGTGTTCCTACGCGCTGTCACAGGAAGCCCGGGCTGAGCGCAGCCGTCGGACACAGGAGGCTATCAAGAGCGGAGAGGCTGTCGTCGGCGGCGCCGGTGGAGCAGTGGCTGGCACACGTCTGTCCCCGGAAGATCAGCAAAGGCGGCGCGAAGAATACCGGACGGCTGCCGAGAAGATCGCGAGGTTCCTCATCAACGACGTGTTCCATTCCGGTACGTTCAGCCCGGACCTGCCGCCTGAGGCAGCGGGAGGCCTGCCTTCTGAAAGCCTGCCGGCCATCTCGTTGGGAGGCAGCAATCCCTGGGACCTGGTTGTCCTCGCAACGCCTGCGCAGCACGAGCGGATAGAAGGGATCTTCACGGACATGCGCCAGGGCCATGCGCTTGAGGTCAATATCGAGGTCCATGCCTATGTCGTCCAGCGCGGTCACGTGCCGGTGGACGAGGAAGAATTCCGGAAATCCTGCGAGTCCCTGCTCGGTGTCAGCGCGGACGGCCTCGAAGTACACGCCGCTGGGGGAAGGCTGATCGCCGTCGGAGAGCCCCTCCCCGGTCGCGGCTCCCCATACGTGCCGACTCTCAGTGAGTCGGCGATGTGGGAGAGCGGGAACCCGAACGTGACGCTGCCATCCGGCCAGACCTTCGTGATTGAGAAAGCGTTCAAGGGGACGAAGTTCACTTCGAGCGTTACGGAGGATAGGAAGGGAGCCTTCGTGAACCTTGTGGTTTCGGCTGCCCAAGAGAATTCGCTGGAAGCCTATCGCGTGAGCCAATTCGTGCCTGACAGGCGAATGCTCGTCGTGGTTGATGAGCGGCCTCTGGCCGCTGCGGCGGCATCGATCTGGGCAGGCGAAGAACAGGCCAAGAATTTGGACCTTGAGAACTGCGCCGTTGTGCTCATGCTGCGCCCAACGGTGGTAATTGTGATGGAGGAAGAAGTCCAGCCTGCGAAACAGGAATGATCCGCGTCTGCGCGCGGTGGCTTCTGCCGACTCTTCCGTCGGACAGGAAATGTGTCAGAACAGGCGGGACGGGACAATCCCTTGTGCAGGAGGAACAGGCATGAGGCCATTCAGACTGGGGCTTATTTGTCTTGCCCTGTGTGTGGGTGTGTCCTTGGCGTCCATCGTGGTCGAGACGAACAAGTGGTGGGATATTGATGCCCAGACCAGCTGGACAGCGGTGGTGTTGGCAGGATGGCTCGTGAGCCTCGGCTATGGGGTATCTCTGTCTCGTCGCCCACTGCGGCCAGTCGGGGTGGGCGCTGGGGCTGCCATCATAATGACCTGCGTAGCAGTGCCCTTGCTGGCGGGGTTTGGGCTCAAGGCAGCGGGAGTCCCGGTTCCTTGGCGGGCCCCCGTGTTTGTTGGCGGCATAGTCCTCAGCATTGTCTTGACTTGGCTGTTTCTCGCCGTGCTGATACTGGTCGGTGCTGGAGCAGCAAGAGCATCTACTGCATTGTGGCACGCCGTCAGACGCCCCAGGGACGCAGCGTCTTCAGACGCGAGCGTGCCCTCTGAATAGCGTGGGCCTACAGCGGACTGAACTATCAGCACCGACTGCCAGCTTTCCCTGTCTCAGCGATCTCGTTGCGGCACAGAAGCGGGCGAGGGAGACGGGGGGTCGGCTGGATGCCTCTTGACTTGGTGCTGGGCATTCGCAGCCAGTGCAAGGCGGGGAGGAGCATGCTGCGCACTGCGCCGGCCGGCAAGCGATTCGGGTGAGGTATTCCGCGGGGGTCTATCCCGGTGTCGGCCCACACGACGATTCGCGCGGGCTTTCTTTCTTGACATTTCAGGCGTTGCGGTTACATTGGGGATGGTTTTGGGCGATTGTTGGGTTCTAGTGCAAAGCGGGGAAGGGGGATAGGGCGATGACCAGGAAAGGATTTACGCTGATTGAGCTGTCGGTGGTTGTGGCGGTCATTGTGATTCTTGCGGCGATGCTGATGCCGGCCTGCTCCGCCACTCGTCTGGCAGCGTACAAGGCTAGCTGCCAGGACAACATGCACGCGATAGGGCTGGGCTTCCAGATGTACAAGCAACGTTGGGAAAGGTTGGGCACGACCGGGTACCCCCACATCCCTGGTCCTACCAATCAGGATGGGTACATGTTGTCTGTCGAGTACGCCATGGGCTGCCTGTATCCGGACTTCGTGAAAAGCCCCACCACCTACGACTGTCCGGGTGACCCCAGCGACGCAACCGTTGCCCGGGACTTCGTGACCGGGTGGTACATGGAGGGTTGCGACTACGCGTTCGATGATTCGTGCACCCTCCTGCGTATTGACGCCGATGGCACTGTTGGTCAATGCGGCATGTGGGACAGCTTCCGTGTTCACCGGGAGGCTTTCACGAATACTTGGCCGCCGTTGGCAGGTCTGGCAGGAGAACTGTGTACTCAGGATCTCGACGTTGAATGCTACACGGCGCCGCCGTTCCCGCCGGACGCATTCAGGCCGCTCAAGAAGGACGCTAACCACGCCGGCGGTGCCAACCTGCTGTTCGGGGACAGCCACGTCGAGTGGCTTCCGCTGCAGGATAGCCCGATGTACCCGGCGCCGTACCATGCCTTCGAGACGACTATCGGCTTCATCCCGAACCCGTATATCACAGGCGACAACTGCATCTATGAGGCCGAGTGGAACCTGTTCGGCGACACCTACGTCCGCTACTACAACGGCCATCGGTGGCCCAGAAGGCCGGACGGCAAGAACGATTGCTGGCCCGGCTACAAGATTGACAGGTGCTTCACCCCTCGGGGCTGGTATTCATGTCCGTGAAGCGCGTTGTTGCCTCACTGTGACGGGCGAAGATTGCGACGGCCGGCGGGCGTCACGGAAATAGCACGGGCAGTCGCCGTACGGCGAACTGAGAATGACCAGCGCGCCAGAGAGGCCTATCCGGGCTGAAGACGTACAGGGCGTCAGCCGGTGGGGTAAGTTGTCAAATCACACGAAGCCCGGTGCTTGGCCTTTCATCTGAGCGCGTAGCGCGACAGCGTGTAGCCACGGGCGTGAGCCCGTGGGCTCAATTGTCGAATGTAGTCAAGCCCCCGCAGGGGGCGGCAGAAGCCTCCGGGAAAGTCTCTTAAACCCATTGTCACGAGTTTGCTTTCGCAATTCCAACGAACCTGGAGATTGCCATATCCGGCTGCACCCTCGCCAGCATGTGAACGTGGAACGTTTCTGTCGCCCCCTGCGGGGGCTTGAACGTGTCTTATCCCTGTAACCACGGGCTGACGCCCGTGGCTACATGCTGTCGCCCTTCGGGCTTGACAATCCTGTGTTCTCTCTGTCCTCTCCGGGCTGAAACATACTGGGGCGGATTCGCCCGTGCCAGCCGAGCCATCCGGTATACGTATCCCTGTTGGGCCACGCGTCGCGTCGCGCCGTTGCAATGCCTCCTCCGGAGCCTTATCCTACTGGGTCATTGTCGATGGTTCCGGGCAGTAGGAGTGGAGAGGCCCGGCAGTAGAAGCTGAACCGAGGAGCAAGTAATGAGCGAGAAGGCGAAAACGGTGCTGGACGAGGAGCTGTTCCCGATCGTGGGCTGGGCGGGGCTGGAGGGCGAGATGCTCCGACCTGATACCATGCGCGATATGGCCGAGGCGGGATTCACCGTCAACCACGGCGGTGATGACTCCCGCGACCCGGTCGAGGTGCTCGACATCGCCCACGAGTCGGGCGTGCGCATGCTCTACAGAAACGAGATCTTCCATGTCGTTGACGATTTCAAGCTCACCGCGAGGAAGAAGCGGGAGATCGAGAAGCTCGTCGCGAAGATCAAGGATCATCCGGGCCTCTACATGTATTACCTGCGGGACGAGCCGAAGGTGCACGCGCTCGAGATCATCGGCAAGGTGGCGCGCTTCATCAAGGAGCTCGATCCCTACCATCTGTGCTACGTGAACCAAGTCGCGCCGTCCTGGACTCAGGGTGTGCCCACGATCGAAGAGTTCTACAAGCGCCTTTTCGAGGTGATGGACGTCGAGTTTCTGAGCTACGACCGCTATTCCATCCGCGTGGCCGACCAGGCGACTCTCGATGCTCACCCGAACGATCCCTGGTACTTCCCCCGGCATAAGCTGTACGTCAGGCCGGACTTCTACCAGCTTCTTGATTTCTGCCGGCGTATGGCGATGGCGCGCGGGGTGCCGTTCTGGGCGTTCACCAATGCCGTGCGGCACGGCTATCATCCGACGCCCACCGAGGGCCACATGCGTTTCCAGCTCATGGCCGATCTGGCCTACGGGGCCAGCGGGCTCCAGTACTTCACCTACGCGCACGACTGCGCGATGGTCAGGCTTGACGGCACGACGACCGAGACCTGGAAGATCGCGCGGCGGATCAACCGCGACGTGCACGCCTGGGCGCCCGTGCTAAGGAAGCTCCGCTCGATCGGCGTCGTCCACACCGGACCGCTATGGCCGGGGACCCAGTTCCCTCCGGATATGCCAGAGCACATGATTCCCGAAAGCGACCTCATCACTGCCGAGGGGGATCCGGTCGTGATCGGGCGTTTCCTGGGCCCGGACGACCAGGAATACCTGATCCTGGTGAGCAAGAACCCGTGCGAGTGGTCGGTGGTGCACCTGCGGCAGGCCAAACCCAAGCCGGTCTTCGAGTTCGACGTGAACACTGGCACGTTCCGCCGACCCTATCCTGACCTGCGCGACCGGCAGCCTTTGACCCTTGCGCCGGGCGAAGGAAGACTCCTGCGGCTGGGCGGCGAGGGCAAACAGGTTTTCTGAGCGGGCAGCCAGGTGTTCTGCGGATATCTTCCGAATGGGATGATCCCCGATGCCCCTCCGTCCGGTCATTTCCTCCGGGTCTTCACCAGTACGGTGGCGATACCGTAGGCCGGAATCGCCACGCTCACCGTATCGCCCGCCGACTTGGCAGTAGACTTCGGAGCGGGCCGCTCCATTATGTCCCCCTCCTGCGCGCTGCGGACCTCGCCCAGTAGCTTCCTGTCCAGCCTGATCCGGGCGGTCGTCCTCCTGCCTGCCGTCTCCAGGAGCCGCAGGACCAGCGCGTCTCCTTTCTCGGCTTTCTTCAGGCAGGAGAGGATGATGCTTTCGGGCGCAATGGAGGCGAACCGGCCCGTTGGGGGCAGCGGCCCGTTGTGGACGTCCGTCCCGACAACGCGCAAAGGGCGGTTGTGCGACTCGCCCAGGCGCATTGCCTCCGCCACCGTGCGCTCTCCGGCAAAGGGGCTGAGCGCCAGCCGGATCGAATGCTGGTTGATCTCTGGCAGCGGGTCGGGATCGTAGCTGCTGCGGATCAGGGTAAGGCGCAGCACGCTGCCGTCCAGCGAGTGGCCGTGCTTGGAGTCGTTCAGCAAGAGGCATCCGGCCTTCCGACGCCCGGATGTTCCCGTCACCTGCGCCCACCGGATCGCTGGCACCTCTTCGCCGGCGTTCAGCGGGCGCTCGATGCTCCCGAACGGGATCTCGTATCGAGCCGAAGCATGGGCGAGCGCGAGCGGGAACGCCATGCGCAGGACGGGTACGCCGCGCTCGGGGCTGCCCCGCTCCAGCCACGTGGCCTCGATGTCAATGCACAGGCTCGGCTCGCCCGCGCGCAGTTCGTACTTCACGGCGAAGCTCGATTCGCCGAGGCGCATGTCCACCCTGACCGAAGCCGCATGAGGCCCCTTGGCGTCGCGCTTGACGGAGACGACCTGCAGGCGGCTGATCGGCCCAAGGGGGGCGAGCAGCCACGCGGTCATGCCGTGGTGCGCCTCCGTGGCGAACTCCAACACCGCGGCCGGGCGGGAGGGGTCAACAAGGTTGACTTCCGACGCCTTGTCCTTCAACATCCGGATTCCGCCGGAGTCCGGGTCAATGTCCACGGCGATCAAGTCATTTTCCATCCCGAAAGGCTCGGCCGTGCGCACTCCCGGCTGGGCCGCACCGGCCTCGGCCTCCACCATCGTGTAGAGGCTGTAGCCGAGACCGGGGACGCACTCGGCGGGGAAGGCGAGCCGGACGAAGCGGTGGCCCCAGAAGTGTCCCGCCTCCATCACTTGCGTTGGGAGCAGCTTGCCGGAAGGCGCGCGCGCCGAGAAGGTTGTCTTGCCCAGTTCGTCTGCGCCTCCGGGGGCATTGTCCCAGACGGTCGCCGTCACGACCTCGCTGCGGTCCCACGCGGATGGGTTGAAGACGACGAAGGGCCTCGCACCCTGTCCGCCGCTCTGCTCAGCCACGGACATCGAGCCGGTGCCCGAGCCCATGCCCGCGCCGGCGCCGAGCCCGGACCGGACGAAGAGCGCAGGCACTTCAGGCTCTTGCACGCTCAAAGGGGAGGTGTCAACCCTGGAGGCAAGGAACCGCAGCGCCTGTGTCTCCACCATCCCCGTCATCGCTGCGGTGTCCTGGAACTTGCCGTGGATGTAGGTGCGCGTGTCATGCACGCCTGAGCCGGGCAGTATGTCGTGGAAGTGGCCGAAGAGCGTGTTGCGCCACCCCTCGCGCAGCTCGTCCAGCGGATAGTCCCAGCCGAAAGCGGCCCATGCAATCGCCGCCGGCCCCTCAGCGCAGCAAAGCTGGTTCTCGGCGTACCGGATGGACTTCTTGATGAGGCTCTGGCTGGTATAGCAGCCCTCGAACTCGAAGTTCAGCTCGCAGTCCAGCGTCGGCAGCCGGTCGCCGGCCTCCTCCAGGGTCCTGTAGAAGGGCTCCGTCGTGGAGAGTTTGACGTTCGGGAAGACGGGCCACGAGTCAAGGTCGTGGGCGCAGAGGATGTCGCGGCGCGTGGGGCCGCCGCCGTGGTCGCCCACACCATAGGCGCGCATCCACACATGCAGGCTGGTTTGCCTGGCGAAGTCCAGCAGCGACTGGCCGACCCCGGGCTCGATCTCTCCGTTGTACCAGCGGATTTCGCGGTTTACGAGCACGCGCGAACCGTCCGGCGCCTGCCACCAGAATACCGGCGGCCGGGCGGGCCCGTACGTCCCCGGACGGCAGCAGTAGTACCGCCGGACGCCGCCTCGGACAAGGTAGGACGGGATTGTGACCGCGTGGCCGAAAGTATCCGGCGACCAGTCAATCGTGACGTCTTCCGGCGACAGGCCGAAC
>Ga0315285_10005751_pt1 | contig 12745 bp, 11 predicted proteins | sample YL17G09_36_MG_FD_203698 | JGI IMG/M metagenome (GOLD analysis project Ga0315285, IMG submission 203698) | Sediment microbial communities from Yellowstone Lake, YNP, Wyoming, USA - YL17G09_36 | ecosystem: Environmental > Aquatic > Freshwater > Lake > Sediment | place: USA: Wyoming | collected... | reverse complement strand
GGAAAGCAGTATTCGCACCATTTGATTTTTAACGAGACCATAACGTTCATTCGCCAAAATCGGGATAGGCCTTTCTTTTGCTATGCCTGTTGGACGCCGCCGCACGGTGTTTGGGCGATTCCAGAAGATGAGCCGGCCTGGCAAGAATTCAAGGATAAGCCTTGGACCGCCGGTGACAGAACGCCTAACGACGCGAAGGTTTACGCTGCTATGGTGAAAATGGCTGACCGTCAGATCGGCGAAATTCTCGCCCTGCTCAAAGAGCTTGGAATCGACGACAATACGATTGTATTTGTCTCCGGCGACAACGGCGGCCCCGGGTACTTTGCAAACGGCGACCCTACAAAGCCGAAGCCAAAAGAGCCACCTTATCCTCACGGGTTCTTCGGGGCCAATCTAAACCCCCATACGAGTCAGAGGTTCCGAGGCGGAAAAGGTAATCTGTACGAAGGCGGCTTGCGCATACCGATGGTCGTTCGCTGGCCCGGCAAAATCAAAGCCGGCGCGGTCAGCGACCATCTCTGGTATTTCCCGGATGTCATGCCCACCTTAGCCGAGCTGGCGGGCATAAAAGCACCTCAGAACACTGATGGAATATCCATCGTGCCGACCCTCTTGGGCGGGGACGCCGCGGGACGCCGGCAGAGACGCCACGAATATCTCTATTGGGAGTATGGGGCACAAACAGCGGTACGCATGGGCAAATGGAAGGCCGTCAAACCGGGCAAAAACAGGCCATTTGAACTTTATGACCTTAGCGGGGACATCGAAGAAAAGACCGATGTGGCATCTGAGCAGGCGGAAATTCTATCTAAAATGAAGGGCTATGCAGAGCAGGCCCACGCAGAGAATATCCCCGGCGGCTGGATCGACCAGGAAAAAGGCTTTAAGGGCCATCAGCTCCCCTGATGAAAGGAGTATGCTGGTGATGCAATCGCAAGTAAGACTGTATTACAAAAACGCCACTGCCGATGCTATCGGCTCTGAACACGGCATCATAAGCGAGCAGCTAAATGCCCTCGGGCGGCGTCTTGTGCCGCTAATTACGAGGCTTGACAGCCCAAAACAAGAAAAGCCCGCATATAGGCACTTGCCTTACGATGCCCAAACATCTGACAAAGTCAAAGAGCTGGTCGCCGAGGTCAAAGACCAATGCGAAAATCTGGTTGTACTTGGTATTGGCGGTTCTGCTCTCGGTAGTACTGCGCTGCAGACAGCCCTTAACCCTTATATGTATAATCTGGACGACTTGCAGCGCGCAGGCCCACGCCTTTTTGTTCTCGACAATATCGACCCTGCACAACTTGTTTCATTCCTGGATTGGGTCGATAACAGGCTCGATAAGACCATCTTTAACGTTATCAGTAAAGGCGGCGATACGGCAGAGACCCTCAGTCAATTTATGATTGTTCGCCGGATGCTCTTGGAAAAGTCCGGTTTTGACGGTTATACAGAGCGGGTGGTAGTAACGACTGACGCCAAGAAAGGCCTGCTTCGCAGAATTGCTGCCACGGACAATTTGCGATCCCTCGAAGTCCCCGATGGTGTCGGCGGCAGATTCAGTGTGCTGAGCGCCGTGGGACTTTTTAGCGCCGCTATGTGTGGAATTGATATAGACCAGCTTTTGGCAGGCGCTGCCGATATGGATGCCAGAGTTAGCTGCGAAGATTTCTTCAAAAACCCTGCTGCAATCAACGCCGCCATAAACTATTACTTTTATAATCAGGGCAAGAAGATTTCAGTGATGATGCCATACAGTTACCACCTGAAGGATTTGGCCGATTGGTACAGGCAGCTTTGGGCTGAAAGTCTGGGCAAAGCCAAGGATCTGAAGGGCAATGAAGTTCATATAGGGCCGACGCCTATCAAGGCCCTCGGCGCCACCGACCAGCACAGCCAGATACAGTTGTACCGCGAAGGACCGAACGACAAGCTGTTCACTTTTCTTCAGGTGGACGATTTCGACGCAGACCTTACAATTGGGCCGGCCCCGGATTGTGCTGCTGAGCTGGGGTATCTCGCCGGTAAAAAACTGAGCGTGCTACTCAATAACGAAAAGAAAGCCACTGAGTATGCCCTTTTGGACAGCAAACGCCCCTGTCTGACGGTCCTGTTCGATAAGGTCGATGCTTACACGGTTGGACAGTTCATTTATTTATGTGAGGTGACAACCTCTTTTGCCGGTGAGCTATTCGGGATCGACCCTTACGACCAGCCTGCCGTTCAGTTAGGCAAGGATGCCACTTGCGCCCTTATGGGTAAGAAAGGCAATTACACACCGGAGCTTACTTACGAGCACTCTGGCGAACAGATCTGCGATAGAACCGCTCTTGACGAAAGCTACCTTGTCTGATATTGCTGTCGGCGAAAGTCCGGCAATCATAGGAGCCAACACATGGACTATGCAGTGGTAATGGCGGGGGGCGCGGGCAAAAGGCTGTGGCCTCTCAGCAGGGAAAAACGCCCTAAACAGGTCCTGAAGATTCTCGACGGCCAAACCCTCTTACGCCGCTGCTTTGAGCGGCTTTTGCCCGTTTTCGACACGAGAAACATAATCGTCCTGACGAATGCCGGCTACGCGGACTTAGTCCGTGAAGAGCTGCCGGAACTGCCGTTCAATAATGTTATTGCCGAGCCCGCAGTCCACGATACAGCCGGCACCATCGGCCTGGCGGCAAGTATTCTTATAAAATATGACCCCGAAGCGCAAATGGCGGTACTCACTGCTGACCAGCTGATTGAGCCGGCAGAAGCGCTCCAGCGGGCTCTCAAGGACGCCTTCTTTTTTATAAATAGAAATCCCGATGATTTGGTCACATTCGGCATTAAGCCGACCTTTCCCAGCACTCAGCTTGGCTATATAAAATGCGGCGCGGCAAAAGTATGTCGCGATTGCGTAAACAAGATACACCGCGTCGAAGCGTTTAGGGAAAAGCCGGACGAAACAACAGCAAAAGAGTATCTTGCCGGCGGCAAATACTTGTGGAACTCAGGCATGTTTGTCTGGAAGGCCAAGACGATTTTAGCTGATCTGGCAAAATTCTTACCCGAGGCCACCGGACCTTTGAGCAAGATTCGGGGCGACTGGGACACTCCCAACCAGCAAAAAACGCTACAGGACTGCTATGTCAAGCTGCCCAAAATCAGCATTGATTTTGCCGTCATGGAAAAGGCTCCCAACGTCTACGCCATCAGATTGGACTGTCGCTGGCTCGATATGGGTTCTTTCATTGCCCTTACGGATATTATCAGTTCGGATGAAAACAAGAATGTCGTAGCCGCCGGCGTCAGCGAGCTGCTTGACTGCAAAAATAATATCATCGTGACTGAGGACAAAAACCACCTGATTGCTGCTGTTGGGCTGGAGAATATCATCGTGGCACACAGCCCCGATGCCACGTTGGTGTGCCATATCGACCAGACGCACAAGCTGAAAGACCTGCTGGAGCTGATAAGAGAGCACCGCGGCGAAAAATTTTTGTAATGCGGCGGCACACATAGGGCGATTCCGCCCGACAGAAGAGCAATGAGATACCTGGCAATCGACTATGGCGACAAGCGCACGGGCCTGGCAATCTGCGATTCAGCCGAAACACTTGCTACACCGCTTGCTGTCACCCGTGAGCAAAAAGGGCTGCTGCGAAAGATCGCAGAGATTGTCAAGACTGAGGATGTCGAAGCTATAGTGCTGGGGCTGCCCTTGAGCATGGATGGCTCAGAAAGTTCCCAAACCAGGCGCGTCCTGGAGTTTGCCGAGCGGCTTAAACAGCACCTTGACATTCCGGTTCACCTTCACGACGAACGGCTGAGCAGTTTTGATGCTGAGCACGCCCTCGCTCCCGGCAAACTTACCAGAGGTCAAAAGCGCAAACGCCTTGATGCCGTCGCCGCAGCGGTAATATTAGAAGCCTTCCTGCAAGCAAAGAGGCGGGATTAGGAAATTATCTCAAAACTGCCGCCCCTTCGACAGGCTCAGAGCAGGCTCTGAGTAAAGCGAGGGTCTGGCCGGGGCAAATATGAGATTCTTCGCTGCGCTCAGGCCGCCAGTTTCGGATCGCTAACGTTAACTTGTTTGTGGACAAGATATTAGTTATAGTAGCAGCCTTTTCCGTGCCCAGCAAATCTCATCAGACTTTGTTGTGCAAAAAAGGCTTGCAAATACCATAGGAGCCGACTATAATGCAAAATTTGTACCGGCAATGGTTTGTAAAGCCTTCTTAGACGCTGTATGCTTGGCGTATGGTTCTTGCCGATAGTGCCTTATAGATGCTAAGCGCCAAAACATGAACCTGAAAGCGTACGCTCGACGAAAGATAAGGTACGGAAACTAAAAAGAAGGGGTTTGGTTAAGAAATGCTAACGAAGCAGGAAAAGTCGCAGATTATCGACGATTTCGAGACGCACGGCGGAGATACCGGTTCACCCGAAGTACAGGTTGCGATGCTGACGCAACGGATCAATAGTCTGACCGATCACCTCCGGGTTCATCGCAAGGACCATTCGTCCAGGCGTGGATTATTGAAAATGGTCGGGGCCAGAGCAGCTCTGCTGAAGTACGTCGCTGGAAAAGACGTCAAGCGTTATCAGCAGATCATATCGCGGCTCGGCTTGAGAAAGTGAAAAGAATGTAGAATTAGGAATTGAGAATTAAGAAAATTAAGAAATTCAGCATTCTGAATTCTCAATTCTTCATTCTTCTTTTTATGGTGTGACGAGGTAATAAATGTCTGATGTATACAGGGTAGAAGGAGAAATTGGGGGCCGAACTTTATCTATCGAAACAGGCAAGATTGGCAAACAAGCCGACGGCGCAGTGACGGTCCAGTACGGCGATACCGTAGTGCTCGTCTGCGCAGTGACGGCGCCGCCCAGAACTGATGAGTTCGACTTTTTCCCGCTTAGCGTTGAGTACCGTGAGAAGCAAAGTGCCGCCGGCAAATTCCCGGGCGGCTTTATAAAACGCGAAGGAAGACCGACCACTAAGGAAATCCTTACGGCGAGAATGATTGACAGGCCCATCCGGCCGCTATTTCCCGATGGCTATCTACAGGAAGTGCAGATTATAGCGAACGTTTTGAGTGCGGATCGCGAAAACGACCCTGATGTGCCGGCAATTATAGGCGCCAGCGCCGCCCTTACTATAAGCAAGATTCCTTTCTTAGGACCAATAGGGGCTTGCCGACTGGGCAGAATAAATGGGGAATTCGTGGTCAACCCAACGCACAAGCAATTGGAGCTCGGCGACCTCAGCCTGCTTGTCGGCGGGCGCGAAGACCGGCTAAACATGCTCGCGGTTGGCGCAAAAGAATTACCTGAGACGGTCGTCGCTGAGGCCATCGAGACCGCACAAGCAACCATCCAGCAGGTTTGCCGGCTAATAGAGCAGCTACGCGAGAAGGCTGGCGTCGAAAAGGAAATGCTGCTCGTACCGATAGACGAGGAGCTTTGCAAACAAGTGCGCTGCCAAATGGCGGACAAGCTGCGAGAGCTTAAGCAGATACCTGATAAGCGGCGGCGCAATACCGCCGTGCAGCAGCTATTCGAGCAGGTGAGCGTCGAATACTGTGGTCTTGCAGACAACCCGGCATCGGCTGTCACAGAGCGTGCGCACAAAGCTGAGCCGCAATGCGATAAGGCGATGTTCAAGCGCATCTTTGAGAAGATAGAGGGCGAGGTTGTCCGCCAGTTAGTGCTGGACGGAAAAAGACCCGATGGCAGAGGTTATAATGAAATCCGTCCGATTTCTTGCGAAGTCGGAATCCTGCCCAGAACTCACGGCTCAGCGTTGTTTACGCGAGGGGAAACGCAATCGCTGGTAACCGTAACTTTGGGCACCATCAGGGATGCGCAAATTATTGACGGATTGTTAGATGAATATACTCAGAGTTTCACCTTTCATTACAATTTCCCGCCATTTTCTGTCGGCGAAGTGCGGCCGGTTCGCGGGCCTGGCCGAAGAGAAATCGGACACGGTGCTCTGGCAGAGCGGTCGCTTGAGGCGGTTATGGCGGCAGACGACAAATTCGCATATACCATCCGGGTGGTCTGCGACATTACCGAGTCAAATGGCTCCAGCTCGATGGCTTCGGTTTGCGGCGGTTCATTGGCCTTAATGGACGCAGGAGTTCCGATCAGCAAGCCTGTTGCCGGCATATCAATTGGAATGGTAAGCGACAAAAACGGGCGATGTGTGCTGCTGACCGATATCGTCGGGGAAGAAGACCATTTTGGCCAGATGGATCTGAAAGTCGCCGGCACCTCTGCCGGCATCACGGCCGTACAGCTTGACATTAAAGCCGAAGGGTTGGACCACAATGTGCTGGTGCAGGCATTAGAACAAGCGAAAGCCGCCCGCTTGAAGATTCTGAAGATTATGGATGAGGTTATCAGTAAACCCAGAGCTGAGTTAAGTAAATATGCGCCGAAGCTGATAACGCTCGAAATCGACCCTGAATATATAGGCAAAATAATCGGCCCCGCCGGCAAAATGATTAAGAGCATTCAAGACCAGACGGATACAACCATCGAAATTGAAGAGGACGGAACTGTCTACATAAGCTGTCTGGACGGCGACGGGCACCTCAAGGCTAAAGAGATTATCGAATCGCTTACACAAGTTCCGCAGGTGGGGCGAATATATGCGCAGTCAAAAGTGGTATCCGTGAAAGACTTTGGAGTATTTGTCGAAATCACGCCCGGCGTGGAAGGCTTATGCCATATCAGTGAGCTGAGCGACAGCTTCGTCAAGAACGTGGACGAGGTCTGTAAAGTCGGGGACGTGATACCGGTAAAGCTTATATCCATTGACGAGCAGGGCAGATTTAAGCTCTCACGCAGGGCGGCTCTTGCTGAAATGCGCAAAGAAGATGAAAAAAAACCGGTAGCACGAAAGTAGTCCACCGGAAAATCGCCTCGAAAATCAAAAGCCCAAAATCGTGACTCGATGCTGGATGCCCGATGCTCGCGGAAGGAAATTCGCAAATCGGGAATCGAGTATCGAGTATCGAGATTTTTTTGGGCTTTTCAGGTCTCTCAGGTGAAAGGCCGGCAAGTGACCCAGCTTGTAGGCGGAATCGTTATTGGTTTACTCTGCGGTTTTCCGGCGGCAATTTTGGTTCTGCGCAAAAGCTTCCGCCGCACGAGCGCCTCGCAGCAAACCACGACGCCGGTCCAGCAGCAGGAGCAGGCAAATAGAAACAGTCACATTTTGCAGCTTGTAGAATTAAGCAAGCTGACGGGCGAGCTTGCCCATGAGATCAAAAATCCGCTTTCTACGATAAAGATCAGCTTGAAACTCATCGGCGAAGAGCTGGAAGGAGCAAACGCCGCCGAGCTCGGCGGCAGAGGCTCGGATGAGTACAGGCAGAAGCTGAAAAGGGCGCTGCGGAAAATAGCGGTGATTGAAAAAGAAACAAGCAGACTTGAGCAGATACTTGAGAGCTTCTTGCGCTATATCGACCGCTCCGAACCGCAGTCGGCCAGAGCAGATATTAACGAGCTGGTAGACGACATGATCGATTTTTACTCGCCGCAAGCTTACAGCCGCTCGATAACGATTCGGCAAAGCTTACATAGTGGGCCGCTTATTTGTAAGGTCGACGCCGGAATGTTAAAACAAGCCATGCTGAATCTGTTTATTAACGCCCAGCAAGCTATGGCCAATGGCGGTGAGTTGATAGTGAAAACCGAGCGGCGGAACAACGAGGCGGTAATTCAAATCAGCGACACCGGCAGCGGGATTGCTCCTGAGAGACTGCCTAACATCTTCGACGCTTATCGGTCGTCTCGGCCGCAGGGCAGCGGACTGGGCCTGCCGACGACAAAGAAAATCGTAGAAGCCAACCACGGCACGATCGGCGTCAATAGTGAGCCGGGCAAAGGTACAATGTTTACCATAAAATTGCCCTTGCTTATTGGGGATAGCAGCTTGGCTGAGGTGCCGCTTTGAAAACAGAGAAAGGCATAATTCTGGTTGTCGACGACGAGCGCGACCATGCGGATGGAATTGTTGAAGCGCTGGAGAAATTGCCCGTAAAAGCAATCGCGGTTTACAGCGGCAAAGACGCCCTGGAGATCGTTCGCCGTCAACGAGTAGATGTTGTTGTTACCGACTTGAAGCTGGATAGTGACATCGACGGCCTAGCCATACTCCAAGAGGCCAAGAGGCACAATGACAGCACAGAAGTTATTCTGATAACCGCTTATGCGACTATCGACAACTGTAAGGAAGCCATAAGGCGCGGCGCTTACGACTACCTGGTCAAGCCGATCGACATCGACCAGCTTCGCACACTTGTAGGCCAGGCGGCTCGAAAAGCCTGGGCTGCGTATTCGCGCGAATCAAAGACCGAAAAGGCTGAAGCGGAAGAATTTGAATTCGAGGGTGTGTGGGGCGTCAGCCCGGCAATGAAGGGCATTTTCGAGGTCCTAAAGCGCGTGGCACCAACAAATATATCCGTTTTGATTGAGGGGCAGTCCGGAACGGGCAAGGAACTATTGGCAAGGGCGATTCACAACAACTCGCCGCGCTGGGATAAGCTGTTTAGGCCGATAAATTGTGCCGGCCTGAGCGAGACGTTGTTGGAGAGCGAGCTTTTCGGGCATGTTAAGGGCGCATTTACCGGAGCCAGCAGCGAGAGAAAAGGCCTGTTTGAGGTGGCTGATAAAGGGACGCTCCTGCTGGATGAAATCGGCGACATGCCGCTGAATATGCAGGCCAAGCTGCTGCGGGTTATCGAGGACGGCGTGGTCATACCGGTTGGCTCGAATAAGCCAACGGTAGTAGACGTCCGAATCATCAGCGCTACAAATCACGATTTGACCAGGCTCATAGAAGAGAAGCAATTCAGGCAGGACTTGTACTTCAGAATCAAAGGCGTCAGCGTTACACTGCCCGCTCTGCGTGATAGAGCCGAAGATATACCCGTACTTGCGGAGTACTTTTTAAAAGAGGCCGCTGCAGAAATAGGCTCAAAAGTTGCGGGTATCACAGACTCAGCTATGTCGGTTCTTATGAGCTGCGACTGGCCGGGCAACATCCGCCAGCTCAAAAACTCTATCAGGACTATGGTGGTGATGTGTGACAGGGACGTGCTCGATGTGGCCGATATTCCCCCTGAAATACACCAGGTCCGGCAATTAGCTGCCGGCGGACGGCCAACGAGCAGTTTAGCGGGCGTGCCTCTGAACGAGCTGGAGAAACAGGCTATAGTAGATACCTTAGGCAGGACGCAGGGCAACCGCGAGAAAGCCGCGAGAATCCTCGGCATCGGCGAAAGAACACTCTACCGAAAAATCAAAGAATATAATCTGTAATATTTAACCACGGATTTCACGGATTTCTCGAATTTATTTGACACTATTATTAATTTGTTTATCATACAAATGAAAGGTGTTTTACCAAGAACTTTGATAGATTAGGGGTTGGATACATGTCGCAAACATTTAAAGTTGAACATCCGCCTGATTTACTTTTGGTGCTTCTTTTTGCCCCCGGCCCTAAAAAGAAAGAGTGTGAGCCAATAGAGGGGATCACCCGTTTGCAAAAATTGATTTTTTTACTAAATCAAGGCAAAGGACCAAACTCTCTTGTTGAGATAGCCAAGGAATATGAATACAAAGCAGACAAAATGGGGCCTTATACCGATAGTCTCAGGGAAGACTTGGATGCTTTGATATCTTTTGGGCTTGTTGGTACGGAAAGGCTTAGATATCTAATTTCCGATGACAAAGACGACCCTGATTATGACGTAGATGACCCTGATTATAAACAAAACGTAAAACTTAAAAGGGTGGAATCCCAGAAGTATTTTTTGACTAAAAACGGCAAAGAAGCTGGAACCGAATTGTGGCACAGTCTTTCCTCTAAAGACAGGGATGCTCTTGAAGAGTTCAAAGCATTCTTCTGTTCTTTATCTTTGCGTCAACTATTGATTTTTGTTTATGACCAATTCCCTGAGTTCACCGTCAAAAGCGAAATAAAGAAACAATTGGGGCTGTAAAAATGGATTTGGTAGCAGGGGTTTTGGCACAAGCTCAACAAGAAAATAACCATGAGCAACTGAATTGTTTTTATGAAAATTGGGGATGTGCCGCATTTTTTTGCCCATTAGTCGTTATTGTAGGTACTTTTTTAATCGTGATGGTCCTTAATAAACAAAAATGGACATCAGAATTTAAAAACAACTTGGTTTTGGCAAAAGAGAGGGTTGCCACAGTTTTTATGAACACGGTTATTTTTGAAGCTCAATTATTACTCAACTTAATTGAGGATCACTTACCTCTTTCAATTACGCAGGCATTAAAGTCTGAGCCTCTAAAAACCAAATTCGACACGTTTTGTGAAAAATTGGTTGAAATTAGCAATAGACCCAATGATAACACAAGGGCAGAAATTTCAGAGGTTTTGGAAAGAGAAGAAATTTTCTCTGGTCTAATTGTTAGAGAAGCAGAGAAATTAGCAAATATAATCAAACTTTCACCAAGATTGGAACATACAGCCTACAATTCGACTCGAATAAGTTATGCGTTACAAGGCGAGACCGCTGTGAAATTTAGTTTTATTGCAGAACGCTTGTTCGCTTTGGAAAGGGCTAGAAAAAAATACACCTTCTGTATCGAGGGTTCTCTGTATCTAACAACACTCTCGATATTAGGCTTTTTTCCCTTTCTGGTGCCTCTGCTTTGGAACAAGACGTTTTGTTGTATTTGGGGATATATTTCACTGACCATTTTTTCCGTGTCAGCTATCTTGGGCCTTGTATTATTTATATATGCTCATAAAAAGGCCGGAAAGTTAATCACTCTAAGAGAAGAATATGAAAGTGACTTTGAAAGTGCCTATGAAAACTGGAAAAACAGAAACAAAGGGAAGAAAAATATCTGAAAAACGGATAGTAGATGTACTAATCAGCTATTTGCGTGATAATAATCATGTTAAGAGAGAAGTACGTCATTATGAAAAAAGCATTGATGTAGTTGCGATTTCATTAAATGGCGATGAGTTATGTACCGTTGAGGTAAAAACTCAAAACTGGAAAAAGGCTTTTCGGCAGGCATTTGTTAATCTTGCTGTTGCCGACAGAAGCTATGTCGCGATGTATTCTAAATACGCTCACCGTGTTGATATAGAGATGCTAAGAGAGCATGGAATAGGACTTTACTCTGTTGGGTCCGCATGGGGTAATGTTGAGTTATTAGAGGAAGCTAACCCCAGCCGTTATACTAACAGGATTACTAATCAGCGGATAAAAGGGCAAATAATTGGTGACAATAAATGAATATTAATCTAAGATTTGGTTTACAAAGAGATAAAGAAATCATCCGTAACCTTCAAAGAAAAATAGATGGTTTAGTCATTCCTGCACATATTCTTGCCTATCAAGCTCCTGTTACAGCAGCTTTTTTATCTTCTTTTGCTAATATGCCTTTTATTATAGACCCCATGACTTATCTGTTACAGCATTCCAAAGACGATCTTACTAATAACGCTGGGGATTTAAGGGCATCTATTGCCAAAATGTGCAATGAATATCATTTTGATATTGCAAAAAAACTAACCGGCAACCGCCAGTTAGGGCCAAGCAATATACCCAATGCTAAACATTTTTGTAATCATGTTTATGACTATCAAAACTCAGTAGAAGAAAAGGCAAATACAAAAAAAGCTATAAAAAAATACCTTGACCGATATGGCAAAGGAAATTCATTTACACCAAGGTTCATTATATCTCCATATTTCAAATTCGATTCAATATCGGATCCTTGGTATACGCTATCGCTTAACATGGGAAAAATGATGCAAACAATCTGTTCCGAAAAAGGCGATGGATTAGATGCGGGAGTAATAATATTTTTATCAGCAAATAATTTAGATGATGGCGAGATAGAAAAAATAGCCTCAGATTATGAAAGTTTTAGCCATATCATTCCGTGGTTTGACGGTTTTGATGAAATGGATATACAACCTGCGACAATTGTTAATGCCAGAAAAATAGTTTCTAAGCTTTCTGGTTTTGCTGAAGTAGAGATTTTGTATTCAGGTTTTCTCTTGATGACAACTGCTGCGGAAGGAGCAAAAGCTGTTTCTCACGGATTGACTTATTCCCAGCACAAAAGTTTCGGTGTAACTCCCGGTGGTGGTGGTATGCCGGAAAGATATTACATCCCAAAATTTAGGGCTTTCAGATCACTTTCTCAAACAGACAATATCTTTCACATGCGTCGAGAGTTAATGTGTCATTGTCCTGTTTGTGATGAATTATTACAAGGCAACCCAGACAACATTGTTTTATTTGCTGATGAACCAGAAAAACTCAGGGAACATTTCATTAATGTCCGCCGACAAGAAGCTGATGATATGGAAAGTTTTAATCGCCAAAGCTTGGTGACAGAACTCAGAAGTGTTTACGATACGTACCACAATTTAATCAGTAAACTACCAAACCCCGATGCTTTTCTCTCAGGCAGTAACATGAGGGGGCTTGAATATCTAAATTTCTGGGCTGATGGCATAGAGCGGGCAATATAGACAAGAAAAGTTGGCAGACACTTTTTTTGCAACACACCCTTTTTGTTTCCGGCCACATACTTCCCAAACTCACAATCTTTATAAAACTAAAAAGCACCTTACCTACAATTCTCTCACACAGATTTCGTCGCTCGGCAATTCGCCAATTCTCCGTATCCTCTGCGTTCTCCGCGGTGAATTCTTTTTATTCGTTTTTTTTGTTGACTTTTGTTTGAA
>Ga0315285_10005749_pt1 | contig 12753 bp, 8 predicted proteins | sample YL17G09_36_MG_FD_203698 | JGI IMG/M metagenome (GOLD analysis project Ga0315285, IMG submission 203698) | Sediment microbial communities from Yellowstone Lake, YNP, Wyoming, USA - YL17G09_36 | ecosystem: Environmental > Aquatic > Freshwater > Lake > Sediment | place: USA: Wyoming | collected... | reverse complement strand
CCGCTGTCGAACATGATGTCGAACTCGGCCTCGCGGAACGGGGCGGCCACCTTGTTCTTCGCGACCTTCACCCTGACGTGGTTGCCCACCACGGTCTCACCCTCCTTGATCGAGGAAATGCGGCGGATGTCGAGCCGCACCGAGGCGTAGAACTTCAACGCCCGCCCGCCGGGAGTGGTCTCGGGGTTGCCGAACATGACGCCGATCTTCATGCGGAGCTGGTTAATGAAGATGACAATCGTCCGGGTCTTGCCGATGGCGGCGGTGAGCTTGCGCAGGGCCTGGCTCATCAACCGGGCCTGGAGTGCCACGTGCGCGTCACCCATCGCCCCCTCGATCTCCGCCCGCGGGATCAGAGCCGCGACCGAGTCCAGGATGATCACGTCCACCGCACCGCTGCGGACGAGCATTTCGGTGATTTCCAGGGCCTCCTCGCCCGCCTCCGGTTGGCTGACCAGCAGCCTTTCCAGGTTGATGCCGCACTTTTTGGCCCAAACCGGGCTGAGGGCGTGCTCGACGTCGATCATCGCGGCCACCCCGCCCTGGCGCTGGGCTTCGGCGGCGACGTGCAGGCCCAGCGTCGTCTTGCCGGAGGACTCCGGTCCGAACATCTCGATGATCCGGCCGCGCGGCAGCCCCCGCCCGCCGAGGGCGAGATCCAACGACAACGCTCCGGTCGATATCCCCTCGACCTCCGCGTCCATCTTATCGAGCTGCATGATCGCGCCCTTGCCGTAGGCCTTCTCAATCTGCTGCAACGCCCGACCCAGAGCCTCCTCGCGCTTGCTGCTCACCGCTTCCTGCTTATGGCTCACGGCTTCCTGCATGACGACCTTCATCTAACATCTCCCGCTCGGCGGATTCGCCGCTGCACCCAATCTCGCCCGCCTCACTACGCTATACGACGCACCCTTAGGCGACAACACCGATGACATCAGCGTCAACTCGTTCACCAACTGCCTGACACGTTTCATCTCCACACCCTCCACCGCCGAGCGCATTCCGTCGCTCGATCGACCCTCCCTTGCCCGCCCGATGGTGATATGCGGCGAAAAAGGTCTTGATTCCCTGGGAAAACCGATCCCGTCCATCTCCTCCTCAACGGCGTTCACGCATTCCAGCAACGACCCCGACGGATCGTGCATCCCCGCCCAGACGATCCGCACCGGCCCGCGCGGCGGGAAACAGCCGCAGTCGGTCAGGTCCATCTCGAACGGCTTCGCCCGGGCCGCACTTCGCGCCACCGCCTCGGCTGCGCGCGCCACCTCGGCGTCGGGCACCTCGCCGAGGAACTTGACCGTCAGATGCAGTTGCTCCGCCCGCACCCAACGCACGCCCTCCGCGGTTCTGCCCAAGGCGATCTGAACCTCGGTCAGCGCCTCGCGGACCTCATCCGTCAGTTCAATGGCCACGAACAGCCGCACGCCGCTATACCTCGACTCCCCATCATCTAGTGCCTCGACACAGCCAATTCTTCGGGTGGCATGGCCAAGCGCAGCGCCGCCATGCCGAGGAACGACATGCCGGCGCCCGGCTGGGCCGGGCTTGGGCATGCCACCCAACCCGCAGAATCAAGTGTGTCGCAACGCTAGTCGAACCGCAACATCCGCACAAACTCATTCACCCGTTGATCGATCTCCGCGCGGGTGAGCTTCTCCACGCGGCGCACCGAAAAGTCCTCAATGGCGAAGGACGCCGCCACGGTCCCGCGAACCAGGGCCTGACGCAAGGTGTCGAAGTCGGTCCGTCCCTGTGCGCTAAGATAACCCAAAACGCCGCCCGCGAAACTGTCCCCCGCCCCGGTCGGATCGCGGACGTTCTTCGTAGGAAACGCGGGGACCGCCGCCGGCCCGTCGGGCGTCAGCAGCAAGGCCCCATGTTCGCCCTTTTTGATGATGACAAACTTGGGGCCGAGCTTCAGGATGACCTCACCCGCCTCCATCAGGTTCATCCGCCCGGTGAGTTGCCGGGCCTCGCCGTCGTTCACAATGACCCCGGTAACGACTCGCAACGTCGCCACCAACGACTCCCGCTCCGTGGTGATCCAGTGGTTCATCGTGTCGCAGACCATCAGCTTCGGCGACCGCAATTGCGAGAGCAGGTCGCGTTGCAGCGTGGGGTGGGTATTGGCGAGGAAGACGGTTTCACTGTCGGCGAAGACCTCGGGCACCTTCGGGCCGCGCTCCGCCAGAACGTTCAGATCGACCTCCAACGTCTCCGCCGAATTCATGTCCCCTTCAAACCGACCGCTCCACCGAAAAGTCTTGCTCCCCTGGCGGACCTCCAAACCGCGAAGGTCGATGTCCCGCGCGGCCAGTGTGCGGCGGAAGGCGTCGGGGAAGTCCTCGCCCACCACGCCGACGACCCGCACCGGCACATACTGTGAGGCCGCAAACGAAAAGTACACCGCCGACCCGCCCAGGACGTTCTCCGCCCGCCCGTAGGGTGAGGCCACCGTGTCGATTGCTATGCTTCCCGTCACCAACAACGACATCGCCGCCACTCCGCGCATCCGCCCACGCCGCCGCCGCTCGGAGAACGCACTCTACCCGATCATCGGCCCGCCCGCAAGTCAAATGTTAGAAAAATGTTAGGGTACGCCGCGGCGTAGGGCGGGCTTCGCCCGCCGCTGCGCGCCCCGTCCCCCGGACGTGGTGCCCAGGCCCGCTCGGTCGATCCCGAACGCCATCGCCCCCGGCGGCGGCGGCCGGACGTCCGGGCATCGGTTTTTGCATTTGCACGACGAAGTGACCGCGGGATCGTGGCGGCCGTCCCGCACGCCAGCGCCGGGGCTCCCGGCTCGGGTCATTCGACATTCGACAATCGGCAATCGGCAATCCTACCGCAGTCCATAGTCTCTCAGTTTCCGATACAGCGTCCGCGCCCCGATGCCCAGGGCCTTCGCGGTTTTTTCGCGGTTGCCGCCGAACATGCGCAGGGTGTTCATGATGTGCAGCTTCTCCACGTCGGCCATAGTCATCCCCGCCAGGTTCGGCGGGCCGAGGCGGACGATGTCCGTGGACGCCCGTAGGTTGTCCGGCAGGTCATCGACCTCCAACACCGGCCCCTCGGCCTCCAAGCTCATGCGAAAGACGACATTGCGCAGTTCGCGGACGTTGCCGGGCCAGGTGTAGTTCACCAACTTCCGCATCACTTCTGCCGACGCGCCGGTGAAGGCCGTCTGGTGTTCGTGGTTGGCCTGATCGATGAATCGATGGACGAGAACGGGGATGTCCTCGCGCCGCTGCCGAAGCGCGGGCAGACGAATGGCGGCCTGAGCGTGCAAGCGATAAAACAAATCCTCCCGAAACGCACCGGTACGAACCAACTCCGATAGATCATGATTCGTCGCGGCCACGTAGCGGACGTCGAAGTACTGCGTGTCGTTAGTGCCAACGCGTAGCACTTCTCCGGTTTCGAGGGTGCGGAGCAGCTTGGCCTGCATGGGCAAGGGCATGTCGCCGATTTCGTCGAGGAAGAGCGTTCCCCCGTCGGCGGCCTGGATCAAACCCTTGCGATCCGCGATCGCCCCGGTGAACGCCCCCCTCACGTGGCCGAAGAGCTCGCTCTCCAGCAGCGTCTCGCTCACCGCGGCGCAGTTGAGCACCTTGAAGGGCTTGCCCGCTCGCGGCGAGTTCTGATGGATGGCCAGGGCGAAGAGTTCCTTGCCCGTGCCCGTCTCGCCGACAATGAGCACGGTGCTCTTGCTGCGGGCGATCTTCTTGAGCCGTTTGATCTCACGCAGGATCGCATCCGACGTTCCGATGATGCCGGAGAACTCGAAGGCCTGATCGACCTGCCCCTTGAGGAGCCGTGCGTCGCGGCCGGCGAGGGCTTGCTTCGCGGCACGGTTGACCTTGTCCCGTAACACGTCGATGTCGATGGGCTTGATGAGGTAGTCGTACGCGCGAAACTCACTGTCCTGGCTGAGCGCCTCGCGGGCCAGGGCTTCGCTGCCGTAGGCCGTGATGAGGATCACCTCCGTGTCCGGGTTCTTCTTCTTCGCCTCCCGCAGTACGTCCATCCCGTTCACGCCCCCGCCCAGCTTGTAATCCGTGATGACCACGTCCGGCGGACGATGCCGCACGCTTTCGATCGCCGCCGGGCCGCTGTCCACCACGTTGCAGGCGTACCTCGACTTGGCCAGGGCCTCGGCGATCGCCTCCCCATGAGCACGCTCGTCCTCGACAATCAGTACGAATGCGGTGTCGCTCATCGCGGCCCTATTATAACCGATCCCGGCGACCGCGCGACCTGCCGCCGCCGATCGGTCGCCCTCAAGGCCGGGGGACTATGCGCGCGATGCCTGCGACCGTCGCTGGGACGGTTGCCCGCCCGGAATGCCCGTGTTCGACGTCCGTACTGACCCGGAAGATCAGATACGGCGCGTCGCGCGATTTCGCGTAGGACGCAGATGGGTAAACCAACTCCGCGAAGTCCGTGGCCGCAGCGAGTTTCGCTGCGAGCGGCCGATGATCGCGATCCGTAATGACATAACCAGCCCCGAAATGGTCGCTAATATCCTCCAGCGATACGTGCAGTGTCTGCATGATTACATTGTTCTCCGCGCCACGAGTCTCGACGTGCACATCGGAAGGGATTTGCCCACGCGTAATCTTGACATATCTCTCCCAAAGGTCGGGGTGCCGTGCGTGAGTGAACTTGGGGTCCAGGCCGACGATGTAGTGATTGTGGGAATTGTAATAGAAATAGACCGGGAAAATATCCCAGTCGTCGGTAAAAACTACGTCGCCCGATTGCGACTGCTTTTCAAGAAACTCCATTGCCGAACGGATGGCGGGCAAGTCGTAGTCACAACGAGATGTACGCCGGATCTCCTGCCACACAGGAGAGAAACCCGCAATCACTAAGACGATGCCGGCCGCGGCGATCGGTCCTACGATTGCGGCGCGGGATCGGTCCACCGCCCGGTTGCCCTTTCCGATTCTTTCGGCGAGCTCTCCGATCACCGGCGCCGCGAGGTAGGCCGCACTCAGTAGACAAAACATCGGCCAATACTCGATGAAGCGCCGTGCCTTCAGGGTCAGAACGAAAACAACGACGTTCATCAGGAGAAGCGCCAGTTCCTCTGCATTGGCCGGCTTGCCGAGCCGGAGTCGGGCGAAAACGGCCGCCGCCCACACCCCTAGGACTACTCCCGACATCTGGGCAAACCACCACAGATCGTTATAGGGTTTCCATTCCTGACCCACGGGGATGTCCGGCGACAGTCCGGTGCCGAACACTTGGAGTTTGAGAAACCCCCACATTCCGTCGCGATAGGGATGCGCAAGAACTCCAACCGTCCAACCCGCAGCACCCCACAGGGCCAGTCGGAAGGCCGCACGGCGATCCTGGGATGAAATCACTATGGCAAACACATAGGCGCCGACCAACAGCGGCCCGAAAATCACTCCCCCCATGTACAGATGCACGTACGCCGCGATGGCCAACGCCGTCCAGACCGGACGGCGGCGGAACATGAGCAGCAGGATCAACATCATCAAGACGAGCGATGGGGCAATGGCGCGAATAAAAGCGTGGCGGGTGAAGAACTGGAAAGGTAATAGAACGAAGACCGGCAGCCACAACCACCGCCACGGCATCCGCGCCGCGACCAGCAAGCGGTCGAGAAGCACCAGCATTAGTCCGAAGAAGGTGCAAATCGCCCATCGCCCGCCCGGTAGGTAATCCCCCGTCAGCCAGTGAGACAAATGAACGAACGGAATGAGCAGGATATGGAAACCGTAGTGATGGCTGATGAACGACTGTCCCTGGTCCGTGAAATAGCAGAATTGCAACCAGGGGAACTCTCGCAGCAGTCCCACCTGTGGGATCATGGCGGCCATTTTGACGTGATAGAAGGAATCATTCCCTGGAACGCCCACAATGGGCCGCAGCCAACCATTCGTTCCCGCATAGATGGAATGCATCAAGACGGCGCCGAGGACGAAGAGGGTCGGCGAGGCGAGCCGATCCCAGCGACGCGGCGTAGGCGCCGTGGCGACCATCGCATCGGCCGCGGGCGAAGCGCTCAGCGGGTTGAGGTCCATGACAACCTGACGGTCCACGGGCGATGCCGGCCTGACGCACCGAGGATCGGCGTCACCCGGGGGATACCTTAACCTCACGGTCGGTTTTCTCCAACGGCAGACGTGCGGTGATCCCGACCGGCGTGTTGACGCACCATGCCCCCGGAGTTACCGTTGCGCTCGTCGCGTAGTCCGCGGAGTTTGAGAGCCATGTAGTGACGTGTCATGGCACTGTATAAGCGGGAGGACCTGCGGTGTCGATCAAGGACGATCCGGACCAACTTTTTCTCCTGCAGGCCGAAGCGGGCATCCATGCCTACCTCACGGCCCAGCGGGACCAAGGTCGTATCGCCGGCAACTATTACGACGACGCCGTCTCGAAAACGCTCCCCAGCCTCCGCAAGTGGCTTCTCGCCGAAGAGCTTGACCGCATCTCCCCCAACCTTCGCGACGGCCTGCGCGACGCGATCCGACGCGAACAGTGGGAGGCGCTGACCAACGCCTTCTCCCGCGACGTGAGCTTCGGGACGGGCGGCATCCGCGAGAAGATGGGCTCGCGACGGGAGGAGATTCTCAGGCTCAAACAGGAGGGGATCCACGCCCCGATCATCAAGGGCCCGAACACGATTAATGACGTCGTGCTCCTTCTCACCTCCGCGGGCGTCGCCCGCTTCGGCCTCCATCATCAGCCGCCGCTCTCCAGGATCGTGATCGGTTTCGACAGTCGCGTCCGCGGCGCCGACTTCGCTCGTCTGATCGCGAGCCTGTTCCTCGCCTACGACTACACCGTTTACCTCTTCAACGAGGCCTGTATGTACCCGAGCGTGACCTACGCCGTGCCCACGCTCCGGGCCGACATCGGCGTCTTCATCTCCGCCAGTCACAACGACTTCCGCTACAACGGCTACAAGCTCTCTTGTCAAAACGGCTCGCAGTTCGATCCGGCGGAGCGCGACGATCTCTACCAAAACTACATCCGCACGGCGGCGTTCAAGGACATCAAAACTCTTCCTCTTGCAAAGACGGCGGAGGACAAGCTGTGGTTCCTGGGCGGCGTCAAGAGCCGCGACGGACGCGAAATCCAGCGCGGGGACCACGCGGGAATGCCGCTCGCGGACCCGTTCCCCAACGCCGGCGATCTCTACGCCGGACGCGAGCACCGCATCATCGACCTCCACACCATGCACGTCGAGCACGTCAAAGGCTTCCTGCTCCGTAGCGAGATGATCGCCGCAGCCAAGCATCCTCTGTCGATCGGCTTCTCCGCCTTCAACGGCTCGGGGCGCAAAGCCGTGCCGAGACTGCTCAGCGAGGTCGGCTTCAAGAACATCCGCCGCATTATGAAGCTCGACGCCCTTGACGGCATGTTCCCCGCCTTTTGCAGTGACCCCGGCAAGGAGCAGCAACCCGACCCCGGCGATTGGCGGGCCGCCGACATCGCCGTCGAGGCGTTCCAGCATGAGTATCCCGGCGAGTGGGACCGCCTCGACCTCATCGTCGGTACCGACCCCGACGCGGACCGGTGCGGGGTCATCGTCAAGGTCCCACGCCATCAACAGCAAGCGTATCCACACCGGGCGACCGGCGAATGGCGCGATTACTCGCTGATCTCCGCCGACGAGGCCTGGACGCTAATTCTCTTGTACCGCCTGCAATATGAGATCGAGACGTTCGGGGCCGTGCGCGACGTCGAGAAGAAGTTCATCGTCCTATCGCACACAACGACCGATTTGTTGACCTGCCTGGCCCGCAAGTTCGGCCTCGGCGTGCTCAAAACCTGGGTCGGGTTCGCCCAGCTCGCCGCGGGTACGCGGGCCGTCTGGGACTTGCACGAAGACAAGGACACGCCCGGCCTGACCGTCGGCGGAAGATTGCCTTTCTACGACGAAGGCCGCCGCAACGCGACCGACGCCGTTTGCAACCGCACGCTTCATTCCTGGGAGGGCATGGACGACCGCCGGCGCTGCATCAACATCGCCGCGTTGGAGCAGAGCAACGGGTTTACGCTCCTTGGCGACGTGCCGCCGGACGAACGATCGTTGGGCAGGGGCGGCCATGTGCGCGACAAGGACGGAACGTTCGCCGCGGTTCTTGTGGCCGAGCTCGCCCAATACGCCAAGGAGCACGGCACGAACCTGCTCGACCTACTCGACGAGAGGATTTACCTCGACCCCGACATCGGGCTGTACGTCACCTATTACGAACCCGATCCGCTCGACGGCGAATACGAAGGCCTCGCCGGATACACCAAGAAACGCGCTATCCTCGAAAAAGCCGAGGAGTTATTCCGTAGGGTCCACTCCGCGGACCCCATCGCCGGGTCCGCACAGCGGACCCTACTTGAAGGCCTGCCCGTCGTCAGCGGCGTCGTCTATCCCACCGGCAAGTATGATGCCATCAACTATCCCGGGTTCCCCGACGAGGGCTATCGTTTTTACTTCGATGCCGACCGCCGGTCGCACCTGACCATTCGCCCGTCCGGGACTTCCAACGCCCTGCGGTTCCACGTGCAACTTTTCGGCGGACATCCGACCCGTGAGACGCTCATCCGCGAGAAGGCTGAACTCCGCGCCACCGCCGCCCGGATCGTCGAGGACGTTCGCCGGCGCATCGGCGCCACAACGTGACACCTATCGGCGACCTTCACGACGTCGTCATCGCCTTCGACATCGACAACACACTCACGGACCCGGACGGCTCGGGCTACCGGCGGACGACCGCGAAGTTTCTCGCAAGCCACGATCTCGGGCTGAACGCAGAGGATGCGTATGACGCCATTGAGGCGATCCGTACGCGCGGGGATGTGCTGGAGCGCCTCGGACTGGCTAACCCGCGGCACGAGAGAGGCTGCGCCGACGGGTTGGCGGTGCTGTGCCTCCTGCACTCTGCTGACCCGAACCTCCAAGCCGAACTGGGCATCAACGCCGATGACCAAAGCACGCACCGCGATACATTCACCGAGCTTTCGGAGCTTGAGCGCGGGACGCGCGAGGGCGAGTTCGACGATCGACTCGACGCAGCATGTCGTGTTCGCAAGTTTTGCGCGATCAGTCCGCGGATCGCCCGCTTTCGCGGGGAGGTGCTCCGCATTTCCCGACACCCAACGCTCCGCGCCTGGGCAAGCGCCTGCGAAAGGACCGAAAGCGAGGAGCCCGTCAGCGATGTTCGACGACTGCTCGAGACCGTCATGTCACGCGGTGCAATACCGATCGTCATCACCGAGGGCCGCGAAGAGGTGCAAATGCGGAAGATACGCCGGCTTCGCGTGGCCGACATTTCCACCGGTCGCGTGTTGATTACCGAGACCGCAGCGAAACTGCCCGGTGCCCGCGAGTTGGAGTCGGCGATTGGAGAGTTGATCGGCAAGAAGACTCATTCGGGCTGTTCGTCCGTGCAGGACGCGGAACTACAGTTGCTCTGGTATTTCCACTGTCTGGTCGATGAATGGGCGACGAAATCGGCGCCGTTCTACGCCCGCTGCTTGCACGCCGTTCGCCAGAATCCCAACGACCCTCAGTCCGCGCTGAAGAAGCTCGCTATTGCACCGGCGGACCGATGGGCGCGGCAGCCGCTCCGCTTCGTCATGGTCGGCGATCGATACGACAAGGACGTGCTGCCGTTGATCGAGCTGCTCGGATGCGACGTCGGCATGACGGTGCGATTGCGAACGGGAAAGTACGCCGCCCTGCATCCCGAAGACGAGTTACCGCCGCATCGTCGTCCGTCCCGGACCTTCGCAAGTTGGGACGCTCTGTCGACTTTCCTGACCGACGGCCTGACCGTCGAGGACATACAACCGATCACGGCGCCGCCTCCGATCGTCCCGCCCACGGAACTCCGGTGGGACTACATCGACCGCGGCCTCGAGAACGCGATGGTGTCCGTGCGCCTCGTCGCTGAACTCGTGTCCGCGATGGTCCGGTAGGGGGGCTGTGCGGACCGTACTACGGTTGCGAATTGACCGCCGGCGGCGAAGTTCGCGCAGCCTTCGCCTCATCCGTTGCTCGTCCCATCGCCCCCTCTTCCGTTCGTGCAAGGAGCCTTTTCCCTGCGGTCTCGTTGCGGAAGGCCGTAAACTCGCCGATGCACAGAACCGTGTTATTCCCGGTCCAACCCGTCAGCACCGAATAGCTCTGCTCCTTGGCCGTGAAGCGAAACCGACCGTGAAGCCGCTCCCGCCCGAAATCCCACACCGTAAAAATGCCCCCCAGGGACGCCGACCGCGTGTGCGTATACCCCGCGTCGTTCCGCGCACGCACCGTGCGCCGATCCATGCGGTATTCCCGTCCGCTCCCCGCCGGCAACCCCTTCGCGACCATCGACATGAGGAACTCTCGATGAAACCGCTTGCCCAAGATCGATCCCGAAAAACTTCGCATGGCCACACACAGTTCCTCCTGATCGTTCACCCAAAAATAGCATTCGTCGGGCGTCACGCGGACGATCAAGGGGGCGGTGGTGCTGATTTGCTTCGTGCCCAGAGAAACGATGTGGACGACGGCGCGACCGGCGCACCCGGCACCGATGATCGAGAGCGAAAGCCCCAGCAACGCCAAGATTGTCGAATGTCGAATCCTTCGAGGCTCAGGACAAGTGTCGATTGTCGATTGTGGGGTCACGGTGATTGTCCGCAATTCCAATCGACAATCGAAAATCGCAAATCGCCAATTCCGTCATAGCGGGAATTGTTCGCAGAGCGAGCGGACTTCGCCGCGGACGGATTCGATGACCGCGGCCTCGCCTGCGGCGCGGAGCACGCGGTCGATGAGCCCCGCGATTACGCCCATTTCCGCTTCCTTCATGCCCCGTGTGGTGAGGGCCGGCGTGCCGATTCGCAGTCCGCTGGTCTGCGTCGGTTTGCGTTCATCGAAGGGGATCATGTTCTTGTTGACCACGATGTTGCCCGACACCAACCAATCCTCCGCCTGTTGACCGGTCACGTCCGGGTACGCGGGCCGCAGGTCGAGGAGCATCAGATGATTGTCCGTGCCGCCTGAAACCAGACGGTTCCCCTTGGCGACCAGCCCTTGGGCGAGGGCCCTGGCGTTCTTGAGGATTTGCTGCTGGTACGTCTTGAACTCCGGTTTGAGGGCTTCGGCGAAGGCGACGGCCTTGGCCGCGATGCAGTGCATCAGCGGCCCGCCCTGCGTCCCAGGGAAAATCCGCGAGTCGATCGTCTTGGCGTGGGCCTCCTTGCACATGATCAACCCGCCGCGCGGGCCGCGGAGCGTCTTGTGCGTGGTCGAGGTGACGAAGGCCGCGGTCGGCACCGGGCTGGGGTGCAGCCCGACGGCGACCATGCCCGCGATGTGGGCGATGTCGGCCATGTGCAACGCCCCGACCTCCGCCGCGATTTGCGAGAACGTGTCGAAGTCGATGGTCCGCGGATAGGCCGACGCCCCCGAGAGAATCAGCTTGGGCTTGTGCTCCGCCGCCAGCCTGCGAATCTCCGCGAAGTCGAACTGCTCCGTCTTGCGGTCCACCCCGTAGCTGACGATGTTGTACAGCAGCCCGCTGATGTTGACCTTCAGCCCGTGGGAGAGGTGCCCGCCGTGGGCGAGACTGAGTGACAGAATCGTGTCACCTGGTCGGAGAACCGCGAGATACACGGCGGCGTTGGCCTGACTGCCCGAATGCGGCTGGACGTTGGCGTGATCGCAGCCGAACAGCTTTTTCACCCGCTGCCGGGCCAACTCCTCCACCCCGTCCATGTTCTCGCAGCCGCCGTAGTAACGCTTGCCGGGGTAGCCCTCCGCGTACTTGTTGGTGAACACCGACCCCAGCGCTTGCAGCACCGCCCGGGAGACGTGGTTCTCGGAGGCGATCAGCTCCAGCGTGTTCTGCTGTCGCCGAACTTCGGCCTCCATCACCGGCAGAATCTCCGGGTCCGCGGCTGCAATGGCGGAAAAATCGTACTTGCTAGGCGAAGCCATGTCGTTCTCTCTCGCGTCCAATTCTTAGTCAGGTCGGATTGTCGATTATCGATTGTCGATTGTCGAATGGGGACTGAAACGCCGAAAAACCGAAACACCCAAAGGCCGAAATCGGACCCGGTATCAGACGGCGACCGTCGGGAGAGGCGTTCTTGCTTTGATTTGTGAATCATGGCTGTCAAATGGGTTTGTTTTGCAAGTACGTTTTTTTCCAAGTGTCAAGGCGTGTCACCTGTAATTTACCCTGGTTTTCACTGGGTCTGCTTTGCAAGTAACGTTTTCGCGCATCTTGTCACTCCTCTGCACCCTCGCGCGGACCGCGCGCAGACTTGGCGCGGAGGCCGTTCGTCTACCCAAATAACGCGGGGGGCGCTCGGTGGATGATGGGGGCGGGAGCGAGCGCGGTTATCTGGTCGATGGGCGCAGAGCATTTTTCGAAGGGTAGCGGCACAGGACTTATTCCATGATACAACTCACGAGTTCGACCGCCGTGTATCAGCCAAACAGGTACTGGAGGAGTCCCTTGAACCGCAGGATCTGCCCACCGAGAAGGAGCGTCAGTACAACAGTAACCGACGGAACGATAAAACCAAGCCAAAGAGCATACCGGTCTAGCTCGGACGGTCCTGAGGTTCGAGTAGCCACGCGGAATGCGATAAACGCCAGGACCCATTGCACCGGAAAGAGCAATAAGGACCGGCGAATCAATGACTGTCGCATGTTGCGTCATGTTTCTGTAGCATGCGCGGCGTGGATGTTTTCTGAAGCAAGGGAGTTGTGTCGTGGCA
>Ga0315285_10005748_pt1 | contig 12753 bp, 11 predicted proteins | sample YL17G09_36_MG_FD_203698 | JGI IMG/M metagenome (GOLD analysis project Ga0315285, IMG submission 203698) | Sediment microbial communities from Yellowstone Lake, YNP, Wyoming, USA - YL17G09_36 | ecosystem: Environmental > Aquatic > Freshwater > Lake > Sediment | place: USA: Wyoming | collected... | reverse complement strand
CCGTAGAGTTGGGTCTCCGCGTCGATCATTCCAGCCTCTCCCAGATCTCCCTCATCTCTTTAACGGTCAATTGCCCGGGGGCGGAAGCCTGTTTCCGGCTCAAGGAAGCATACGTCCAGGCCGCACCCATCAAGGGAGAAAAGATTCGGCTCATCTTCCCCTTTTCTCCCATGCAGAAGGTTACGATGGCCTGTCCCCTTTTTCTGGCGTAGGGAATAAGCGCTAAGACTTTCAAATTGTCGTCCCACGACCTAGCGAAGGTGGCAATTTTGGCTACATCCGCTCCCTGCCGCATCATACGGTCCAATAGCTTCCGCAGCTCACCGCCCGAGCGCGTTCTTTGGAAATCGTGCGAGGAGAGGATCATTCGGGTGCCGTTCTTATTATTGATCAATTCCCTAAGCGAAGATCGTTCCGTTCGTATCTCCACGTCCACGAAGGCGGCACCTAAATCGACCGCCTGCCGCAAAATGGCCAGCCTCTTTTTTTCATCCCCCCGATACCTGCCCCCTTCCGCCTTCCGGCGGTTGGTGACGATGAGAGGCCTTTCCCCCGCCTTCAAAAGCTTCTCCAATTCGGCGTTCCTCAAATAATCCACCCGAAGTTCGATGAGGTCGGCGAGCGGGTTCCCTTCTGCGACCGCTCGGAGCGCATCTTCCATGGTCGTCTCGACGATGGGAACGCAAATTCTTCCCGCGTTATTACTTTTCCAAAATCGTCTCATCAATCCGCACCCCAAAATGCCTTCCTGAATTTTCCCGGTAGACCAGGACTTCACTGCCTTCCCTGAGGTCCACCAGCGAAACCGCTTTCCCGTCCGGCCGGGTGAGGCGAATGGTCTCGGCGTTTTGCAGGATGACCGAAATATTCCGGCCGCCGGCTTCGGCCTCCACCAGAGCCAGAGGACGCCTTTCCACCTTAGCCCTCCCCACTACGGCCGGGAAGCTCTTCCCTTCAAAGTTGACGACCAATGCCTGATCCCCTGCCCGGAGTTCGGAAAGATATTTTGTCTGCCCGCCAGCCAGGCGGATGTAGGCGTGCACGGGACCGGCGTTGACGCGGAACGGCCGGGTGTTTACGAAAGGATTTTCCACGCTCTCCGAGTGAATCAGGAAGAGGGCCTGGCTGCTGTTGCCCACCAGCATGCCTTCTCCCTGGACCATGGCCGTGCAGGTATCCACGCAGACCCGGTCTCCCAGGCCCAATGGCTCGACATGCTTGATCGTGGCCGGTAAAAGTTCGAATCTTTCGCCTTCCTCTTTGAGGGCCCGGATGATCTGGCGAATCGCGTTGGCGTCCGGGTCGTTGATCACGACTCCATCCACACCTTTTTCCAGGACGGACAGGGCCGTCTGGCCTTCTTTCAGGCTGGTAATCTCAACGAACAGGTTCCCGGCCTGGCTCAATAAATTCTCCAGGGGGATGATCTTCCAGTCCTCTCCCTTCACCACGACTTTTTTCCGGAGACTCAGAGAGATGATCTCCTCTTCGTCCTTCTTGTCCCGGACTTCCTTCTCGACCACATCCCGGCCCAGCTGAAGATCACCGTCCTCGGCCACCGTGGGGATGAGCCCCATTTTTCTCACCTCCGTACGAATCCCGGCCTCGACCCAGAGTGCGTCAGCTCCGCTCTCCATCGCTGCCTGGGCCACGGACACGGCCCAGGGAATGACCTTCACCCAAACCTGTTTTCCCATTTTTTAACTCCTTCAGGCCGCGAGTTCCTTCAGTCCTTCTTCGACCGCGGTCCCGTTGTGCACCATTTTATTGATCGCCCGGACGATCTTTTCCGGTTCACTGTGCTGGAAGGCATTTCGGCCGATGGAGACCCCTGCGCCGCCAGCCTGTACCGACCCTTTCACCATCTCCAGAATGTCCCGATCCGTCTCCATCTTCTCTCCGCCGGCAATGACCACGGGCGCAAAACATCCCTCCACCACCTCGCGGAAGCTCTCTACCGACCCGGTATAGGGAACTTTCACGATGTCGGCTCCCAGTTCGGCGCCAACCCGGGCCGCATGCTTGACCAACCTCACCTCGAACCCGTTCTTTACTTTCGACCCGCGCATGTACATCATGGCCAGCAGGGGCATTCCCCAATCCATGGCTTCTTTGGCTACATGCCCGAAATCCTTGAGCATGGACTTCTCATCCTCCGCCCCGATGTTCACGTGAATGGAGACGGCATCCGCTCCCAGCTTGATGGCCTCCTCCACGGAGCATACCAGGACTTTGCAGTTGGGGTCGGGGGCCATGCAGGTGCTCGCCGAGAGGTGAATGATCAGGCCCACATCTCTGCCGCTCCGGCGGTGCCCGGCCTCCACCAGGCCTTTGTGAATCACGATGGCGTTGGCCCCTCCCGTGGCTACGGCATTGATCGTCTGGCGCATGTCGGTCAACCCGGCCATGGGCCCAAGGGTTACGCCGTGGTCCATGGGCACGATCACCGTCTTTCCCGAGACCCGGTCCATGATCCGCTCCAACCGTATCCGTTTCCCGACCATTTTTATCTCCTCCTTTAAAACTTAATTAATTATTTGCCACAGAGATCACCGAGAACACAGAGGAAAATAATCCAAAAAACAAAATCACAATTCACGGAATTATCGTCATGTTGCCTTTTGATATTCTATTCATCTCTGTGACCTCTGTACTACTAACGTGCAAACTCTTTAAATTTTGTAAAGATTTTTGTAGTGAACTTTATCTGTGTTTATCATTGGTTATCCATGTCCCGCATTGTCTTTTGCTAATATCTCGGTGAACTCTGTGCCCTCTGTGGCTAAAGTTTTTTGGTTGCGGCTCTGCCGCGCTGTGTGCTCTGTGGCAAAAATCCTGAAAAATAAAAAAGCCGTGAGAAAAATCCCCACGGCTCAAAATAAAAAGGCCGTGGGCAGCATTTGGTCTGCCCACGGCCTCGTTCAGTTTAATCTATTTACAGATCAACTTCCCGGCGGCGGGCAAACCCCGGCATAATAAAACCAAAAGTAGTACCCGCAGCCGAATTCAATTTTCTTAAGTTGATCCATTTCGATTCCTTATCTTAAAGTGATTTCTTTTTACCACAAAGTCGGAAACGCTGTCAAGAAAAATTTTCGGATTTTTTTCGGAATTGCAAAATGCAGAATGGGGACGCAGATTTACGCCGATATACGCAGATAAAGAGTGACCCCATTCATGGGAATCCGCAAAAGCAAATAGTCTTTGCGACGACTATTCGATAACGGTAAGGATATTTAAGTCGCTCTCTATAAATCCGATTCTTCTGCGTCCATCTGCGTCCAATAATTATTTCTGATCTTTGCCGAGTTTGCCCGTGATGTAAAAATATCCATCTTCATCCATGCGCGCCATATCTCCGGTGTGCAACCAGCCCCCGCGAAGGGCTCTCTGCGTCTCTTCGGGCCTATTCCAGTATCCTTTCATCACCTGCGGGCCCCGGATGACCAATTCCCCTGCTTCGCCCGGCGGCATCTCCGTCTCCCCGCCCCCCACGTCCACAATTTTGGCATCTGTATCGGGCAAAGGGAGGCCGATGGAGCCCGCTTTCCGCTTCCCGTAAAGGGGGTTCGCATGCGTAAGGGCAGAAGCTTCCGTCAGCCCATATGCTTCGCTGACTTTCCGGCCAACCTTTCGCTCAAAGTTCTGCAAGTCTTCCTCCCCCAATGGCTTGCCGACCGACCAACAGGTCTTAATCGAAGAGACCCCGTATTTCGTAATCTCCGGATAAGTGGACAGAGATTCGATCATCGGGGGCGAGGCCGGGAAAAAAGAAGGACGATGCTTTCGCACCGCGGAGAGAACCTGGCCCATTTCAAATTGGGGCAGGTGGATGCTCATGCCGGCCAGGTAGATGGGCAGGTTCATGGCCAGGGTCATCCCAAACGCCTGATGGGAAGGGAGGATGGAGAGAAAAACCTCTTTTCCTTTTTCCACTTCACCGATCCAGGTGGCAGCCTGGAGGAGGTTGGCCACTAAATCCTTGTGCCTCAAAACCACGCCTTTGGGTGGCCCGGAAGTCCCGCTGGTGTATAGAATGAACGCCTCGTCCTCAGGGCTGTTTGACGACGCCTCCAAGGAGGATGGGGCAGCGGAGGTGCCTAAAAGAAAATCCTTGAATAAATGGATGTTGGGCTTTTTCGCCACCTTGACGGCCATGCCGCGTCCCCGGGCCGCCAGTGAGAATAAAAAATCTTTGGGAAAAGGAAGATAATCCTTTACCCCCGTGATGATGAATTGCTTCAGTTTTGTCCGGGGAAAAATTTTGTCAACGCGGCGAAGAACCAGGTCCAGGACTACCAGCGTTTCGACTCCGGCGTCATTGAACTGCCGCTCCAATTCCTCTTCTTTCTCCAGAGGGTCAAAGAAGACAACTACTCCCCCCGCCTTAAGGGCTCCGAAAGCGCTGATGATCGTCTGCGGCATGTTGGGCAAAAGCAGGCCCAGACGGTCTCCCTTCTGAAAACCCATGCCCTTTAAAGCGCCGGCAAACCGGTTGGCCTGGGCCCGCAACTCTGCATAATTCACCCGACCCCCAAAGAAAAAGACCGCCGTCTTGCCCGGGAAATGGTCCGCGGCATCGTCCAGAATTTGCCGCAGAAGCATCCGGGGGTATTCAATATGCTCGGGGACGTGGGGATCGTAAAATTTCAACCAGGGCTTTTCCATTTTTGAATTCTTTCAGCCATTCACCGCAGAGATCGCAGAGAACGCAGAGAAATTAACCCAAACGTTGCATATAATTTTCTAAAAGCATCACCCCCACCCCCTGAACCATGTTAGGTTCAGGGCATTGTCCTGCACCCTACGTGGTGCAGGGCTTCCCTCACCCCTCCGGAGACTGTGTCGTAATTCGTCATGCCCGCGTAGGCGGGCATCCAGGCGGGTCCGGTCATAGAAAAATATCGTGTGTTTTCCAGTAGCTTATTCTTTTTCCAATTCCCTGGATTCCCGCTTTCGCGGGAATGACGGCCCTTTTCCTTCATTGCGACACATTCTCTCCGAAGGGGAGGGTTAGGGTGTTTGTGATTGGGTCCTTGTTATTTGAGATTTATAACAGAAGCCAAAATTCTTTTGCCCTATTCTACAAAAAATTCCGGATCCCGCTGTAGCCAAAATACACTCCGAACCCCAACAACAGAACGCCGCAGATGGCGATTACGGTTTGATATGCCCGATCGTTGGCCCAGCGCTTACCGAAGTGGACCAGCGAAGAAACGAAGGCATACCAGGCCAGATCCGACAGAATATGGCCGGTATAAAAGAAAGAGATCCCCAATATTCCGTACTTCATCGAAAAAGCGATGTAGCTCAAGCCAATCGTCGCCCACCACACAATCCAGTACGGGTTGGAGATGCTAAAAAGAATTCCAGCCCACACCGGGTGAATGGAGGCCGCCCCTTTTCCCCCTTCCAGAACCAGCGAGGCCTTCCGGGCATCGCGTAGCATCGACCATCCCATCCACAAAAGAACGGTTCCTCCGCTAATCCCGATTGCTCCGATCACCGATCCATGGGTCAGGATCTGGCCCAACCCGTACACGATAGCCACCACCAGGGAAAGTTCCAGAATACCATGCCCGAGGACAACCAGCGGGCCTACGATCCATCCGCGGGCCGCAGACTGGCTGATCGTTACGGTGAGCACCGGCCCGGGCATCAGAGCGCCGGAGAGGCCGACGATAAAAGATGTAACAAAGATTCCCAAGAGAGGAAACATAGCCAACGATTTCGGATGGCGCTTTAGTGTCCATCCGGGAACCCCCTCTCCCCTGAGACTGTGTCGTAATTCGTCATGCCCGCGTAGGCGGCATCCAGGGGCCTAAATCTTTAATAAAATCGCGGCTGGATTCCGGCGCCTGCCCCGGACCCGATCCGGGGTTCGCCGGAATGACGGAAATACGTCTTTTCAGACTTTTTACGAGATCATCATCTTTGCTGGTCGTAGTGATCTATGTCCTTCATTGGTTTTTGCTAATATCTCTGGGCTCTCTGTGCCCTCGGTGGCGGATGTTTTTTGGTTGCGGCTCTGCCGCGCTGTGTCCTCTGTGGCAAAAAATTATTGCATGCCCTTAAACCCCGAGCATTTCCAGAACGGATGGGTGCGGACCGGGGAAGAATTCCGCCGGATAACCAGGGTTTCCAGCTTTTCGCAGGAATCAAAGAGCGGGGCCAAACCCTTGGGCAGCTCGTCCCCCTCCTCGGTGAAGAAAACGGCCTGGCTCCCGACGGGCGGCGCATGGATCACCGACAGGTTGTTGATCCGCTCCGGCGCATCCCATTGATAGACCGGGAATTTCGCCTGAGTGTAGAACATTCCTTCTCCCACCATATGATATCGGGGACTCAAAAGGAAGATTTCTCTTCCCGGCTCCATGGACCGGGCCACCTCCTTGATCCTCTCCCCCAGAATCCGCCATCCATATAATTGGCTCGTCGGGTCCTTCTCCGGTCGAATGGGCACCAGGGGATAGATCGGTTGAAGATGGGCAAAGAAGGTGATCAACAAAGCGCTGAGGGCTGCGACCCAGGAAAAAACCTTCCTGCCCTTTTTCCATCCGGCCCACTCTTCGCCGGCGATCCCGGCCAGAGCGACGAAGGCGGAAAAGTATGCCAGAGCCGGCCAGTTGGCTTCCACCTTTGTCCGGAAGCTGGTGCCGGCGAAGAATAGCAGGATGGGAGTCGATGTCCAAAAGAGTAACAGAAGGTCGCTTCTTCGACGACGGAATCCGGCGACGGCACTCTTACCCATGGCCCAGATTAAGGCCAGGAAAACGAGCGGGGTTACAAGGGCAGCCTGTCCTCCCCAATATTCCCAAAAATAGCGCAGGCCCGCTGCTCCTCTTTCTTCCAGTCCATGGGACAACTGCATGCGGAATGAGATCCACTGGTGGTCGGCATTCCAGAGGATAACCGGAGAAAAAATGAGCAGGCCCAGAAAAAAAGCCAGATAAGGCTCTTTGCGGGAAAGCCACTTCCTTCCCTCCGCTGAGGAGAGCAAAAAAAGAAAGATGCAGGGCGCCAGAAGAATCATGGTGTACTTGGACAGCAGCCCCAGCCCGAACCATAGGCCTGTAAAATACCACCAAAGATGGCTCTCTCCGCGAAAAGCCTTGTAAACAGAAAAGATGGCCATTGCCCAAAACAAAGCCTGGGGCCCATCCGGCGTCACGATCACGGACCCCGTAGAGCCCAGCAGGCTGAGGTTCATCAGCAGCGCCGCATGGAAACCCGCCCGTTCGCTGCCGAACATTTTAGTTCCCAGGCGATACAGCAGGAAAGTGATCAAAGCCCCCATGATCACCCATCCCCAGCGCACGCCAAACTCCCCCTGCCCCCCGATGGTTGTGCCGACCCGGATCAAAAAACCGACCATGGGCGGATGGTCGTAATACCCCCATTGCAGATCCCGCGACCAGGTGTAGTAGTAGGCTTCATCCGGCGCCAGCTCCACCCAGCGGATGTAAAACAGGCGGAAGACCGCGGTGGTGGTTAGCAGGAGTAAGAAAGCCTTCATGTAAGGATACTTATACAAATATAGTTTCCATAAATGCCCCAGATATTCTCTTTGAACCCTGAAATCCAATTTGCTCTTTCCGCATTGACGTTCTGCAAAAACGATGGGAATCTCTTCCAATCGCGCATGGGTCTTTACTATGATCTCAAGAACTATTTTCCATCCTACGGGATTAAGTCTTATCCCTTCCAGTACGCTCTTCTTTATGGCCATGAAGCCACTTGTGGGATCGGAAAGGTGAGTCAAACCGAAGGCCAGAATCCCTGACCCCTTGCTGACCATTTTTCTAATGAAAGGCCAATTTTCGCAACCTCCTCCGGCTATGTACCGGCTTCCCACCGTGGCCTCGCAATTTCCTTGCACAATCGGATTGATCATTTCAGGTATTTTATCTACGGGATGACTTAAATCCGCATCCATGATTACGCATATTTCTCCTTGGGCCAATTCAAGCCCTTTCATAACTGCCGTCGCCAATCCTCTTTCATTCTTCCGTACGTAAACTCTAACGGGATATTTCTCGGAGAGGGTTTGAGCTACAGCGGCTGTACCATCGGATGAATTATCGTCTACGACAATGATTTCACCTTTAATATCTTTGTCCGTAAACAATTGCGAGATTTTGGGAACGATAAGTTTGAGATTATCCGCTTCATTATAAGTCGGTAAAATTATCGAAACCATATTTCTTCTCTTTCTATGATAAAACCTTATTGCCAATTCCGGGCCGGGTCCAGTAATCGGCCTCATCCGGCGCCCATTCAATCCTTTGAAGGTAAAATAGACGGAAAATAGTGGCGGTCATCAGGAGGAGAAAAAAGGCTTTTCGGTATTTTTTCTCTGGATTACCCGTCGTACTGCTTTCGGACATCCATCTCCTTTTTTCTCTGGCCCTAAAATCCCAGGGCAAAAAGCAAGGCCAAGCGCAATTCCTTAACCTTTGCTGGGCTCAGCGCTGTAATTAGAGGGCCTATTCTGTTTTTGGACGCGGTCTGCACATGATCGAGATTCACCGCCCAATCTCTGGGCATTCCGTCTTCCCGGGTCAACAAAACTTCAGTGGGAATGTCGCGAATGGTGGGGGTAATCGGAGCAACCGTCACTTCTCCCAGAAACTCCAACGCAGAATCCCGCGTTAGAATTACCACCGGACGCTTTTTGTCTGGCGGAGAAAATCGATACCAGCGAACCTCTCCCCTTTTCATGTTTCGCCCCAAGCCTGTTCCGCGTCCCAATTGCTGAACTCTCCGGCTTTAAAGGGCTTCCGCTTGTACCCCTCCCGGTGCTTACGCTCCAATTCCTTAATTTGATTTTTTTGGATGGCCGCCCGAAGAGCTTCGCGCGTGAACGAAGACCGCGTCGTACTGAGCTTCTTGACCACTTTATCGACCATCGCCAGGAGATCTTCATCCAGGGTCATTTGCACGGTTTTCATAATCCCATCCCAAACACTTAAATACGGGTAATTCTAGCTATGATAATCCACCTAATAATATATTTCAAGAAACTTAATCGTTTCCCAAAATGTTATGAATTATTGCCGGCGGAAATGAGCGCCCTAAGCGCAGGCATGCGGGCAGGGGCCACGTCGAAAGGTAATCAAAATCGTTCAAGTCAAAACTTCATTTTGTTGTCAATGCCAGATTAAACCCTGGATGACGACTTCACCTACAAAGGTGCAGGCTACGATAGCTTTGGTGGTGAAGGATTACCGATTGAAAGTGAGCATACTTAACACTTGAGCCGCGCGGCCAGCAACCTGGCAAGAGGTATGCCTTCTGACCGCGTCGGCTCTGAGGATGAAAACGCTGAATTTTTTTCGACCTACTTCGGAAAACCGGCTACTCCTGACTCTAATTGAACCCCAAAGGTGTTCAGGAGCATGGAGACCAAATTATAATTGCCTACCGTCATGACTACATCCATGAGTTGCTGTTGGTTATAGCGCTTTGCCAGGGCGTTCCAAGTGGCGTCCGTGATAAAGGCGTCGGCATGGAGTTCGTCAGCGGCGCGGATCAGGGTCGCATCAAAGGGGTCCCATCCCGAAGCATTGGCTCCCAATGTAATTCGCTTAATTTCTTCATCCTTTAGGCCGGCGCTTTTCCCCACCCTCGTGTGCTGCGCAAATTCATATTCAGACCGGCAAAGCCACCCGATCCGCAAAATGAGAATCTCCCGGTCTCTCGCAGGAAGAGTGGATTCTCGTAAGATGTAACTGGCAAACGTGAGCCACCGTTCCCCCATTTTGGGATGATTGGCCAGCGTCGTATAAAGATTCATGACTGTGCCATCCGGTTTTCGGCGGCTGTTGATGAGCTTCATTGCTTCGGCGTTTGCCTGAGATTCCGGTAGAGGCTTGATTCGAGGTTCTTTAAGCCTAACTCTCTCATCGCCTTTTTGCATTGTGGCACAGCCCATAAGACAAAATAACACCCCGAAAACGATCACCAGAAAAGCTCCTCGACATACTCTCATTTCTCTCCTCCTCTATTCCTTATTTTCCGAGAACGCAGGGCGGGCAAACCGCGCACAGAGTTCTCCGGTGAGCTTGGCGGTATCACAACGATGCGCGCACTCGGGAAAAGCCCCAACGAGATTTCTGAAGCTCCCTGAGGCATTCACATTACGGGCTTCTGGAAAATCCATTTCATAAATCCTCCAGAAATGAAAGGGCAAGTTGTTATTGAATCAAAAACGATGAGATTCAGATGGCTGAAGGTTAGAAGAAATTTGCGACGCTGTCAAGACTATTTTCCAGGATTACTGATGGTAATCTGCACAATCGCTCAAAATTGGTTACTCGACGAGTTCAGGAAGAAGCTAATACCCCCTTTGTTACTGCCTGTAATATCAAAATCCGTCTTTCGCGGTTTAAATATCTCCTTAAATTTTTAGCTCGTCAGCATATGCATATGAGATTAGCCGTCCTTGGGGGAGTTCTGTGTAGCCCTTTTCTTTGTGCGAGAATTCCGTAATTTTCTTGGCCGAGAAAGTTTTGAAATACTCTTTCACTGAGGCAAGGATCTTAAGCTCGCTGTCGGAGAGCGGTTGAAGGTAGACTCTCTGGCTTTCCGTTCCACCCCAGCTATTTGCGGAGAAAACCCCAAAATGGGAAGATCTAATTGTCAGAAAATTGGAATCTCTTTTTGAGATCACTGAAGTGAGAAAATGGGATCAATTGGTCATGCTGGAGTCTTCCGACGACAATACCTGGTGCAATTCTTAGCTTATCAGCGAAAAGCGTTATTGCAGCAACGTCGAAATAGCCCCTCCGCCGAAAGACCTCATAATCCTTCGCCGGTATCAAAATATTCTGGGCGAATTGGTTTGCCTCTTCTTCTTTTCCATTACCGGTGCCCCCAAAGCTCCTCGCTTCTTCCTGTTCGATGAAGACCTCTTTTTTGCCATGCAGCAGAATATGCCCCGCTTCATGGAAGAATGCAAACCAAAGATAATCATCGCTCTTGCCGCGGAGGCTGAGCTGGATCAGGGCTTTATTGGGATTGAGCCAGCGAGTCGCCCCATATACATGAGTGCCAGGTAGCTCTGGGATGAAAACAATCGCAACGCCTGCCTCAGCACAAAGCCTCTTCACTTCAGGCTCAAAAACATCTGGTTCTTCCACAGTGAGACTGCGGATACGGTCAAGGGAAGTCCGAAATGATCCCGGATTATAGCCCTTGCATTTGAGCTTGACAGCTTCAATCTCCCCCATGCGCAGCCAAGCAGCTACCGTTTCAGGTTTGCTGCGAAATGCAGCAGACTTGTAATAGGCAGCCTGGGGGTCTAGCCATCGAGCTTTCCATTCTCTGAGACCCGCAACCCCGAAGAAATTCAGAAAAGATTGAAGTTTTTCTACGGCCGATTCTTTTTTAGGCAAGCATCCGGCCTTCACCAAGGCGGGAATAGGAAGTGATTTAATAAATTCTTTTTGATCCAATAATGCTCTTTCCTCCTTGAGGCGCGCTAAAGTTTCTCCGTAATTTCGCTCCAGATTATTCCAAAATGAAGCAGCGACCCCCAGGACACGTTCAAACTGCAAAGCAGTCTCGGGGGTTATGGCCGTCTTTCCGGTAATAATTTCATTAATTGTCTTCTTTGGCCGACCTGTCCGGGCAGCAAGCTCAGCTTGACTCATACCCATGGCATCGAGTGTTTCCCGCAGCGTTTCTCCCGGAGGAACGGTATAATTTGGGCAAAATGCTTTTTTCTTTTTATTAGCCATGGGTATCCTCCACTCCCAGGATTCTAATTTTTGTGATTTCTTCCCAGTCCAGGCCCCCGTCTTTCTTAAGGGGGGTTTCCTCGTGGTCCGGCACAATCAGGAGACGATAAGGATGTTTTATATCAAGGGAAATCTGCCCCGCCCGGTCTCCGGATAATTCGTGGGCTCGCATCTGTGGTAACGACCGGAGAATTTCAAGGTTTTCTGCCGCCTCAAGCTCAACCAACCGCCTGGCAATCACCTTTGCCTGTTTAGCCCCATATTTTCGTCTCAGGGCTTCGCGATCACAGAAGACCTTTTCCGTTTTGGTATCCTTAAAAGAGATTAGCATTGGCCTGTTCCATTGTCAAGGAAATTATTAACCCAAAGGGTTAACATATTGTCATGGTTTTTGGGGACAATTTGAGTTATGGCCAGATTGCCTCTCCCATCAGCAGGTCCACCTTGCCGATTAAAATTTTAACTGGGCAAGTCAATTATCATATTTTGGGAAAATTTTTTTCAGGGTAGTTACGATACTTCCAGCGGATCTTGACCATCATCTTCAGCGCATCCAGCATGATCTTGCGGTTGAAGGTGGACTCTCCGGCCTTCCGTTCTTCCAGGATATATGGGACTTCTTTGATCCGGAACCCCCGCCGGTATGCTTCGTACAGAACCTCTTCAACCACCGAAGGCCCCCTGGACATGATTTGATCCAGCTCAATCGCCTGGAGAACCTCTCGCCGAAAAACCCGGTAGCCGGAAGTGCAGTCCCGGAACGGCAGGCCGAGGACCAGCCGGATGTATGTGCTGGCCAGGCGGGTAATCCATTTTCGCAGGAAATGTCTCCCTCTTTCCCCACCCCCTTCCACCAGGCGCGAACCGATGAGCAGGTCGCAATCCTCCATCTGGTTGAGAAAGGGAGGGATGTAGAAGGGCGGGTGGGAAAAATCCGCATCCATCTCGATAATGAAAGGAATGCCCTGGTCGACGGCGTACCGGAAACCTGCGATCCCCGCGGTTCCCCGGC
>Ga0315285_10005746_pt1 | contig 12754 bp, 9 predicted proteins | sample YL17G09_36_MG_FD_203698 | JGI IMG/M metagenome (GOLD analysis project Ga0315285, IMG submission 203698) | Sediment microbial communities from Yellowstone Lake, YNP, Wyoming, USA - YL17G09_36 | ecosystem: Environmental > Aquatic > Freshwater > Lake > Sediment | place: USA: Wyoming | collected... | reverse complement strand
AGATGTGTCGGATAACGGCCAAGTTGAAGATGTTGTTAAGAAAACTTTAGATAAATTCGGGAAAATTGACATTTTGATCAATAACGCAGGCATTGCTGGCCCGGTTGCGCCCATTGTAGATTTGACCGAGGAGGATTGGGATAAAGTTTTTAGAATTAATCTGAAGAGTATGTTTTTATTCTGCAAGAAAGTTGTTCCGGTCATGATAAAAAATAAAAAGGGAAAGATTATTAATATTGCATCAATTGCTGGGAAGGAAGGAAATGAAAATCTAGCCCCCTATTCTGCTTCCAAAGCGGGTGTTATTTGTTTTTCAAGGGTTCTTGCTAAAGAGCTTGTTAAGTATGGTATTCGTGTTAATTGTATTGCGCCGGCTGTGATCAATACACCAATCCTTTCCACGTTGCCCCAAAAAACAATAGATACCCTTGTTGCAAAGATTCCTATGGGGAGAATGGGTTATCCAGAAGAGGTGGCAAATTTGATTCTATTCTTATCTTCTGAAAAATCCTCATTTATTACTGGACAATGTATTAATATTACAGGGGGTAGAGGCGATTATTGAATAAGGGTTTCCGAGTAATTTTATCATGGAATTTCTTGGAAATATCTTCATTGAAGTTATTTGAGCTTGATACATTTCTATAATTCGATCCATGGGCATTAAGCGAGAAGGTAAAAGACCATTTGGGTTTACTTGGGCTACATTTCTCGAATCCTTACGACGGATTGGATTAATTGATGATCAACTCTTGTTCGACGAAATTCTTTCTATGGGTTGGCTTCGGGGTCATGAAGGCGTACGCAAGGCCACCTTCCAGATGGATATCCCCCAAGGAGGAACCGTGTTTGGGTTTGAGGTTAAATCCGTTCCTCCTTAAGACGCGGAGGCCGGGCATAATCTCAAAGATTATTTTGGACGCATTCCTGAAGGAAGGATAAGCATGCTCATCATCATCATTCAGCTAATCATAAACGGCCTTTTGCTTGGGGGAATGTATGCTCTGATCAGCATTGGACTCACTTTAATCTTTGGGGTCCTGGAGATAATCAATTTCGCCCATGGTGAGTTCTTAATGCTTAGCATGTACGCATCCTTCTGGTTATTTCAGCTTTACGGGATCGATCCCTATTTGAGTCTATTGATAATCCTCCCTCTCTTCTTCCTGGTCGGGCTTGTTATCCAAAGAGGTATAATTCAGCCCATCCTGAATGCTCCGCCTCTGAATCAAATATTTATGACCGTTGGACTCTCTATGGTTTTACAGAATCTGGCCCTTTTCGTCTGGAGGGCGGATTATCGAACAGTTAAAACAGCTTACTCAGCTTTGACTTTGAAGACAAGTGGTTTAATGATCAGTTTCCCGCGGCTGGTGGCTTTTATTCTCGCAATGGGGGTGATAGGTGCTCTACTGATATTTCTTAAAAAAACTTACACTGGAAAGGCAATCCGAGCCCTGGCCCAGGAAAGAAGAGCAGCCATGTTGGTGGGAATTAATGTTTATCGCACCTATCAGATTGCGTTTGGTATTGGGATTGCCTGCGTTGGAGCGGCTGGGGCCATACTGATGCCGGTATATTTTGTTTTTCCTTCTGTGGGAGCCCTCTTTGTATTAATTGCTTTCGTTGTAGTCATCCTGGGGGGATATAACAGTTTAACCGGCGCTCTCATCGGGGGTCTGATTATCGGGGTCGTTGAAGCTTTCAGTGGTTTTTTTATATCACCTCACCTGAGGGAAGCGATATCCTTTGTGATCTTTATCCTCATCCTCCTTTTTAGGCCCAGGGGGCTGTTTGGGCGCGCGTGAATCTATAGGGAAGGAGAGGTATAAAAATGAATTTCAATTTAAGGGAATTTGTTAATATTTTGCTTCACCCCAAATTCTACTTCCCTTTAGTACTACTTGCTCTGTTAGGGGTCCTCCCTGTCCTAGCTCGAAATCCTTTTTACGAAGACCTTATTGTTTCTAGTTTCTTCTATGGGACTTTGGCTGCCGCCTGGAACTTAGTGGGGGGGTTTGCCGGCCAAATTTCTTTGGGTCATACGGCCTTCTTTGGAATCGGAGCCTATACTTCAACTCTTTTATATCTGAATTTTTCCGTCTCTCCCTGGCTGGGCATGTTAGCCGGGGCCTGCTTGTCCATCCTCGTGGCCATTGGGGTTGGGGTTCCCTGTTTTAGACTTAAAAGCCATTTTTTTGCCTTAGCTACTATCGCTATTGGCGAGGTCTTGCGTATGGTTGCCTCCTACTGGACGGATTTAACCAAGGGAGGGGTGGGCTTGCTGATTCCCTTCAAGCCGGGGATAGAAAACTTTATGTTCAAAAGTAAACTCCCCTATGCCTACATTGCATTGGCCATGATGCTATTGATGATTCTTGTTTCTTATGTGATTAGGAATTCGAGGTTTGGCTTCTACTTGATTAGCTTGCGAGAAGATCAAGATGCTGCAGAAAGCTTAGGGGTCAGGACATCGCGCTGTAAATTGATTGCCTTAATCATCAGCGTCTTTTTCACATCCATTGCCGGCACATTTTACGCCCAGTATGTCCTGTTTATCGATCCATTCACGCTCTTTTCTTTGCCTTTATCCATTGAACTTGCCCTTTATACCATCATTGGGGGTGTCGGCACTGTGATTGGGCCCATCCTAGGAGCCTTCGTGTTAACCCCTTTAGATGTGTTCCTGCGAGCATGGTTGGGGGGTGTTTCGGCTGGACTGAATTTTATAGTTTACGGGGTTGTCCTGATGGTGGCGGTAGTCTATTTTCCCCGGGGAGTTGTTAGTTGGTTGATGACCTGGTATGAACCATTCTTGGGAAAGCTGCCGGGTGGACGCCGGGTTTGGGCAATGGAAATGTCGGCTTCTCCTGCTGCGATTTCTGCGATAACATTAAACCCGAAGAAGGAAGAGATCAAATCCCCTTTTCTTAAGGTGCATTCTTTGTACAAACGCTTTGGTGGATTGGTAGCAGTTAGCGATGTAAGTTTTTGTATTGGAAAAGGGGAGATTCTTGGCCTAATTGGCCCCAATGGAGCTGGCAAAACTACTATTTTCAATTTAATTACTGGGTTCTTGTCGCCCGACTCGGGAGAAGTTGAATTTAAAGGAGAAAGGATTACCGGACTCCAGCCACCCCATCAGATCTGCCTAAAACACATTGGTAGAACTTTTCAACTGGTAAAACCTTTTAAGGATATGAGCGTTTTGGAGAATATTATGGTGGGGGCATTTTCTCAGTTTAAAGAAGCAAGAGAGGCCAGAAAAGAGGCTTTGAAGGTACTCGAATTTATCGGGTTGGCAAAACACTGCGATTCCATGGCCTCCAGTTTGACCATTGCCGACCGGAAAAAACTTGAGCTGGGTCGGGCTCTGGCTACTCAACCTGAACTTCTATTGTTAGATGAGGTAGTGGCCGGCTTAAATCCCCGGGAGACCGAAGAGATCATAAAGATCATCAGAGCGATTTCTAACCGCGGGATTACTCTATTAATGATCGCACATGTTATGAAGGCTGTGATGGCCCTTTCTCATCGGATCATTGTCATTCATCATGGCGAAAAGATCGCCGATGGGATTCCCGCGGAGATTTTCAAGGACAAGAGAGTAATCGAAGCCTATCTAGGGGAGGAGTATCTTGCTTAAATTAGAGAATATTAATGCGCATTATGGGGATGTTCAGGCTCTGCGGAACGTCTCCTTTGAAATAAAAGAAAAGCAAATCGTTTCTCTCGTTGGTTCAAATGGGGCCGGCAAAAGTACTACTCTGAATACTATCTCTGGGGTTTTGACATGCTCCTCGGGAACAATTGAATTCATCGGCCGAAAAATCGAGAACCTTCCTCCCCACCAAATCGTTGAGCTCGGCCTTGTTCAAATTCCCGAGGGCAGGCTTCTTTTCCCCTATATGACGGTATTGGAAAATCTCGAGCTCGGGTCTTTCCCTCCCAAGGCCAGAAAAGGGAAAGATGAGAATTTAAAGTTAGTCTTTGGCCTTTTCCCGGTTCTCAGAGAAAGAATGAATCAGCTAGCCGGGACTTTAAGCGGCGGAGAACAACAGATGGTGGCCATTGCTCGAGGCCTTATGGCAATGCCGAAACTATTAATGCTAGATGAGCCTTCCTTGGGTTTGGCTCCGCTGTTGGTTAGACATGTCTTTGAAACGGTCAAAGAAATCAAGGGCCATGGAATTGCTGTTCTTTTGGTGGAGCAAGACGTTTTTCATTCGCTTTCTTGCGCGGATCAAGCGTATGTTCTGGAGAATGGCAGGATTGTCTTACAGGGAGAGGCAAAAGAGTTGCTAAATAGACCCTTAATAAAGGAAACCTATCTGGGAATATAGATTATCGTTACTTCAACATTAGAAAAAAAGCCTTTAAGTAAATTTTGAATTCAGCAGATACAATCGTCAAGCCACCCGCTTTGCGGCTGATGAACGTAATTTTATAGCTCGTTAGGCAGGAGGATAGAAATGCGAGTATTAGTTATAGGAGGTACTGGTTTTATAGGGTATAAGGTGGTGGAAAAATTAGTGTTGAGAACCCAAAAGGTAGTTGTAATGTCCAGGCGCTCCCGTGTCTTTCCGGAAGAATTCAGTGGTAAGGTTGAAAGCGTTACTGGAGACATTAGAGAATTTTCCGATATTATGAGAGTCTTAAGGGACTTTAAGATTGATTCAATAATAAATATAGCCTATGCCCTTACAGCTGAAGGAGAAGCAAATCCTTTAGCTGCAATTCAGGTAAATTGTTTAGGCGCGTGCAATATTTTTGAAGCCGCAAGACTTTTTAATGTAAAAAGAGTCACTTTTTGCAGCTCAATAGCCGCTTACGGAAATCAGGAATGTTATGGTGATAGGCCAGTTACGGAAGAAGATATTTTAATGAAGCCCGCTTTCTTATATGGGGCCACAAAAATGTTAACCGAGTTTGTGGCCTCCAGATATGAAAAGAAATATGGATTGGAGGCTCCAATTTTAAGAATAAGCTGCGTTTATGGACTCGGGAGAGAAGAAAGAGGGTTAACTGCATGGACAAGTGAAATAATTTCTTCCGTTGTTCGAGGAAAGTCTGTGCTTATACCGGTGCCTTCAGAGATGCCCGCTAGCTTTATTAGCATAAGCGATGTAGCTGAACAAATTGCTAGAATCTGCTTGTTGGAGAAACTTCATTATAAAGTTTATAATTCCGGCGGCTGTACTGCTAAGGTTAAGGAGTTTAGTGAAATCGCAAAAAGATATTATCCTGATGCCAATATTAAATATGATGAAAATGCCTCTCCATGGCCATATGTTTATAAAATTGACGGAGCAAGGATCGCAAATGAAATTAATTACGAGGTAAGAGACTTACATGGTGGATTAGTAAAAATGTTAAATCAGGAACGACATTCGTTAGGTCTGAAACCCCTAAAAATAGAAAACTAGAGGAGAATGATGATGAAAGATATATATGAAAAGAGAGTCTGGCTGAAAAATTACCCGGATAATTATCCCGCAGAATTGGCAATGCCCGACTTGTCAGCGCTCGATATTTTTGAATCTAGCGCATTCAAATATCCTGATTCTCCAGCAATTCATTATTTTGAAGAAACTATTACATATGGAGAATTGAATTCCTTAGCGAACCATATGGCATTAGGATTGGCTGATATGGGTGTAAGAAAAGGAGATCGGGTCATCATTCAATTACAGAATATTCCTCAGTTTCTAATATGCTTGTATGCCGTATGGAAGCTTGGAGGAATAGTGGTTGGTCTCAATCCTATGTATAAAGAAAGAGAGCTGGAATATTATTGCAATGATTCGCAGGCGCAAGTGATTATCAGTTTAGAATCCTGTTACCGTGAAATAATGAATTTGCCAAAAAAAACTAATTTGAAGACTATCATTACGACTTCAGAATTGGATTTCATACCAATTGGGAAACCTCTTCCAAAGTTGCTAAAGACATCCGAAAAAAAGAAACTTTCAGAGGCAATAGATTTAATGGATATATTAAATAAATATAAAAGCGGGCAGCCGCCTGAAGTTTCTTTAAAGCCCCAAGATATAGCTTATCTGACATATACTTCCGGAACTACGGGTTTTCCAAAGGGAGCCATGAATACTCATGGCAATATTGTATTTAATGCTAACAATTTTCAAGTGGTGTGTAATCTAGATAGGAAAGATACGGTAGTTAGTGTTGCTCCTTTTTTCCATGTAACAGGCAGTATTGCTAATTTAGCGGTGGCTTCATTGATGGGGATCCCTGTCATCGCTTTTTTTCGCTTTGAACCGGGCGAAGTGCTTCGCCTAATTGAAAAATGGAAGGGAAGTATGATAGCGGCTTCGCTTACAGTTTTTATTGCTTTACTTGAACATCCCGATCTAAAAAGGAGGGATATAAGATCTCTGACAAAAGTTATTAGTGGAGGGGCACCGGTTCCTCAAAGCTTTGTTGATAGATTTGAGAAATATTGCAATGTTTATATCCACAATTGGTATGGGTTAACGGAGACTACTTCGGCCTGTACTGTTACGCCAATAGGTGTTAGGTCCCCTGTTGATCCTCTTACTAAGGCGCTATCAGTAGGGGTTCCAATTGCAAATAGTGTTTTAAAAATAATAGATGCGGAATCAGGGGTAATGCTTCCACCTGGCGAGATAGGGGAAATCCTTGTTAAAGCGCCGACTGTAATTCCAGGTTATTGGAATAACCCTGGAGAAACACAAAAGGCAATAAGAGATGGATGGCTTTATACAGGAGATGTTGGAAAAATGGATGAAAATGGGTGGTTTTATATTGTTGATCGGAAAAAAGACTTGATTAATGTGTCTGGATATAAAGTCTGGCCCCGCGATGTAGAAGATATACTATATGAGCACCCCGCAGTAAGTGAAGCCTGCGTAATTGGCGTCCCCGATGCCTACCGTGGAGAGACAGTTAAAGCATTTATAATTTTGAGAGAAAACTATCAAGGAAAAATAACAGAAAAGGAAATAATTGAGTTTGCACAGGGGAAAATGGCCGCTTACAAATATCCCAGAATTGTGGAATTCGTAACGGAGCTCCCAAAAACGGTGAGTGGTAAGCTTTTAAAGCGGGAATTGCGAGACGGAGAGGCAACTAGAATGAAGAAAGAAAAGGAATAAATGGTTATATATATATGTGAAAAGGCATTGCCTATTTTATAACATACGCAACGCTTCAATGATTTATTTTTCATTTTGTGGGGGAAGGTAGATAAACTTGCAAATATTTATTCTACTTAAGCTAATATTTTATTACAGGAGGGAGAAGGCAAGATGGTAAAGGAATTTGCGGATATACGGATCGGCGAGAGCGCGGCCTTTAGTAAGACAATAAGCGAAGCGGATATTTTCGCATTTGCCGGGATTACGCTAGATTGCAATCCCATTCACGTTAATGTAGAGTTCGCTAAGAATTCAATATTCAAAAAAAGAGTGGCGCATGGAATGCTAACGGCCAGTATGATCGATCAAACGCTCATAAGTTTAGGCGGCTTTGGAACAATTCACCTGTCCCAGACGGTAAAATTTCTGATGCCTGTTTTTATCGGGGATACGGTTACGGTCATATCCGAAGTGACGAGCAAAAATGATGAAAAACGCCGGGTGACGGTAAAATCCGTTATCATCAACCAGGAAGGCAAGACCGTCCTCGAAGGGGAGGCATTAATACTGATTCCTCGAGAGGATTAAAAGAATCTAAGCATGCGTGTAATAAAGCTGAATAAAAACGAATCAACCGTGCCATAAACAGAAGAACTCTCTTTTTATACCCTCTGCTTTCCCGCGTTGACGTCTGCGCTCAAGCGGTGGGACTAATGTCGGCGAAATTCAAGGTAATAAAATATTTGGCACTGTCATACCGCTTCCCTTTATACGTTTAAGCAAAACTTGTGGGAGGCTTATATAAAAAGGATCCTATCCTTTTTTGGAGATGAGGGTCTGGAACCCAACGGCGATGGGTGTCATAACCCTCGGCACCAATCAGCCTTGCTAAACCTAGCTCATGAAATGATGCGACCAATGCTGGATGTTATAAAGCTGGAGGCATGAAAAATGAATGAATACCTATCTTCAATATGTAAGGAAGTCATTGCTGGAAACCAAACCGAGGTTAAAGAATTGGTTGATAAAGCGCTTAAGAATGGAATATTACCATTGACTATTTTAAAGGAGGGGCTCACTCGCGGTATTGAATCGTTGGGGGCTAAATTCAAAGCGGGTGAAGTCTACCTACCGGAAATATTGATCTCAATTCGAGCAATGAATATGGGATTAAATTTATTGAAACCTTATTTTAAAAATTCCAATGATCTTCAACATGAAGGGACTATAGTTCTTGGTACCATAGAGGGGGATATTCACGACATAGGAAAAAACTTAGTACGTTTAATGCTAGAGGGCACGGGTTTTCGGGTTGTAGATTTAGGGGTTAATGTTTCAGCTTCTTCCTTTGTCAGTGCCGTTTGCGAGCACAAGGCAGATATTGTTGGAATATCAGCACTTCTAACGACAACCATGATAAATATTCCAAATGTTATCCAAGCGCTAAAGCAAAACTCTTTATGCGGCAGAGTTCCAGTTCTGGTTGGCGGTGCCTGCATCACTCGAGAGTTCGCTGACGACATTGGTGCTGAGGGTTATGCACTTGATTGTACTTCTGCCCCGGAAGAAGCCAAGCGATTGCTGAGGGGAAGGGAGAAAAGTTAATGAATATTTCGGCGAAAGATCGTTTTCTTAATATCGCGCACTTTAAAAGTCATGACCTCTGTCTGCCTAGCTCATTTTTCCTTTTCTGGCCTGAGACATTGATCCTTTGGATGGAGGCCGGAGCGCCGGAGATGATAAGGAATGGCAAAGGAAGAATTAAATTTTTCAGGCTTGACCATGCTCGGTTCTTATGGGAGCTCCATTCTGGCTTAGAGGTGGCGTATTACGAATTGAAAGGACAGCGATATACGTATTTTATTACACCGATCATTCCTCGTTATGAGAGTAGGATCATTGGAGAAGATGAACACAGCATGATTATGACAAATGAAGCAGGGCAAAAAATGATGATCCATAAAGTTCATGCTGGGAATATGCCGATGTATCTTGATTATCCGGTAAGAGACAAAGCAAGCTGGGAAACTATTAAAAAAAGGCTAAATCCAGAAAGCGCTGGCAGGTGGCCTGTTGCTTGGGATGAATATGTTAAGAAGTTTTACAATCGCGACTACCCGGTGGGCTTATCCGTCGGCAGTTTTTTTGGTTTCCTTCGGGAGTGGACTGGATTGGAAAGGCTTTTATTCTGGATGTATGATGAACCCAGTCTTGTAGAAGATATGATGGATCATATGGTTTTTTTTGAAGGTGTGATCATAAAGCGTGTGCTAAAAAATATTAAAATCGATTTTGCTTTCCTCTGGGAGGATATGGCTTACAAGGCGGGGCCAATGATTTCACCCGAAATGTTTCGCAAATTTGTGATGCCGCGATGCTTAAAAATAACAGAGCTTTTGAGAAGGGAAGGTGTCGATATAATATTTGTAGATAGTGACGGGAATATCGATAAGCTTATTCCGTTGTGGTTAGAGTGCGGCGTTAACGGATTTTGGCCTCTTGAAGTGGCTGCGGGGATGGATGCCGTGGCCATCCGAAAGAAATATGGTAAGGAAGTTATCTTGGCTGGTAATATCGACAAACGCCAGCTTACAAAAGGAAGAGACTCAATACGAAATGAGGTAATGGCAAAAGTTCCTTTTCTTTTAGAGCAATCAGGGTATTTCCCATGTATTGACCACCTTGTTCCGCCTGATGTACCTTTCGAAAACTTTATTTATTTCTTGAACTTAGTAAGAGAAATATGCGGATTGGAAAAAATTGATAGTTACTCTCCAATATAGGGATAATTATTCTTATACGGGAACTGGTTGGACTTCAGGGTGGAGAGGATGGTATTCTCCACGTGCAAGCAAAAGGTTCTATACGGGCAATCATAACAGAGCTTGTTAGATCATATGACTATACTGAGTCCAAAAGAGTCGTTGAGAAGCTGCTTTCAAAAATGAAATAATATCATTGAGGTAACTCCCCGGTTCTGATGGGGGACTGTGCGCCTGAGAGCAGGTGCGATCTGAGGGGCGGGAGTCCCCTCCCCGGGAGATGCCCGCTTCCGGGTAGCCAAAAGTGACTTGCCCGCCGCGAGGTGGGGTGGAGAGCAACCCGAGGCGAACATTCACTCCGTAGGATGACGAACACGATTAGGCCGGGCTTAGCGATGACCCTGCAGTCCAAGGGCGGAATCCAGACCTGGGCAGAGATCCGGGAGCCTTTTCCGCTGGGCGGGCAGCGGAGAAGCGATGGCAGGACGCGCCAGGTGGATGGGGACGGAATGCATGGAAGGTGGTGCGGTGTGAACCATGGAAACCTGCCTGGGATAGGGTAGGTGTTCATTGGTCCTTGTAAGGGTACGAAGAGCCCACTGGTCAGGAGTCAGAGCACCCATAATGGCGAAGAAACGGGGTAATACCCGCGGAGCGAAGGGGTGCAGGAGGGTAGAGAGCTAGTTCCGCATAGAGTAGAACCGAAACCAGTGCGAGTGCGGGAGGCTAAGCAAACTGGAGAGTCCTCAACGAGGGGAAGAGATGATATCCAAGAAAAGAAATCCCCAATATCGCGATTGCCACTGAGCAGTTGAGCGCACTCAATCCTCGCCGAATCTGTTTCGAAAGCTGTTTGTTCGATCTGAAAAGACGCCTGTTGGTTATGAGGTATTATTGGAATTAACATGTTCATGAATTGCTTTCTGACAAGGAATTAGTATTTACGGATAAGCACTAAATCTCCGCAAATTGAAAAATGCAAAACAAAGGAGGGAAACTCATGAGTGATACTGGTAAACCAATGAGAACTAGTCAAGAGTATCTCGAGCATCTGTGTAAAATGAAACCCAATGTTCGAATGGATGGGAAGCCTATTAATCGAGATCATCTGCTTTTTAAGCCGGCCTTGAATTGCGTGTTTTCAACATTGGAGCTGCCTCGAGATCCCCAAAATGAGGACCTTATGACGGCTACCTCCCATATAACAGGAAAGAAGATAAACCGTTACCTTCATATTCATCAAAGTCCATACGATCTACAGATGAAGCAGAAAATGATTCGCACCAACTGCCGGCTGGTGGGTGGATGCATGCAGCGTTGCATGGGGATGGATGCCCTTAACGCCGTCTCCGTTGCTACGTATGAAATGGACCAAGCCCTTGGCAGCAAATATTACCAGACATTTTTGGAATATATGAAAAATTACCAGGCGAACGAATGGATTGGAAACTGTGCTCAAACCGATATGAAGGGTGACCGAAAGGCAAGGCCTCACCAGCAAATGGACCCGGATGCTTATGTTCGTGTGGTCGAAAGACGAAAAGACGGAATCGTCGTTCGGGGCTGTAAAATCTGTATCGGTATTGCTCCGATTACCGAAGAACTTATTGTTGTTCCGACTCGAGCATTAACGAAAGAAGAAGATGATTGGGCAGTCTCCTTTGCCATCCCGGCAGATACGGATGGAGTGATTATCCTTGCGCGCAGTAGGGCCCCGAAGGATAGAAAGACAGTGAAAGCGCCAATTTCGGAAACCGGTGATACCTTGGGTATGGTTATTTTCGATGATGTTTTAGTGCCATGGGAAAGAGTATTTATGTCTGGGGCCCATAAAGGAGAGTGGGAGTTTGGCGGTCGACTGGCTCTCTTGTTTGCATTAAATCATCGGCATAGCTATTGCGGGTGCAAGCCGGCCATGGTGGATATCATTGTTGGAGCAGCAGCTTTGGCTGCCGAATATAATGGCGTGGAGAAATCAAAACACATAGAGATGAAACTCGCCGAGATGATTTCCGTAGCGGAATTGACTTTTGCGACGGGGGTGGCAAGTGGCGTGTATGGGAAAGTAACTCCCTGTGGTACATGCACCCCCAATCCCTTATACGCCAACATTGGTAGGCGTCACGCAGGGGAAAATATCTATAGTGAAGACAAAGGGTTGGCTGAGATAGCTGGGGGGATTCCCGCGACGCTGCCGATGGAAGGGGATTTTTTGGATGAGTATACCGGCCCATTGCTCAAGAAGTATATGAAGAGAGCCGCGCATATTTCTTCGGAAGATCAGGAGCGCTTATGGAGATTAATTGCGGATTTAACATCTTCTGAATATACCGGGTTGTTGCAATATGCGCATCTTCACGGCGGCGGGTCGCCCGTAATGGAAGCGATTGCCCTGCTGAAGGAATATGATCTTGAGGAAAGGAAGAATATTGCTAGGTACCTGGCGGGGATTCGCTCGGAACCTATTGACTCTTGGAAAGGGGCGGAAAGGAAATCTTTATGAATTTTTAAGCGTTTGTTTGATTTCAAATTTAAAGCCAAATGGTCCGGTTCATAAAATATTGGTTGTACCTCTAAGGCAAGGGAGTTTATGGGAATTCAGGCTTGTCCAAGTCATGACCTCCGGCAGAGCCGGAGGCTTGAAAACCGTGAACCGCTCAAAGCGGATTGTTAATACATTGTCCACCTAAAGGTGGGACCTATTCAATGAGGTTTAATTGATCGATGCGTTGATCCTCTTTTTCTTGGGTCTTAATATATTCGCGAATCAAAGTTTCATCCTTACCAACCGTTGAAACAAAGAACCCTCGTGCCCAAAAATGTTGATTGGTAAAATTCTGCCTTCGCCCCATATAAACCCTTGCCATGTGAATC
>Ga0315285_10005743_pt1 | contig 12756 bp, 10 predicted proteins | sample YL17G09_36_MG_FD_203698 | JGI IMG/M metagenome (GOLD analysis project Ga0315285, IMG submission 203698) | Sediment microbial communities from Yellowstone Lake, YNP, Wyoming, USA - YL17G09_36 | ecosystem: Environmental > Aquatic > Freshwater > Lake > Sediment | place: USA: Wyoming | collected... | reverse complement strand
GATTAAAATATTAAATCAGTGTATACGTAATCTAAATCAACATGGATTCGGTAACAGTGCGATATCAATATGGAAATCTTTTGCGCTTCTCAGTATCATGGTGCAGTCGTAATAAAGTCACGCTAGAGAGATGGAGTTGATCATTGCTGTTCCCCGGTGAACCTCCAATGCAGCCTCGATGGCCCTGGGATCTGGGCTGTCAATGCAACACGGTGTGTCCACAGCTTCTTGCACCGAAGTGACAAGCCACTTCAAGGACTCGACCTCCTGCTCGCCAAAAATTCCAGCGTTCACATCGATAAAGTTCGCTCCAGCCTCTCGTTGTTCCTTGGCTACCGTCTGGATAACCTTGAAGTCCCGAGTTTCGATGGCACGGGCGATGGTTTTACAACTGGAATTGATGAGTTCTCCCACAATCAGCATCTTCTATGCCTCATTGATTATTTGGCAAGCAAAAGTTCAGTAGATCAAGAGCCTGCGGGCCAGTTCAACCGCCTCGGAAGCATCCCTTGCATATCCGTCAGACCCTATCTTTTTCGCGAAAGCTTCATTAACCGGAGCACCCCCAACCATCGTTTTAGCGCTTAACCCTTTCCCCTTGATGGCCACAATTGTGGACTTCATGGCAGGTAACGTTGTTGTCAAAAGCGCCGACAACGCAATAATATCGGCTTCTTCTTCTTGGGCCGTTGCTATGAAACGCTCAATGTTCACGTCCACACCCAAATCTACTACTCTGAAGCCTGCACCCTCGAGCATTACTACAACGAGGTTCTTACCGATGTCGTGCAGGTCTCCTTTGACCGTGCCAATCACAATAGTCCCTTTATTATAAGAGTCGGTTGGCACCATTAGCGGACGCAGCAATTCGAGGCCCACCTTCACAGCCTGTGCTGCTCTGAGTATCTCTGGCACGAAAATTTCGCCAGCACTGAACCTTTTCCCAACCTCATTCAAGGGGGCAATCAGACCCTCATTCGCGATTTTTGAGATAGCAGTCCCTTTATCGATTTCGGTCTTCACAAATATTGCGACCTTATCTTTGTTGTACTCAATTACCGCGTTGTAGATCTCTTTAACTGCTATTTCATATCCTCCCTGTGGCAATGCTAAAGATTTCAGATTACAGAGAATTTTTTCTCTCTTGCCTTGATAGGGTTTAGTTCGGCATCAAAGCTTGAACTTCCTGCGTCATTTCCTTCACCAAATTTTCCACGTCGCCGGAACGTTGTCGGCTTACAATTGACTGAACCTTGTCTTTAATAATATCAGTGATCTTTATCGCATTCGGACCAGGAAAAGCGTACCAACTCCTCATAACTGGAAGCTGGGTAATGCTGACCTTCCGGTTTGGGTGGGTATCGTAGAAACCAGCAAGATATTCCGGACTTTTAGCTGCAATAGAGTTCACTGGCATGTATCCGGTAGTTTTGACAACCTCGGTAGACCCAAACGGACTGGTAATGAACTTTATATATTCCCAAGCCGCTTTTTGCTTTTCCGGATCGGTTGCATGAATCATGGCACCATTGCCACCGACAGGGAGACGCCCATTGTCTTTACCGTAAGCCTCGTTTAACGGAAAGCGAGTGCAACGCATTTCGAATTTATCCCCTTTCAGCCTTTCGACGGCGCCAATATCCGATGTCGACCAGACATATATGCCGACGCGGCCCGACCCAAAATCTGCTCGCCCCATATCAGCGTTGTACCCTTGCATTTTGGTCTCGTTGACTATCCGGGCAATGGTCTTAAAAACCCACAGACTTTCTTTACTATCGAGAAGCACTTTTTTCTCATCGGGTGTCACTAAATTTCCACCTTGGGAAAAAATCATCGCTTGAATCATCCAGTTGCCAGTAACGTCCCAACCAAACCATATTCCAGTAGTGCCAGGCAGTTTATCAATATCCTTCGCCAGTTTGATAATGCCGTCCCAAGTAGTAGGAAGGTTGTCAAGATTCCCCCCCGCTTTTCTAACAATATCAGCGTTGTAATACACGACTGGAGTTGATATTGCAAAAGGAAGAGCATAGATTTTATCACCTATCCTGCCAATGTCGATGACTGCCTTTTCCAAACCTGATAAGAATGAACGGTCTTTTTCGATGAACTTGTCAAACGGGAGGGCAATGCCTCGCTCGACGAAGATTCGTATGCGATTCAGGCCCTGGAAAGAAACATCTGGTTGGGTTCGTGTAATTGACTCCCTGAGTACACGCTCAGTACAGTCTTCGTAGTCCTTATAAGCCGACCTAAAATTAATTTTGATGTCAGGATGCAACTCTTCAAATTTCTTCTTTAAATTCTGGTGGGTGATGTTAAATAACATGCCGTAAGGATATCCCACAGTAATTTCAACGGCTTGGACTCCAGACCACATCAATAGCACAGATAACACGATTACAGTTGCAAAAATTTTCTTCATTTTATGCCTCCTTTCTGTTTTTTGTTAAGTTAAAGGTGCCTCTTCTCGAGGGGTTTAGCTCTATCCTTAACATAGAGCTACCTTTTCAAACCAGTGAAAGTAATGCCTTCAATAAATCTCCGCTGGGCTAGAAGAAAGGCCATAATTAGAGGTAAACAGATGACCACAGCAGCAGCCATAATGGCCCCGTATTCGTTACCTGCCTCATCATTTCGAAACGTCATGATCCCAAGTGGCGGTGTCATGAATTGATGGTCTTGGATGGCAATCAGAGGCCAAAAAAAGTCATTCCAGTGAGCGATCACTGAAAAGATGCCAAAGGCGACCAAAGCAGGCACCGCGTTCGGGATCATTATGCGCCAAACAATCGTGAATTCGCCCATTCCGTCAAGACGAGCAGCATCAATAAGATCATCTGGTACCATCTTGAAGAATTGTCGCATTAAGAAAATGCCCAACACAGAAATCGTAAATGGTAAGATCAGGGCAGCATAACTATTTAAGATTCTGAGTTTCCAGAAGGCGATATATAAGGGGATGGCAGGTACCTGTGGGGGAATTAGCAAGCAAAAAAGCACAAGGGAAAAAAGGAGACCTTTTCCACGGAAGTCGAGTTTCGCGAGTGCATAGGCACAAGGGACCGCAACCAACACCTGGACTGTAAATATCGTCAAGGTGACAATAACGCCGTTTAACACATACCGCAAAAGAGGCTGGGCTTTGAAGGCAAGGGAATAGTTCTCCCAGGCGTACCACACCTTAGGAAAAAGAGAGGGATTAATGGTAAAGATTTCCTGTGGTGGTTTCAATGAAAGGGAAACCATCCAAATGAATGGAATCAGCATCACCGCAGCTCCAGTCATTAGTAGGACATGCCGCACGCTAACAGCTAATGGTGACAATTTCCGGACGTATGACATCAGTAGTGGGTCCTTTTCTCCAAAAGCTTCATTTGAGCCAGGGCTATACCGAGAATAAATACCAAGAACACCATGGTTATTGCGGAGCCATAACCTGAGCGCATGAACGCAAACCCTTCGGTGTACATAGTATGGAGCAAGACCTCTGAAGCCTTGTTTGGCCCTCCTCTGGTAAGCACTTTTACTGTGTCAAACACTTGGGAAGAGCGAATGGCGCTGATTACAAGCACGAACAACGACACTGGGCCGAGCATGGGCCATGTTACGGTGCGAAAGCGATCCCACGCGCTATCGGCGCCATCAATCTCGGCAGCTTCGTATAATTCTATTGGGATCCCAACAAGTCCCGACAGAAACAGCACCATGCTGAATCCTGACATCTGCCAAATACCGATGCCAGCCAAAGCCATCAAAACCGTTGACGACTCGTTCAACCAGTCACGGCCTGTGATGCCGATATTTTTAAGAAACAGATTTAGAAGGCCGACCGTCGGGTGAAGGAGGATTTCCCAGACTATCGCCATTGCAAGTAGACTAGCCACTACTGGGAGAAAATAAACGGCTCGGTAAAAGCCCCTTAGCGAGGTACTGGATTGAATTAAGATCGCAACAACAAGTCCTATTATGAAAGACCCTGGTACAACAGTTCCCACATAAATAAGGGTGTTACTGAGGGATTTCCAGAACACCCGATCTCCCAACATTTGGGCATAGTTCTTAATACCAATAAAGTTTAGATGTTTTGCCCCGAACAGCCAATCGGTAAAAGATAATCCAAAAACTGCGAGGACAGGAAAGATGAGTACCAACATAATAAGGACCAGAGCAGGAGTGGACATTGAGTAGGCTAAATACGAGACACTTAACTTTCTTGCCCGGATAAAGCTCTGCCTCTGCTTTGATAAGTCCTCGGAAGTGAGCTCAGTTTCTTTACTCATACTTTAAGTCCCTTTCCTGCTCTATCACAGGTTTTATGCGGCGGCCCTTCTCATCAAATAAGAATATGTGATTAACGATAGGTCGTATTCCGATTAAATCGTTAATATTAAATCGGAGATTATTCGAATTAAATGTGATAATGATCTGTTGGGATAAGCCTTGCACTCCGATATACGCTAGACGACTGGAACCTAGATACTCAATATGACGAACTTTACCCCTCCATTGCGGTTCTTCGCTATTATCAGTAACTTCTAATGATTCGGGACGGATGGCCATCTTGATTTCTTCACCCGACGCGAGATTCGTTTTTAAAGGGATCACCATCTGAGCCGATTCAATCAATCCCTTGGAATTAGCAATCCCCGGTAGGACGTTGATTTTGGGGGTGCCGATAAACTCGGCAACGTCGAGGCGCTGGGGATCGCCATAGACCTCTTTTGGTGTACCTACCTGTAGCAACTGGCCTCCAATGATAACGGCAACCCTATCGGCCATGGTCAAAGCTTCGGTTTGATCATGAGTTACGTAAATGAAGGTAGCCCTAAGCCGACGATGCAACTGTGTCAGTTCTGCACGCGTCTCTACTCTCAGTTTGGCATCTAAATTTGACAATGGCTCGTCCATCAAGAATGCCTTCGGACGGCGAATAATAGCCCTACCAAGGGCAACACGCTGGCTCTGGCCACCTGATAGCTGCTTTGGCTTGCGTTTCAAGAGATGCTCAATCCCAAGGCTTTTAGAAACTTCAATTACGTTTTGTTGAATTTCCGCCTTGACGGCCGCTGTACCCGGGATAAAGCGCCCGACCACCGGCAACCGCTGCCAAGCATTAAGGCGCCGCATGTTTTCTGGCACCGCTATGTTTTCGGCCACCGTCATGTGTGGGTATAACGCATACGATTGAAATACCATTGCTATGTTGCGCTGCTTGGGCAGCTGGTTGTCGACCGACCGATCGTCAATAATGATTTGACCTTCGTCCTGATACTCTAACCCTGCAATAATCCGAAGCAGTGTCGTTTTGCCACAGCCAGATGGTCCAACCAAAATCAAAAATTCGCCATCTTCAATATCAAGATTAATGCTTTCCAGTACGCGTACTGTGCCGAAAGACTTATTAATGTTTTTAATTTTTACTGATGCCATAAAGCCACAACCTCAATTTTTTACCACCATTTCTTCTATCATCCAATCCAATTCCTAACACTGTTCTTACTTAGACACAACTCCTTTCAGAAATCCTTACGTATATATTTCAATTTTAAAACTGTCGCCAACTTAAGAAATTTGTTTGACAATACAGACATAAATCATCCAAATCATGTTTTATAAGTACCGAACCTGTGAGCAGCATCGATGGCAGCTCTTATGTTTTCCGCAGGTGTCGTGGCACCTAGGTTGCACAGATACAAGGCAAATCGCCCATTTTCCCCACCGACTTCAACATAGTGTTTTACTCTATCAGCTACTTCTTTGGGTGTACTCTCGACCATAAAGACTGCTCCAATTCCAAGAACGAGGGGAATACCTTTTTTCTCGGCATATCTCTTATAAAAAGCTGGTCCAAGCACCTCGACATCGGGGTCCTGGCCAATGATAAAGCCCTGGCTAGCTTCCAGCTTCAAATCAATCATTTCCCCGGGGTTCTTCAAATTCCTTTCGCCTACCCAATTGAACACACAGACCTCTGGACCACACAATTCCCGTAAGCGCGAAACATAAGGGACAACCCATTCTTTTAAAATGCTCGGGCTAACTATTGGAATAGAGGCAATGGCATCAGCTCCTAAAATAGTAGGGCTAAGTGCAGGAAAATGTGCAGTATCATTACTACCACTTTCAACTTTTCCGTCTATAAATTCTTTTTTTAACCGTAGAATCCAGGGAGCCAAAACTTCTTCAGTCACTCGATCAAGCAGATTCTTTGCTAAATCAGGCTCATTATATAAATCCATCAAAAGTTGTTCGATTCCCCTAATATTTGCGGCCAAGGTGAAAGGACCACAAAACCAAAACGCAGGCTTAGTACCTCCAGTCAATTTACGGAATATACGATGCATTTCAATGACATTGGCAAAACGTCCGTCCGATTCGAAATTGGGTGTCTTTATTTTCTTTAAATCATCTTTATCTCGAATTAGCGGTTGTGACCGATCAATATCAGGTATACCATTGTCACTATACAATATCTTTTGCCCAAGGGCTTCTGCTTCAATATTGTAAACATCATAAACAATATACGGGACATCAAGGCAAAACTTTTCCATGAGTTCTAGCGTGCTGGTCACCAGAACTTCTGGGGTAGTATAAAATTTCTTCGCATTGGCGCCTGATTCCTTCATGGCCAATTCGTGCATCTGAGCATAGACAGGAATGCGATCCGGCACACCACTCATGGCCGTTAAAAATCGCTTTGCCCCCTCGTGTAGAAAGGAATATTTTGTTTGCAAATTACCTATAATGTCTTTCATTTTATTACAGGCGTGACGTTTGCTTAAGTCAAACTGATACCTTTAAGTTACAGATTGGAAGCAATATCCGTACCCAAAAGTTATATGCTTGAGAACACCAAAGATATTGGGAAGTTAGGTTTTAATTCAGGCAGAATAAACAATTATTGATGCACAATCACATCGACCAAACTAAAAATTTTCAAAAAATATGAGGAAATAACATAACTATTTTTGATGCAAGTAAGCATCAAACACTTATAGATAGAAACTTTTTCAATATCAGAAGGTTATCTGCCTAGATTGATGCTGTTTGGCATCATTAGAGCGAGATTCTATGTTTTTTCAGTTTTCTCACAACTGTGGATTGATCAATGCCCAACCGGTTTGCCATCTCCCTGGTAGTCTTACATTCCTTTACGGTATTATTAAGGATTCCCTTTTCGAACTCTTGAATTTTGGTATTTAAACCAAGCTTTCCCACAGTTAGATCCCGTTGCCCTTGGCTTTTACCACCTTCTGCAAGCATATGGGCGATATAATCGTCTATGACGTCATCATTGCTCATCACTATAGCTTGTTTAATGATACTCTCCAACTCTCTCACATTCCCCGGGAATTGATGGGATTGAAGTACTCTCATTCCGCGAAATGAAACTCGTCCGTTTTGGTTGTACTCTTTATTATATTTTTGCAAGAAATAGTTGCACAGCTCAAAAATATCCTCCTTACGTTCTCGAAGGGGTGGGATACTTATGGTAAACGCATTAAGCCGGTAAAGCAAATCTTCACGAAACCTCCTCTGGTTAATCAAAGCGACCAGGTCTTGGTTGGTAGCGCTGATGATAGAACAGTTTATCGTTTTCTCCTGAATACCTCCCAGCGGTCTTACCAAATGGTCATCGAGGTACTTCAGAAGCTTTACTTGGACCGCAATAGGTATATCTCCTATCTCATCCAGAAAAAGGGTCCCGTTTTTCGCAAGCTCAATTAAGCCAACTTTGCCTGATTCCCCAGCGCCTGTAAAGGCGCCTCTTTCATAGCCAAAAAGCTCGGCTTCAAGTAGGCTTTCTGGCAAAGCCGCACAATTTATTTGGACGAACGGTTTTTCCCTTCGACTGCTATTGATATGGATGAACTTGGCTATTACTCCCTTACCAACTCCCGACTCACCTGTTATGAGTATTCCGGATGCACTAATATGAGCTATTTTTAGAGCCATTCTCAAGACCTGCTTCATTTTTCCACTTTCCGCTACTAAATCTTGTCTTCTGAACTCCAACATGCTAAGATCCAAGTACTCGTTCTTGTACTTTTCTGAGACCAACCGAGAATGTTCTAGCTGCTTTCTAATAGTATTCAATCCTGTAATATCTATTACATGGACTATAACCCGAATTATCTCTCCTCCTTCACCAAAAACCGGAAATCCTGTCGCCATGATATCCTTATTATTTTTTGTGTGCTGAACGATGCTTACCTTTTCCTTAGTTTGCAGCACTTCCTTAGTTACTGATCGATCAACCCAACCCTTCTCAAGCAAATACCATGCCTTTTCCCCAACAATATCTCCAGCTTCAACACCGATGAATCTCGCCCCTGCTTCGTTAACTCTAAGGACAGTCCCCTCTCCATCACAAAGCCACTCCCCGTGAAAGGATTGGTCAACTATTTTTTCCAATTCATCCTCCAAATATTCATAGGATTTGAGTTTATTTAGTTCCCTTGTTGAGTGAATAGCCTCGTTCGCTCCCAAGAAGCAATACACCGCTCCTAAAACCTGTTGTCCTTCCAAGATAGGAGTAATATCTCCAACGATTTTTATGTCTTTGTCCACAATTCTCTGCCTCAGCTGTGATTTTCCGTCCTCGATACACATCTTAAAAATGGGTTCTGCCGATTCAAAGATTTGCGAAATGCATAGGCCAATGGTATCTTTTTCGCTAAGCCCCAGGAAATCAGCGGCATACTTATTCAAGAAAATGATGTGATATGAAGTGTCTATGGCTATAATACCAACGTGGACAGAATTCATAACTAAATTATTTTTCAGTTTAATACTCATATGTTTCTAGTACCTCCCTTTTCTGAGCTCAAGGGTTTCCAAGAATCAGCAGATTACAGCCTGATTAAGATTCTGAATCTTTGCTAAATGCTCATGCACCACAAAGAAGGAATTCTGCCCCTTTTGAAGAATAGATATTGTAACCCAGAAATTCTGGGATTCTTTACTCCTTTCATAGATTATCAAACCCACGCTTTCAGCCTCACCGAACAGAGCTATTTGGTGAAAACGGCATCAGTAATATAAGGGTTTGAACTCTACTCCTTGGATAGCAGAGTGATAGACAACTACGTCCTTGTCGGTTTCAACTTTAATAAATCCATAGCCTTTGGGGTCGCCAAGCCATTTTACTTGACCTGTACTTTTAGCCTCAGTTAAAAACTCCATTGCAGTCATTTTTTTTCACAAAAAGCTTCAAACCAGGTGTTTATAATAACATTCCTCTATTTAAAAAGCAAAAGAAATTCATACCTAGGCTCGTGGAAAAAGGGTGGAGAGCGAAAGATTGTCTTTTCAAAGCTCTAACTCTCCAAAATGACTCTCCTCTATTTACAATGACTTAAAATGTCTGAAATTGACGATAGGATTGGGGGCAGAAGGTCAAATCTCTTTAAAGATTAATTGCTTACGATAAAACCAAGAAGTACCTTTGTAATTAACCGTTTGGCGGTTCGAATCCATCCGTGGACTCCATAAAAATCAAAGGGGCTAACCATTTGGGTTAGCCCCTTTTCGCATCCCCTTTTTTACGGTAATTTTTTTGGGGGGGGGATCTAATCCTATAATTGACTTTAATAGGTGCCCCTCAGCCGTTCGAGACTAGAAATATCTTCTTTACAGAAGTTCCTTATTTGCAAATAAAAAAAAGTTATAAAACTCTTTCTCATAATGACCAGGAGTAAGATGAACCTAAACCAACTTAAGAGAGATTAATGTCTTGGATAGTCCCTACCCATGTGACCCGGTGGATTAAAAACATTCATAGAAATAAATAGAAAAATCGTATGGGCAAAAATCTTGATGGTCGGATGGTGATAGAGGATAATCTAGTTTAATTGTGAAGACTTAGACCTATCTGGAGAACAGAATCTATCTTTTCTTATTATATTGTGGTAGATTTAATTATCTTCACTGCAGTAGGTAGGAATGCATCATTTAAGGTATTTTGAGACGAATAACGTTCATGCCTTTTTATGAATGACTTTTCAATTTTGAATTAAAAGGGGTTTGAAGATGAAAGGGACAGGCAAGGCCGCTGTAATGACTAAAGTCAATACACCTTTAGAAATCACAGAGTACCCTTTATCTAATGTAGAGAGAGGCCATATCTTAGTTAAAATTAAGTGTTGCACCATCTGTGGATCAGACCTACACACCTGGTTGGGACATCGACCTTCTCCACTTCCTATCATCCTTGGCCATGAAATCGTGGGGCAGATCGTAGAACTCGGAGAAGGGGTTACCCATGATTCTGGCGATCAGCCCTTGAAAATTGGGGACAGAATCACGTGGACCATCATGGATAGTTGTGGGAAGTGTTACTATTGCCGTGAGAAAGGGTTGATGATGAAGTGTCGTTACCTAAAAAAGTACGGGCACGATAGCTGTGCCTCTCCTCCCCATTTCATTGGCGGGTTTGCCGAATACTGCTATATTAGCCCTGGTACATGCGTGATTAAGATCCCTAATTTTCTCTCTGACGAGGAGGTAGCTCCTGCCAATTGTTCTTTGGCAACCGTTACGGCTGGATGGGATGTAATCGCTCTCAAACCCTTCGAAAACGTCTTGATTCAGGGTGCCGGAGCTCTTGGAATTTACGCGGCTGCCTTGGCCAAACACTATGGGTGCAATAAGATCATCGTGACGGATGTCCTGGACCATCGGCTGAAATTGGTCAAAGAGTTTGGGGCCACGGACATCATTAATACCCAAGGAATGAGGGATGTAGAAATTGTTCAGGCTGTTTTGGACTTGACAGAGGGATTTGGTGTAGATGCCACCATGGATGTAGCTGGAGTTCCAGCGATTATCCCTGTGGGATTGAAGTGTCTGCGAAAGGGAGGGCGTTTTGTGGAACATGGAACCTCTTTCCCTGGTGCGAACTTCACGTATGATGCATGCGACATTGTGTGGCGATGGCTCACGATTCACGGGGTCCACAATTACGATACAAAACATCTTCAGTGGGGCATCAATTTTTTAGCCGAAACAAGACAGATTTTTCCTTTTCATAAATTAGTCAACCAAAAGTTTCACCTTGATGAGATTAATCAAGCAATGAAGGTTGCATCTTCGGGAGAAACAGTTCGGGTGGCTATCCTGCCATAAATACCTTAGATCCGGACAATTTAGCGGAGCATGCTCGTTTACAATTGATAATGCATAGAAGGTATCTCTTCTTTTTCCATTGATAAAGAATCCAGGGTAGCCTCTTCGTCTAATTTTAGGTTTTGATTTCTCTTCCATATCACAACTTTTTGGCAGGTGTGCATATTGGCAAGAAATCCTCGGTTTTAGATCCCCAAAACAGCCTATATTTTTCATCTTTTCTTTTTACCAAGACTCTGATAGAGTAAACCATATCCTTTTTGGATTCCCTGTTAAAATTTCCTCAAAGGAAAAGTGGGGTATGATACCGAACATTATGGGAAACTGCAAAGAACGAGAAGACGGGTTCTAGCATGGTGGGTCCCGCAGTGGTGTCTCTGGCCGAAGCGTCGTCAGGACGAGCAGGAATTACTCTCCGGAGCCGCCCGAATCCAAGCGAGGCGCTCTCGGACTTGCGCGCTGCCGTAGAATAGGGTCTTAGATTCGTACGACGGGAGGGTGGGATGATGCGATCCAGGGTTTGTTACGGAGTGCTGGTCGTCCTTGTCTTTGCGATCCCCATGCTCGCTAGCGCGGCATGGCGGAGCGAGGGCCCGTTCGTGGCCACCATCGTAGACGTGGCGGTGGACAAGACGAAGCCGGACACGATCTACATCGCGACTTCCGCTGGCGGCGTGTGGCGTAGCGACGACGCAGGGCAGACGTGGACCCTGCCTGGCGAGGAGATGGTGAGTCGCAACGTCAAGTGGATCGAGGTGGACCCCGGGAACCCCGCGACACTGTGGGCAGGCATCGAGGCGCGAGGGAGCTCCGGTCTCTGGCGCTCTCCCGACCGCGGCAAGACCTGGACGAACGTGAAGGTCGACCGATTCTCCTTCGCGGTGGGACAGCCGATCGCGTTCGCCGCCTCCGACCCCCGTATCATCTACGTCCCCTCCACCAACCTCCATTTCAAGAGCGCCGACAGCGGAAAGACGTGGGAGAGCTTCCGCGTTCCCAACCAGGACGTGTACGCGTTCGCGATTCATCCCCAGAACCCGCGCATCGTCTACGCCGGCGGGCGCGGTTCCGAGCATAATATGAGCCGCAGCCAGGACGGAGGGAAGACGTGGCACCCATTCGGCGAGGGGCTTCCCAAGGACAGCAGCATCAAGAGCCTTCGTGTCTCCGCGGCGAGCCCGTCCACGCTTATCGCTTGCTCTGGATTCGGCCGCGTACACAAGAGCACCGACGGCGGGGCGACATGGAGCGAGCTGGAGCTGGGCCTGCGCGGCACTGAAGACATCTACAGCCTCGAGATCGATCCACACGATCCGCAGACGCTGCTGGCGGCGACGAAACAGGGCCTGCGCAAGAGCATCAATGCGGGCGCGACCTGGAGCTCCGCAGGAGCGGGTCTCGGCGGCTACCTTTGCAAAGGGTTTGCGTTCCATCCCGCGCGGAAGGGCAGCGTGTACGCGGGCACGGCCGGGACCGGGTTCTTCAAAAGCATCGACGGCGGCGAGACCTTCGAGCCGCTCGGCAAGGGCATGGCTGCCGGCTGGGCGGAGAAGATCTACGCGCCGTCGTCCGGCGCGGGCCCGACCTTCGCGCAGTTGAGCGTGGGCCTGTTCCGAATGGATG
>Ga0315285_10005740_pt1 | contig 12759 bp, 10 predicted proteins | sample YL17G09_36_MG_FD_203698 | JGI IMG/M metagenome (GOLD analysis project Ga0315285, IMG submission 203698) | Sediment microbial communities from Yellowstone Lake, YNP, Wyoming, USA - YL17G09_36 | ecosystem: Environmental > Aquatic > Freshwater > Lake > Sediment | place: USA: Wyoming | collected... | reverse complement strand
CGCCGAACGACGTGTCGTTGGCGAGCAGCTTCTTCGTCTCGTAAAGGCCCCTCAGGTCGACGGACCCCTGCCCGATCTTGCAGTCGATGATGGTCTCCGTGTCAACGTGGAGGTTCGTGCAGACGCTCTGGATGTAGTCATGAGCTGCCTGCACCGCCACATGCCTGTATGGCAGCCTGTGGCCGTCGACCTGGGTCACGGCCCTGCCGACCAGGAGCACATATGCGGGATCGAGCACGACCCCGCCCCCGAAGCGAGGGTCTGACTGGCCGCCGACCACCTGCACCTCGTCCGTGTTGTGATGGAGTATGCGCCCGTATCTCTCGATGTACATCTGGCAGAGCGCCCTCGAGACGCTCTCGGCGACGCCGTCGGCCACGCTGTCGGGGTGACCTATGCCCTTCCTCTCGACTATCTCGGTCTCCTGCTTCTCGATCGGAGTGTGAGCCAAATGCTCGACGAATATGTTTCGCGCCAAGGTCCTTCACCCGTTCTTTCTGGCGGGAGAGCCAGCACGTAGATAGGGTTTTTGTTTCCTTCCGGCTACAAACGCTCCGGGGCCGCTCGATTCCCCCGCCGATTCAGGATTCAAAGGCGGGAGGTATTAATCGCCTGCTGAGGTTTTGATTCCGATAGGAATATGTGGCGGGACGCGCTCTATCCCACGATGCTGCCAGATCTGAGCGAGATATCCCGGCTCCGGAGGAGCCTCGGCCTCACGCAGGCTCAGCTCGCCACTTTGGCTGGAGTCAGCCAGAGCGCGATAGCGAAAATCGAAAGGAGCCAGATGATCCCCTCTTATGAACTCGCGAAGAAGCTCATCGAGACCCTTCACAGGCAGCTCGAGAAGGTCGAGCCCGAGGTCGTCGCCAGCAAGGTGAGGACCAGGGCGGTCTACTCGGTGACCCCCGAGGCGACCCTCCAGGAGGCCGCGGAGGTGATGCGCGGCCGCGGCTTCTCCCAGCTGCCGGTGATCAAAGACGGCAGGAATGTTGGCAACCTGACGGAGGGGACGATCGCTAGGCTGATCCTCGAAGGGAAGAGCCTGAAGGACCTCGCGCAGATACGCGCGTCGCAGGTCATGGAAGCCCCGCTGCCGACCGTCGACGAGGGCGCGCCCGTGAGCATCATCGCGGCGCTGCTCCAGCGCTATCCCGCCGTCCTGGTCGTGAGGGGCGGCGAAATCGCAGGGATAGTCGCCAAATCCGACCTGATGAAGCTTCTTTGAGGCGCATCAGTCGGTGTACGGGACCTTGTACTCCAGGAAATCGTCGGCGAGCATGCTGTTCTCGAACACCGCCTTCGCCTCGACGAGCATGGGTGCGGGGTCTTCGTACCGCGGGCTGAAGTGCGTCAGGAAGAGGACCCTGGCGCCGCAGTCCTTCGCGAGCGCCGCGGCCTGTCTTGCGGTGGAATGCCCGTACTTGTTCGCCTTCTCCTCCATGGTCGAGTCCGCGGTGGCGTCGTGCACCAGGACGTCGCAGTCCCTCGCGAACTCCGCGAGTCTGGGATGCGCGAGCGTGTCGCCCGTGTACACAAGCTTCCTGCCCTTCCGCGGCGGGCCCATGACCATGTCGGGTGTGAATGTCTTCCCGCCAAAAGTCACTGTCTGCCCGTCCTGCAGCTTCCCGAACAGCGGCCCCTCCGGTATTCCGAGCTCCAGGGCCTTGGGCTTGTCGAACCTGCCCGGCCTCATCTTCTCCTCCAGGCAATAGGAAAGCGCGGGGACTGCATGCTGCGCATCGATGGCGGACACGGTGTACTCGCCGAAGTCGATCGACGACCCGCCGGCCATCTCCGTGACCCCGATCGCGAAACCAGGGGTGAAGTACCCGAGCGTGACGAGGGTGTGCGCGAGCTGCTTCATCCCCGCCGGACCGAAGATGTGAATCGGCTTTTCGCGGTCGTACATGTTCATGCTCTGTATGAGGCCGGGCAACCCGAGGAAGTGGTCTCCGTGGAAGTGCGTGATGAAGACCTTGGTCACCTGCATGAACGAGAGCTTGGAGAGCATGAACTGGCGCTGGGTGCCCTCCCCGCAGTCGAACAGGATGACCTCGGGGCCGCGCTTCACCGCCATCGCGGGCGCGTTCCTCTTCGGCGTAGGCCAGGAGCCGCTGGTGCCGAGGAAAACGATTTCCACGGAGGATGGAATGGCGCCTTCGTCTTAAGGTTTCCCCGCGTCACTTCCAGCTCGTCAGGATGTCCTCGCGGTTGAACCTCCTCAGGTTCAGCCAGACGAGGAATGCGAGGACCCCGAGGAACGCGATGGCGATGATGGCCATGAACCCCACGGTGATCGAGCCCATGCCCGTGACCGGCCCTATCACGAATACCAGCAGGACCGGGAGGACTATCAGGGCGCTGTACTGCTGCGCCGTCCTGACGTCGTTCACCTTGGATGATATGTAGACGTTCATCGCGATGCCGACGATGCAGATGATCGGGGTCAAGACGAACACGCCGACCAGCCAGACCGCATCGGGGACGAGGAAGTAACCTAGGAGTGGGGCGGTGAGGAGGTCGATGAGGGCGGTCATGATTGCGAACGCGACGAGAATCAGCGACATCACAGGCACGAAGACCGCGATATATTTCCCGAAGAGCAGCTCGCCGTCCGTCAGCGGGGTCGAGAGCAGGGGCTCCAAGGTCTTGTTCGTCTTCTCCCCGACGAAGCTGTACGAGGCTATCGTCGTGGGCATCGCCACCGCCATGATGAAGAAGAAGTAGAGCAGGAAGCTGTGCGTCATCATGTCGAGCAGGGACTTGTACAGGTCGCTGGAGCCGGTGGTGGTCCCAGAGACGACGGTGTCTACCATGACTGTCGTGTCCTGCGTGTACTCCGAGTTCCTCAGGACGCAGCCGATGAGGATGCCGTTGGCGATCGTCACGTTGTCAAGGAGGGATTTGTACGCGATGACGTTCGTCAGGGTGCTGTTGTTGATGTAGGAGACGTTGACGATGCCGTTCACGATCGCCGAGTGGTTCACCCAGGCGTTGTTCAGCGTGGTGTCCCTGAGGTCGACGTGGTCGTAGAAGACCAACAGGCTGAGGTGGAGGTCTGGCTCAGGCGCGGGCTTCTGGGCTGCCAGGGATGCGAGCGGAACCGTGATGAGCACGGAGAAGACCGTCATGAGGATCGGCATCATCGCCAATGTCGCGATGATCTGCTTGTTCGCCTTGAACTCCGAGAAATCCTTCCTCGCGACGATCCAAGCCTTCCTCATCCTCATTTCGCTTCGTCCCCCCTGATGAGCTTGAGGTAGATGTCCTCGAGGCTGTGCTCTCTCTCCTTCATCGAGACGACCTCGGCGCCTGCCTTGACGAGGGCCTCGGCCAGGCGGGGGTTGTTGCTTTCCGGGTCGTCCATGGACACGATGAGCCGTCCGTCCTCCCGCTTCACGCCCTTGACGAAGCCGAGCGCCTCGATTGTGGCAATCACCCTAGTGTCCGCGGTCTTCAGGGTGACCTCCGTGCTCCTCGACCACATCCTGTCCGCGAGGTCGTGCGGGGAGCCGAAGGCGACGAGGCGGGTGTTCAGTATGCCGACGCGGTCGCTGAGCCTCTGAGCCTCGTAGAGGTTGTGCGTGTTCAGGAGGATAGTGCCGCCCCTCGCCTTGAGCTGGAGGATGAAGTCCCTCACGACCTTGCTTGCCTCGGGGTCCAAGCTGGCGGTAGGCTCGTCGAGGAAGAGGATGCGAGGCTCGTGCACGAGGGCTCGCGCGATTGCGATCTTCTGCCTCATGCCCTTGGAGAATTTCGCTATCTTGTCGCCGCGGCGGTCGTAGATATCCAATGTCTTCAGAAGCTCCTCGATGCGGCCCTGGAGCTTCGATGGCGGGACACCGTAGATTTCTCCATAGAACTTGAGGTTCCTCTCCGCGCTCAGGGACTCGTAGAGGCCCGGGTTCTCAGGGAGGAGGCCGAGCTGCTCGCGGACGTTGATCGGCTGCGTGGCCACGTCGAAGCCGCCGACCTCGGCGGTACCGGCGGTGGGCCTGAGGAGGCTGCAGAGCATGCGCATCGTTGTCGTCTTGCCGGCGCCGTTGGGGCCGAGGAGCGCGAAGACCTGGCCCCATGCGACGTCGAAGGAGACGTCTTGGACGGCGGCTTTGTCGCCGAAGAGCCTGGTGAGGCCCCTTACCCGGATCGCGAGGCCGGCCATGGCGGGTGGGAGAGGAGGGGGACGGAGATAACGTTAGCGGAGGGCGGTTGGAGAGCCGCCAAGGAGATCGCATCCGTGCGTTATCGATGGCAGGTGGTGAACCGACAGCCCGTTCCGTTTCCTGATGCCGTCAATCAGCCGGATGCAGAATCCCGAATCGAAAGGGACTTATAATCGCTTCTCGCTGATGAATCATGGGAGCGGAACCCGGGAGGAAATGCGTCATGGATTCTGGCCTGATCGGGACATCGGACAGAGAAGAGATGGCCAAAGAGGTCGCTGTTCGGCTCGCTGTGCGTCGGAAGTTCTATCGCTCTGCCTTCGTGGTGTTCGCTGTCGTTGTCCCCGCATTGCCCGTCATTTGGATGAGCCCGTCAGCATCCGCTTACGTTCTCATCGGGGCCGCATCGGCGATCGTTGGCACAGCTGCGATCCTCTGGGTTGCTTATATCGCGAGGAGATCGAGACTCTATGAGGAAGCGGGCCGGCGCTTGCTGAGTGTAAGATGAAATCCGCAGATCGATTTCCCATTGTTCAGGATACAATCGCAGCGAAACCTTCAAGGCGGTCCGCCCCGGTCCGACCGCGATGAAATCCCGAATGGGCCCCGCCCCGAAGACAGTCGACGAATACCTTGCGAGCGTCCCGCCCGAATCCCGGATCGCCCTCCAGCGGCTGCGCAAGATCATCAAGGCCGCCGCCCCGGATGCCGAGGAGGTCATCAGCTACCACATGCCCGCGTTCCGGCAGAACGGGATCGTCGTCTACATCGCCGCGTTCAGGGACCACTGCAGCTTCTTCGTTGGGAGCCCCAAGGTCCGCCGCCAGTTCGCAGCCGAGCTGAAGCCCTTCGCGGCGGGGAAAGGCACGTTCCACTTCACGCCCGACCGGCCTCTGCCCGCCCGTCTGGTCACACGCATCGTGAAGGCGCGCGTAGCTGAGAACGCCGCCCGCAAATCCAAGTAGGCGTGTCGGAGGAGTTGATATTCGAGGGCCTCTGCCTTTCAGAGCTCCTTCGCCCTGTAGATTAGCTTGCTCATGTCCGTCTCTCGAATCGCGTTCGCGGCTCCCGCCAAATCCTCGAACGTGAAGTCGGGTCTCGCCCCCCTCGCGTCCGCTTCGTACCTTTTCCTCCTCTTCGCGTCAGCGATCCATATCGTCCAGCACCCGAAGTGCTTCCCCACCACCACATCTGAGACCTTGTCCCCGACCATCCACGCCTGGCGGGGAGAGACGCCCAGGTCCCTCGCGGCCGCGAGCAGCATCGCGGGCTGAGGCTTGTGACACCTGCACTGGCTCATCAGGTTGTGCGGGCAGTAGTAGATCTCCTCGATCCTGACGCCATTCTTCGCGAGATCCTTCAGCATGTTGTCGTGTATCTTCCTCAACCCCTCGTGGCTCAGGATCTTCCAGCCCATGACATCCTGGTTCGTGACGATCGCGAGGCGGTAGCCGCCATCGCAGAGCGACTTCATCGCATCGACCGCGCCAGGAAGGAACTTGAACTCCCGCCACGTCTTGAGATATCCGGGCACGCCCTTGTTGATGACGCCGTCCCTGTCGAGGAACACGACTGGGCCTTTCCCGCCAGAAGGTTCTCGTGACTTCAGGAGGCCGTGGCGGTGGACATTGATATTCGCTTGCTTTTCGGGCAGCTGGCGGTAAAGATCGACGATCCCCCACTTCGCGAAGGGATTTCTCGTGAGCTCAAGCCCGTGGTCGAACAATTGCCAGTCGACCTTCTCTATCTCGTCCTCCTTCGGACGGAATTCCTTGCTTAGGACCCGCCCACGATACACGAAGCCGAGCGTGTAGGCCGGTTTCTCGGGGAAGGTCGAGACGTAGACGCCGATTGTGTCATCTACCGCCACGTCCACTCCCGTCTCTTCCTTGAACTCCCTCGCGCAAGCGATCTCCGGCAACTCGCCGTACTGCATGAACCCGCCAGGCAGGTTCCAGTAACCGACGGAGAATCCCCTCTTTGTCTTGACCATGAGGACCTTTTCCCCCTCCACCGCCGCGACCTCGGCGACGCATCGCATCATCGTCATGTAGATTGCGTTCTTGACGACCGAATCGACATCGTCCCGCTCCAGCGCATCATCCCGCCACAGCCACTCGTCCGGATGGCGGTCCAGCAGCGGCCTGACCATCTCGACGTCCGCCTCGCTCAATCGCATCGTCGCGAGCTTCTCGACCTTGAAGGGGATCTTCTCGCCGTCACCCGGGAACCTCAGCTTCCCGCCATCCCTCACGAGGTAGACCTTGCCGTCAGTCTCGGCATATACTAGTTTCTTCCTCTTCCGCGATGTCATTTCTGGCCTTTTCAAATCGTAATGCGGCAAGGCATATAACGATGAGCAAGCGCATTCGTTCGAGGCACGTGCCAGCGCCTCTTTGGCAGTCCTAAGGGTATCATGAGACCGAAATCCGTCGCAATCTATTTATGCACGAAAGGACAGATATAATGAGAAGGCCCGGAGCATGTGCAGGATAATCAAGACAAAGAGTGAGACCCTAGCCCTTATTCTCCGCGCGCAGTATGTGAACGAGGTCTGGAAGAAGGCGCAGACAGGGCAGCCCCCGACCCCGGTCGTCATGAACGCTAGGGTTCCGGTTCCGAAGGAGCCAACCTAGGCTGGGCCGCCGGTACCTGTATCGGTCGCTTCGACAGCCTGTTCGCTTGCCCCTCAAGTTCCTGAGCCTTGGCTTTGTGCCTGGCGGCTTTGGTTTCCAGCTTCGAAGCGTCCAGCCTCAGCTTGGAGGCTTTCTCCCTCAGCGACGCGGCCTTCGCGTCGTCCTTGGCCTGTTTCTTCAGGTCCCTGATAGTGGAGCCCGGGATTGACACAGGACTCGGAGCGGTGCGCGCCGATATAAATGTTGAGACGGGGCGACGACGAAGGCAACTCCCGTCATCGCAATCGGGGAGGCGACAATCTACCTTGAGTATGGTCGTTTGCATGCTCATTTCGGCCGCGGAGAGAACGGTTCGATGTCGGGAAGAGTGACAGGCCGCATGAGCCGGGCGAGTCATCATATAGGGGAATGGGGGATTGAGTGTCGAGGGGTTCCCTGGATGAGGGCAGCCCATGCTGAGCGCAGGATGAGGGAAAGAGCCTTGTTGCGGGCCGTGTCGTTATTCGTAGCCCTCCTCCTGTCATTCGACATCTTGTCTGCTATGCAAACACAGAATCGTGGCGGGGATTCACCGGCGGTTGCTGTTCCATCACAAGATGTCGCGCAGACGCTTCACTCGTACGGCAGCTATTTCGTCGAGAACGCAGGCCATCTGAACAACCCTGATGTCCTCTTCTACGTCGCGTCCGGAGATCTGCAGATGGGGTTTGCCGAGAGCGCCGTGCTCATCAGAATGGTCGAGCCCGCGCCCATGAACAACCCGCCGTCAGGCCAGAAGCTGACGCGCTCACTCCCGCAAGAAATGAAAACATCCCGAGGAGTGTTGCTGCGCCTCGACTTCGAAGGAGCGAACAAGGTGACTCCGCACGGAAGGGACCCGCTGCCTTATCCGACGAACTTCTTCATAGGTAATGACCCATCCCGCTGGAGGACGGGAGTGAACAGCTACCGCGAGGTCGTCTACGAGGAACTGTATAACGGAGTCGACATGGTCTACCGCGGGTCAGACGAGGGTGTGAAGTACGACCTGATCCTCGCTCCTGGAACTGACCCGAGTGTTATCAGGATGTCCTACGAGGGAGCGGACAGCGTCGAGCTGGAAGAAGCGGGCAACCTGCTGGTGCACACCGCCATTGGAGACGTCGCGGATTCCTCCCCGACCGCATTTCAGGGAGATGACCGTGTGCCGTGCTCTTTCACCTTGCCCGCACCTCTCTCCCACGGCTTCGCCTGTCAGGGCATCGACGGCTCCCGCGAGGTCGTGATCGACCCGCTGGTCTACGCAACCTTTCTCGGAGGCGGAGAAGACGACGTGGCGCTCTCGATCGCTGCGGACTCCGCCGGCAACGCCTATGTGACCGGATGGACGCGTTCGACGGATTTCCCCGTCACCCCGGGCGTCTTCGGGCCGACCATGAACGGGTGCGACGGCTTCGGGTGCGACGCATTCGTCACGAAGCTGAACCCGACCGGCAGTTCCCTTGTCTATTCGACTTATCTTGGCGGTGGCGGCGAGGATGTGGGGAATTCGATCGTGGTGGACTCCTCAGGCAGCGCGTACGTCGCCGGAAGCACGGTCTCGGATGATTTCCCCGTCACCCCCGGCGCCTTCGACACGGCTGCGAACGGAGCTCGTGACGCGTTCGTGGTGAAGCTGGACCCCGCTGGCGCTTCCCTCCTCTACTCGACATACCTTGGCGGTGGCGGTGATGACGGGGGCTACTCGATGGCGATCGACCCTGCCGGCAATGCCTACGTGACCGGATTCATGCGGTCTTCAAACTTCCCTTCCACCCCCGGGGCATTCGACACGATAATGAATGGGTTTCAAGACTCGTTTGTGACGAAACTGGATTCAACCGGGAGCTCCGTCCTATTTTCGACGTATCTCGGCGGTGGGGACGACGATGCGGGATACGCGATCACAATAGATTCGGCTGGCAACTCCTACATCACAGGGCAGACGCAATCGGCGGGTTTTCCCTCCACCCCCGGGGCATTCGACACGACCTACAGTGAGCCGCAGGACGCCTTCGTGACGAAGCTGGACTCAGGCGGTGGTTCTCTCCTCTATTCGACCTTTCTCGGCGGCAGTGAGGCCGATGACGGATACTCCATCGCGGTCGACGCATTTGGAAATGCATGCGCGGCTGGTTGGACCCGGTCGCGGGACTTCCCCACCACCCCCGGCGCGTTCGACACCAGCTTCGGCGGGCTTGAGGACGGGTTCGTGGTGAAACTGGATTTCACCGGAAGTTCCCTCCTCTACTCCACGTACATCGGTGGTGTCGACTATGACGATGTGTATTCGATTGCGGTGGAGCCATCGGGCATCGCTTACCTGACTGGATACGCCCAGTCGGGCGACTTCCCCGTCACCCTTGGGGCCTTCGACACGAGTCATGGCGGGGTGAAGGATGGATTCATGGCGAAGCTGGACATCACCGGCAGCTTCCTGCTCTACTCGACTTTTCTCGGAGGGAGTGGCGTCGATGGCGGGTATGCGATCGCGCTGGACCCCGACGGCAATATCTATGCGACCGGATACACGCAATCGGCGAACTTCCCCGTCACCCCCGGGGCTTTCGACACGACTGTCGACGCTTACGATTCGTACGCGGTTAAGTTCAGTCCGGAATGGCTGAACATCGCCCCGCGCGTATCCAACCTCGGGGTGCAGGGTTTCACCACGCCGCCATCCATACTCCACATCACCGACGCGACCCCCGACCTGAACTGGACCTACAGAGACTACGAACAGACTCCCCAGGCGCGCTATGACCTGAGAGTCGGATCGGCCCCTGGCTTCTCGGACATGTGGGACCCGCCGGCCACGCCGGGCAGCACCACAGTCGTCACGTACGGTGGCGCCGCGCTGATGCGGGGGACTGACTACTATTTCGCAGTCAGGGCGAACGATGTCCAACAGTGGGGCGCGGAGGTGGAGGTGAAATTCCACCTGAACAGCATACCCAATCCACCGAAGGCCCCGATCGTGCCCGCCCAATCTTCGAACATCTTCTCGAACCCCTCTCAGATCCTCTCGTGGACTTCCGGAGGGGACGCCGAAGGAGACGCGATCACATATGAATGGCAGGTCGCGGCAGACGCGTCGTTCTCGACCGTGATTGCCCAGGGGACGACGACTGCCACCGCATCAACGCCATTCGCGACAAGCATGTCCACGACATACTTCTGGCGGGTGAGGGCGAGGGACGATTACGAACCGGCGATCTGGTCTGCTTACGGCAATACCCCGCCAGGCTACTGGACTTTCAGCGTCAACTCCCCTCCGACTGTCAGCAATCTTGGAGTCCAGGGGTACACTTCTGCCCCCGGCATCGTCCACATCACTGACTTCACCCCCGACCTCAGCTGGACCTACAGCGATCCCAATGGCGATCCGCAGGTGCAGTACTGGATCATGGTGGGGACATCGTCAGGCGGGGCCGACATGTGGGACCCCCGGCAAATGATGGGCGCGAGCACATCGGTGACGTACGCGGGGGCGGCCCTGCAGAGGGGGGTAGACTACTTCTTCAGCGTGGCGGCGTACGACGGTTTCGTTTGGAGTCCCTTCTCCGAGGTGTTGCTCAGGCTGAACAGCATACCCAACCCGCCCGTGACACCAATCGACCCCGGCGATGCTGCCGTGATAAGCGCGGTGGCGGCTCAGACAGTCTCCTGGACTTCAGGGGGCGACCCGGATGCCGGAGACGTGATCACCTTCGCATGGCAGGTGTCGACGGACAGCGCCTTTGCGACGATTATCGCATCGGGAACCTCCACATCGACAATCTCGTCCACGTTCGCCACGAGCCCCTCGATGACGTATTACTGGCGGGTCCGAGCGCATGATAATTGGGAGACATCGACCTGGTCGGCATATGGCAACGCGCCTCCAGGTCACTGGACTTTCAGCACGTCCAGTCTGTCGAACACTCCTCCGACGATCACGATCACCTTCCCTGCTGGCGGCGAGGTGTTCTTCTGGGGCGGCTCTCCGACTGTCACATGGACATCTTCGGACGCTGAAGACCCATTGGCTGCCCTGACCTTCTGGATCAACTACACGTCCAGTGCGGGGAACGGAGTCATCTGCGGGCCCAGGCTAGGCGTCCAGTCCTGCAACTGGCCCTTGCCGCACATCACCGCCACCGACATCGTCATCGACGGGACGGTCATCGATTCCGGCGGTCTGAGGGGATTCGACGAGAGCGGCCCCTTCACGATCAGGCCACCGCCGAACACTCCTCCGACGATCATCATCCTATCCCCCTCGGGCGGAGAGGAGTGGACACAGGGTGAACCGCATGCAGTCACTTGGACTGTCTACGACCGAGAGGATGCACCTTCGGCCCTCCTAGTCTGGATCAACTACACATCGGGTGCAGGAAGCGGAAACATCTGCGGGCCTGTCGCAGGAAACATCGTTTCCTGTGAATGGGCCATGCCGGCAATCACCGCCGCGGATGTCGTCGTCGATGGCACCGTGGTAGACACAGGCGGGTTGAAAGGCCACGATGAGACCGCTCCGTTCACCATCAAGGCACCGGATCAGCCGCCGACAGATGTCGAGGTGAACTACAAGCCGATCGTGGCGGGGATATTCGCAGCTCTGCTGGCGGTTGTCGGGGCTTGGTCTTCCAAGAAGAGGCCGTGGAAGGGCGGAGAGCACGGGAAAGCGGTCATGAAAGCTTTCACTTTCACGTCGATGCCGTTCGTCTTGGCCGAGGTGGGGACGGGGATAGCATCCTACATCACGGGCCAACTCTCCATACCGCCAGCGTTGGGAATCGGAACCGCCGTTGATCTGGCTGTTCTTGTGGCGGGGCTGGTCGTCATGCTCGCGAGAGTATTGAAGAGGGAAGAAATGGAGGTTGAAGCGGCGAACGAGCCCAAGAACCGATGATGATCGTTGAAGCCATTTCCTCGGTTGCATCGCATACAATGGTCCTCGCTTCCCAGCAAACCATGATATATCTGGAAGGCGATGATTCTATGAAGAGGGGGTAAGGGATTATCGTCGCGAAAGGTGCTTCACGCGAGGGAGCGGTATTCAGACCGGTTCGCATAGTCGCAGCAACCGTGGCCGCATTGCTCCTGCTGAGCCTCGTCACGTTCTCTTATCCGAAGGGTGGAGATTCGAGTCCCGCCACAAACGGGATCGATCAGACCATCACCGACAAGTTGCACTCGATTGGCGGTTACTTCACCGAGAATGCAGGACAGGTGGCCAATGAGCAGGTCAGATTCTACTCCGATGGCGACATGCAGGCGGGCTTCGCCGAGAGCGCTGTGCTCGTCAAGCTCGTCGAGAGAGATCACGCCCGCCCTCCTCACGATCTCGAAGACGTGATGAGAGGACCGCAAGTCCAGCATGACGACCCTCTCCCCAGCCGAGGTGTCATGGTTCGCATCACCTTCCCCGGGTCGAACAAGGTCAAGCCTCGAGGCGTGCAGGAGATGTCTCACCGCAGCAACTACTTCATTGGAAACGACCCCTCCAAGTGGAGGACAGGCGTCCGCAGCTACCGCGAGATATTGTACAGCGACCTGTACGATGGGATTGACCTCTCATACTGGACGCAAGACGGGCAGCTCAAGTACGAGTTCATCCTCGATCTAGGGGCGGATCCCGTCCTCATCACAATGTCGTACGAGGGCATCGAGGGCCTTCGCATCGACCAGTCTGGCGAGCTCGCCGTCAGCACAGCCTTGGGAGAATTGAGGGATGGAAAGCCGATCGCGTACCAAGACGGGAAGAGAGTGGAGTGCGCCTTCGTCAAGCGAGGCTTTCTGTCGTTCGGTTTCGGATGCGAGGGGCGTGACCAATCCCGTTCATTGGTGATAGACCCGCTCGTCTACTCTACGTTCCTAGGCGGGGGAGACCGGGATGAAGGGCACTCTGTTGCGGTGGACGCATCTGGGAATTCATTTGTGACGGGTTGCACGGA
>Ga0315285_10005739_pt1 | contig 12759 bp, 10 predicted proteins | sample YL17G09_36_MG_FD_203698 | JGI IMG/M metagenome (GOLD analysis project Ga0315285, IMG submission 203698) | Sediment microbial communities from Yellowstone Lake, YNP, Wyoming, USA - YL17G09_36 | ecosystem: Environmental > Aquatic > Freshwater > Lake > Sediment | place: USA: Wyoming | collected... | reverse complement strand
CCTCGTGACCGGGAGGGGGAGGGCGGGCGCCGGCCCGAACGCGGCGCTCCTGGCGCGGACGCGCCGCCGGCTGGCGGTTGGGACCCTGGCGGTCGTCGGCGCCCTCGTCCTCGTGCTGGGCGCCGCGACGGCCGTCATCGGCACGTCCATCCTGGACCAGGAGGTCGATCGCGCCCTCGCGTCCGCCTCGGCGGCGTATCTCGGGCAGCTCGGCGGTGAGACCGGGCAAGAGGACCACGAGGCATCCGAGAGCCACGAGCCGCAGGCGTCCGACACGTTCTTCCTCGTCCTGGACGCCTCCGGCGCGCTGGTCGCGAACCCCTCGCGGGTCCCGCTGGCCGGGCTTCCCGACCTCGCCGCCCTGAACGCGGCCCAGGCGGGGGGGAGCGACCTGCGGACGATCGACGCGGGCGGCACGCGGGTCCGCCTCCTGACAGCCCGAATCGGGGAGGACGGGACGACCACGGGGTGGCTCCAGACCGGGACCGTGCTGACGCTGCACGATCGCCAGGCGCAGGGGCTGGTGCTGGCCGTCCTTCTGGTCGGCGCCCTCGGCCTCGCGGGCGCGGCGCTGGCGACGCTCTGGATCACCGGGCGCGCGCTGGTGCCGATCCGGGCGGCATTCGAGACGGAGCGGCGCTTCGTCGCCGACGCGTCCCACGAGATCCGGACACCGGCCGCCGTCATCCGTTCCTCGGCCGAGGTCCTCCAGCGCGAGGAGCTCGTCGCCCCGCCGGGCCGTCCGCTGGTCGACGACATCGTGGGCGAGGCCGACCGCCTGGGCCGGCTCGTCGAGGACCTGCTCGCCCTCGCCGCATCGGAGCGGGGCGCGCTCGCGATCGAGACCGGGCCGGTCGACCTCGCCGCGCTCACCAGGACCGCGGTGCGACGGGCGACGCCGCTCGCCGATGATCGCGGCCTGCGGCTCGTCGGACCGCACGAGACCGTGCCTCCGATCGCCGCGGACGGCGACGCCGACCGCCTCCTCCAGGTGCTGCTGATCCTCCTTGACAACGCGTTCCGGCACTCCCCGGCGGGCGGCACCGTATCCGTGACGGCGGACCAGGGCGCCGACCGGCGTGGCTGGGTCACGGTCCTGGACCAGGGACCCGGTGTCCCGCCGGCGATGCGCGAGAAGATCTTCGAGCCCTTCGCGCGGATGCCGGCATCGCGCTCCCGGGCCGACGCGGGCAGCGGCCTGGGTCTCGCGATCGCGCGCCGCCTCGTCGAGCTCCACGGGGGGACGCTCACGGTCGACGACGGCCCCGGCGGCGGGGCGCGCTTCGTGCTGGAGCTGCCGGTCCGTTGAGGCCGTATAGTGAACAAACCGACCGGTCGGTCGGTTTGTGGCGGGCAGTGGCGACCGGCAAGCGAAGGGGCGGACGCGCGGCGATGGGCGACGAGAAGCGGCAGACGGCCCAGGCGGAGAAGAGCCGGACCCGGCGCGAGCAGATCCTCGACGCCGCCTTCAACACGTTCGCGAAGCGCGGTTACCGCGACACAGCGGTCGACGACATCGCCGCGGCCGCCGACACCTCGAAGGGCGGCGTCTACTTCCACTTCCGCACGAAGGAGGCGATCTTCCGCGAGCTGATGCGGACGACCGCGGACCGGCTGGCCGCGAAGGTGGACCGGGCGGTCGCCGCCGAGACCGAGCCGATCGCGAAGGCGGACGCCGCACTCCACACCGTGCTCGTCACCTTCGCCGGGCACCGCACGATGGCCCGGCTCCTCTTTCTCGACGCGCTCGGCGCGGGTCGGGCCTTCAACGCCGAGACCAACGAGCTCCACGACCGCTTCGCCCGCCTCATCGCCGGCTACCTCGACGAGGCGGTCGCCGATGGCTCGATCCCGCCGCTCGACTCCGCGATCACCGGGGTGGCCTGGTTCGGCGCCCTCAACGAGGTCGTCGCACGCTGGCTCCTCGACGACGATCCCGGGCTCCTGGAGGATGCGTATCCCACCCTGCGGGCGCTCCTGCTGCGCAGCGTCGGCGTCCCCGAGGAGCGGATTGCGGCGGGCGGACCGTCGGGAGCAGCCGGGTGACGGTCGCCGACCGCGCCGCCGATCTCTCGCCCGCGACCGACCTCGGGGCCGCGCTCGACGCGCTGCCCGCGGCCGGGCCGGGCGTCCTGCGCTCCGCGACCGTGCCCGTCGACGACCTCGACGCGATCGCCCTCTTCGCCGCCGCGCGCGAGCTCGACCTGGAGGCCGCGCTCTGGCTCCAGCCGTCCGAGGGGACGGCGATCGTGGGGATCGGCCGCGCCTGGGCTGTCGGGCCGGACGGCCCCGCGCGGTTCACGGCCGCCGGCCGATCATGGCGTGAGCTCCTCGCCCGGGCGGCGCCGGGGGACGGGGCCGCCGAGCCGACCCGCCTGCCGCGGGGCGCCGGCCCGATCCTCCTTGGCGGGCTCGGCTTCACGGGACGTGCGCCGGCGGACGGCGACCCGTGGGCGCCGTTCGGGCCGGCCTCGCTCGTGCTGCCCGAGCTGGCCTTCGCCCGGACCGCCGGCGGCGCCTTCGGCACGGCCGCCGCCACCCGCGACGACGGAGCGGCGCCGCGCGCCCTCGCCCGCCGCTGGGAGGCGCTCGCCGCGCGGGCCCGCGCGCTGGCGCCCGCGCCGGGCGCCCTGGTGGCCCGGCCGGCCGGCGCTCCCCTCGCCACCACGGGGGAGCAGCCGGACCGCGCCACCTGGGACCGGCTTGTCGGCCTCTTCGCGGGCGCGGTCGGACGCGGGCGCCTCGACAAGGTCGTCCTCGCCCGGCGGGTCGCCCTGCGCTCGCCCCTGGAGCTCGACCCTGTCAACGCCCTGCGGCGCCTCGCGGCCGCGGGGCCGGAGAGCACGACATTCGCCTTCGTGCGGGACGGCGTCACGTTCGTCGGGGCAACACCGGAGCGGCTTGCCCGGACCGAGGGACGGGCATTCCGCACGGGGGCGATCGCCGGCTCGGCACCGCGCGGGTCGGGCGCCGCCGAGGACGCCCGGCTGGCGGCCGGGCTGCTGGCCAGCGACAAGGACCGCGAGGAGCACGCCGTGGTGGTCACGATGCTCCGCGATGCCCTCCGCCCCATCGTGGAGCGGCTCGACGTCGCGCCCGCCCCGGGAATCCTCGCCCTGCACCACGTGCAGCACCTCGTCACGCCGATGGAGGGCGTGCTCCGCCACGAGACCGGGATCCTCGCGCTCGCCGAGCGGCTCCACCCGACCCCGGCGGTCGGCGGCGAGCCGCGCGACGTCGCGCTGGCCCTGATCGCCGAGCACGAGGGCTTCGACCGCGGCTGGTACGCCGGGCCCGTGGGCTGGCTCGGCGCGGACGGCGACGGCGAGCTGATGGTGGCCCTCCGCTGCGGGCTCGTGGAGGGGCAGCGGGCAACGCTCTTCGCGGGGTGCGGGATCGTGGCCGACTCGGACCCCGCCCGCGAATGGGAAGAGTCGCGGATCAAGCTGCGCCCGGTCGTCTCGGCGGTGGGGCGCCTGGAGGACGCCGACCGATGACCAGGAGGGTAGTCCAGTGACCGACCTCGCGGCCCTCCGCGGCTTCGTCGACGCGCTCGTGCGCGCGGGCGTCGGCGACGCGGTCGTCTGCCCCGGGTCGCGGTCCACGCCGCTGGCCCTCGCCCTCCGCGCCCACCCGGGAATCACCGTCCGCGTCCTGATCGACGAGCGGAGCGCGGGCTTCTTCGCCCTCGGCATGGCGAAAGCCGGGCGGCGGCCCGTCGCCGTCCTGACGACGTCCGGCACCGCGGCGGCGAACCTCCTCCCGGCGGCCGTGGAGGCGTCGCTCGGCCGGGTGCCGCTCGTCCTCCTCACGGCCGACCGGCCGGCCGAGCTGCGCGACCGGGGGGCCGCCCAGGCGATCGACCAGGTCCGCCTCTTCGGAACCCATGCAAAGTGGTTCGTCGAGCTGCCGCTGCTCGACGGGGAGGACCTGACGGCGCGGCACGTCCGCTCTGTGGCGGCGCGGGCGGTGGCGACGGCGCTCGCCGGACCGGCCGGCCCGGTCCACCTGAACGTCCCATTCCGCGAGCCGCTCGTGCCCGACGGCCCGCTGGGGCCGCTCGACGACGAGCAGCCCGCGGCGGCGATTGCGGGCCGGCGCGCCCTCGCCGACGCGGAGGTCGAGCGCCTGGCCTGGCGCCTCGCCGGCGTAGAGCGCGGCCTCATCGTCGCCGGCCCACAGGACGACCCCGCCCTTCCAGCGGCGCTCGCCCGTCTCGCTGCCGCCCTCGACTGGCCGATCCTGGCCGACCCGCTTTCGCTCGTGCGCTGCGGCCCCCACGACCGGGCCCGGGTGGTCGCGCGCGGGGACCAGCTCCTGCGTCCCGGTCCGTGGCGCGCGGCCCACGTCCCGGGGCTTGTTCTCCGCTTCGGCGCCATGCCGACGTCGCAAGCGGTTCTGGCCCTCCTCGAGGAGGAGCGCCCGGCCCAGGTCGTCGTGGACGGCGACGGCGGCTGGCGCGAGCCGGCGATCCTGCCGACGACGTTCGTCCATGCCGACGGGTCCGCCACGGCCCACGCCCTGGCCGACGCGCTCGGGGCGGGGGAGCGGCGTACGGGCGGCAGCCGCCTCCGGCCGGCCCCGGCGCGCGGGCACCGCTGGCTCGACGCCTGGCTGACCGCCGACCGCGCGGCCGACCGCGCCCTGCGCGGCTGGCTGGCCCGGACCACCGACGCCGGCGAGCCGTTCGAGGGCGCGCCCTTCGCCCATCTCGCCGACCTCCTGCCCGACGGCGGAATCCTGTGGGCCGGCAGCTCGATGCCGGTCCGCGACATGGACGCCTGGCTCCCCGCCGGCCCGCGGGCCATCCGGCCGCTGGCGAACCGCGGCGCGAACGGGATCGACGGCGTGGTCTCGTCTGCGCTCGGCGCGGCCGCCACGGGGGCGCCCGTGGCGCTCGTCATCGGCGACCTGGCCGTGCTCCACGATCTGTCGGGCCTCGTCGCGGCCCGCCTCCACGGGCTGGCCGCGACGATCGTCGCCGTGAACAACGACGGCGGCGGGATCTTCTCGTTCCTCCCCCAGGCGACGGCCGCGCGGCCCGACGCCGGGCTCCCGGCCCATTTCGAGGAGCTTTTCGGGACCCCCCACGGGATCGACCTCGGTCCGCTGGTGACCGCACTCGGGGCCGAGCATCGGGTCGTCGCGGCCGGCGAGCTGCGGGCCGCCCTCGAGGCGTCGCTCGGCGCTCCCGGCGTGCGGGTCCTGGAGGTCCGGACCGACCGGGCGCGGAACGTCGCCCTCCACCGGGAGGCGGCGGCCGCCGTCGCGGCGACCCTCGACGAGCTCCTCGCCGCCGGCGAGGGTGCGACCCGGTGAGCGAGCGGCTCCGGCTGCAGGTCGCGGGGATGACCTGGACGGTGCGCGTCGTGGGGCGGGGCCATCCCGTCCTCTTCCTGCACGGCTTCTCCGGGAGCGGCCTCTCCTGGGCGGGGATCGCGGGCCTGGGGAGTCGCATCCGCGCCATCGTCCCCGACCTGCCCGGCCACGGCGCCACCGGCTGGGAAGCCGACCCCGGGCCTGCCGCGGAGCCCGACGCGGGCGCGGGCGCGGCCGAGACCGGGGACGGCCCGTCGGATCGACGTCCCCGCGCGTCGGTCGAGCGGACCGCCGACGACCTGGCCGCGATCGTCCGCCGCCTCGGCGCCGAGCGCGTCGACGTGGTCGGCTACTCGATGGGCGCCCGGATTGCCCTCCGCCTCGCCGTCGCTCACCCGGAGGTCGTCGGCCGGCTGGTCCTCGAGGCGCCCTCCGCGGGGATCGCCGATCCCGCCGCCCGCGCCGAGCGCGCGACCGCGGACGCAGGGCGGGCCCGGCTCGTCGTGAGCGAGGGGATCGAGGCCTTCGCCGCCCGCTGGGAGGCCGAGCCGGTCCTCGCGGGCGAGGCCGCGCTGTCCGCCGACGCCCGCGCGCGCCAGGCCGCGATCCGCCGCTCGCACGCGCCGCTCGGCCTCGCCGCCTCCCTGGTCTACGCGGGCCAGGGGGCCATGGAGCCGCTCCACGACCGGCTGGCCGCCGTCGCCGCGCCCACCCTCGTCGTGGCGGGCGCCGCCGACCCCGCCCGGGCGCGGGCCGAGGAGGTGGCCGCCGCGATCCCCGGCGCGCGGCTCGTCCTGGTCCCGGGGGCCGGCCACGCCCCCCATCTCGAACGTCCCGACCGCTTCCACGCCCTCCTCTTCGAGTTCCTCACGGAGGCTGCCGCATGACCCCGCTCGCCACTCCGGTCGCCTGGACGCCCGTCCGGGAGTACCGCGACATCCGCTACGAGCACTCCGGCACCGGGATCGCGAAGGTCACGATCGACCGCCCGGACGTGCGCAACGCCTTCCGGCCCCAGACGGTGGCGGAGCTGATCGACGCGTTCGCCCGGATCCGCGACGACGCGACGATCGGCTGCGTCCTGCTGACCGGGGAGGGCGACGCGGCCTTCTGCTCGGGCGGCGACCAGACCTACAAGAGCCACGCCGGCGGCTACGTCGGGGAGGACGGGATCGCCCGCCTCAACGTCCTGGACCTGCAGCGCCAGATCCGCTCCCTGCCGGTGCCGGTCATCGCCCTCGTGAACGGCTTCGCGATCGGCGGCGGCCACGTCCTGCACATCGTCTGCGACCTCTCGATCGCCGGCGAGAACGCGGTCTTCGGCCAGGTCGGACCGCGCGTCGGCTCCTTCGACGCCGGCTTCGGGGTCGGCCTCCTGGCCCGCCTGGTCGGCGACAAGAAGGCGAAGGAGATCTGGTTCCTCTGCCGCCGCTACGACGCCGGCGAGGCGCTCGCCATGGGGCTCGTCAACAAGGTCGTGCCCCTCGCCGACCTCGAGGCGGAGGGGGTCGCCTGGGCGGACGAGATCCTGGCGATGAGCCCCACGGCGATCCGCTTCCTCAAGTCGGCCTTCCTCGTCGCCACGGACGGCCTGGCGGGGCTCCAGGAGTTCGCCGGCAACGCAACCGGTCTCTACTACACCTCCGAGGAGGCGCACGAGGGCTCGCGGGCCTTCCTCGACAAGCGCGCTCCCGACTTCACGAAGTTCCCGCGCCGGCCGTGAGCGTCCCCGCCACGCCGGACGCGGCCGCACCGTCGGCGCTGCGCACCTCGCTCCTCGCGATCCGGCCGGCCACGCTCCCGGCGGCCGCCACGGGCGTCGTCGTGGGCCTCGGCGCCGCCCTCGCCGTGGGGGCGCCGTTCCGGCCAGCCACCGCGCTGGCCTGCCTGGCCGTCGCCCTCCTCCTCCAGGTGCTCGCCAACCTCGCCAACGACCTCTCCGACTTCCACCGTGGCGCGGACACGCCCGATCGGGCCGGCCCGACGCGGGTCGCCGCCGCGGGGCTCGTCAGCGAGCGCCAGCTGGAGGTCGCGATCGCCGTGGTCATCGGCCTCGCCGGGGTCGTGGGGCTCTGGCTGGTCTTCGTCGGCGGCCCGATGCTCCTCGTCCTGGGAATCCTTTCGATCATCGCCGCACTGGCCTATACCGGGGGCCCGTTCCCCTACGGCTACCGGGCCCTGGGCGAGGTCTTCGTCTTCTTCTTCTTCGGGCTCGTCGCCGTGGTCGGGACGGCGTACCTCCAGGCGCTGCGGCTGGAGCCGGTCTTCGTGATCGCGGCGATCCCGGCGGGCGCCCTCATCACCGCGATCCTCGTGGTCAACAACCTGCGCGACATCCCGACCGATGCGGCGGCCGGAAAGCGGACGCTGGCGGTGATCCTGGGGCGTCGCTGGACCGCGGTTGAGTACGAGCTGCTCCTGGCGGTCGCGTACGCGGTGCCGCTGGCGCTGGGACTGCTGGGCTCGGTCGTGCTCGTCAGCCCCTGGCCGATCACGGTGGCGTTGCCGCTGCTCACGACGCCCATGGCGGTGCCCCTGGTGCGGACGGTGCGCGGGTTCAACCAGCCGCGGGAGCTCAACGCGGTTCTCAAGGGGACGGCCCGGCTGGCGCTCGCGTTCGCGCTGCTGTTCGCCGCGGGCCTGGCCCTCGGAGCCGTCAACGTGGGAGGGCCGGCGACGTGAGCAACGATCCGGCGGCGCTGCGCGCGCTCCTCGAGGCCGTCCCTGTTGCCGGCCTCTCCGCGCTGCGCGTCCGGGTGCCCTTTCGGCGCCCCTTCGCCACGGCGACCGGGATGTGGCTCCACCGCGAGGCGTGGATCGTCCTCCTGGTGTCGACCGACGGGCGCGTCGGCCTGGGGGAGGCGGTCCTCGAGCCCGACGCGACCGAGGTGGAGGAAACCATCCTGGCCCGGGTGATCCGCGAGACGGCGGGACGCGCGCGCGGCGGCGACCTGCCCGACCCCGAGGAGCTCGAGCTCCTCGGAGGGCCCGGGCGCGCCTTCCGGGCCGCCCTCGACGGGGCCCGGCTCGACCTCGCGGGCGCGCTCGACGACGCCCCCGTCCCGGTGAACGGGACGATCGGCTTCGCCGGGCCGCGGGAGGGAGCCCAGGCGGCCCTCCAGGCCATCGAGGCCGGCTTCACGACCCTCAAGCTCAAGGCAGGAGCGGAACGAGAGACGGAGGACCTCGTGGCCCGGGTGCGGGCGATCCGGCAGGCCGTCGGGCCCGACGTGCGGTTGCGGGTCGATGTCAACGGGGCCTGGGACCTCCCGACGGCCGAGGACCGCCTGGACGCGATCGCGCGCTTCGAGATCGAGTACGTGGAGCAGCCGCTCCCCGCCGACGACACGGCCGGGGCGGCGGAGCTGCGGCGCCGGGTCGGCGTGCCGATTGCCGCGGACGAGGCCGTCTACGCGCCCCTCGCGGCCCGCCGACTCCTCGCCGAGGAGGCCGCTGACGTGCTCGTCGTGAAGCCGGCGCGGGTCGGGGGTCCGGTCGCGATCGCCGAGATCGCGCTCGCGGCGCGGGCCGCCGGCGTGCCCGTGGTCCTGTCCACCCTCTTCGAGACGGGGATCGGGATCGCGGCAGCGCGCGCCTGCGCCGGCGGGCTGCCGGGCGGCCTGGCGCACGGCCTTGCGACGGCGGGGCTCCTGGAGCACGACCTGCTCGTTGAGCCGCTGGTGGTCGACGGCGGCCGAATGATCCCGCCGGGCGGCGCGGGGACGGGCGGGCTGGGGATCCTCCTGGACGACGGGGCGCTGCGCCGCTTCGCGGTCGAGGCGGTGGAGGCCGCCGAATGAGCCCGGTCCCGGTCCTGCCACTCGCGATCCGGCGCCACGCCGCCGCGCGTCCGCTGGCGCTCGCGATCCGCGACGCCGCCGGCGACCTGTCCTTCGGCGCGCTCGACCGCGCCGCCGACGCCGCGGCCGCCGCCCTCCGGGTGTCGGGGGTCGCGCCCGGCGACCGGGTCGCCCTGCTCGCCGTCCCGTCCGGCGAGGCGATCGCGCTCCTTGCCGGGATCCTCCGGTCGGGCGCGGTGGCCGTCCCGCTGGGGACGCGCCTGACGAGCCGCGAGATCGCGGCCGCGCTGGAGGAGACGACCCCCGCCCTGCTGGTACACGACGCGGACCTGGTCGACGTCGCCGGAGGTCACGGGGTGCCGGCGCTCGCGCCCGCCGCGCTGCTCGCCCGGGCGTTCGGAGCCCCGCTGCGCAGCGTGGACGTGGACCCGGAGGCGGCCGCCGTCGCGGTCCTCACCTCGGGGACGAGCGGCCGCCCGAAGGCGGCGCTCCTCTCGCATCGCGCGCTCGCCGCCAGCGCCGTGGAGTGGACGGCCGTCCTCCCGCCGGCGACCGGCTGGCTCCTCTGCCTCGGGCTCGCCCACGTGGCCGGGCTCGGGGTCGCCTGGCGCGCCCTCGGCGCCGGTCTGCCCCTGCACGTCGTCGCCGGCTTCGACCCGAAGGCCGTCCTCGCGGCCCTCCGCGGCCCCGACGCCCAGAGCCACTGCTCGCTCGTGCCGGTCCAGCTGGCGCGTCTCCTGGAGGCCGCCGCCGACGCCGCCGGTAATGCGGCCGGTGTTGCCGCGCCCCCCGCCGCCCTGCGCGCCGTCCTCCTCGGCGGGGCGCCGATCCCGCCCGACCTGGTGCGCCGGGCGACGGCGGCCGGCTGGCCGGTCATCCCGACCTACGGCCTGACCGAGGCGGGCTCCGGCGTGACGGCACTTCCCGCCGACGAGGCCGCCGCAACCCCGGACTCCGCCGGGCGGCCGCTGCCAGGGGTGGTGCTCCGGATCGCCGGGCCGGCGCCCGACGGGGTGGGGGAGATCGAGGTGCGCACGCCCGCCGCCTTCTCCGGCTACCTTGGCCGGGACGCCGCGACCGCCGCCGCCTTCACCGCCGACGGCTGGCTCCGGACGGGCGACCTTGGCCGCCTCGATGCGGCGGCCCGCCTCTTCGTCGCCGACCGGCGCGACGACCTCATCGTCTCCGGGGGCGAGAACGTCTACCCCGCCGAGGTCGAGGCGGTCCTGGCCGCCCATCCGGCGATCGCCGATGCCGGCGTGGCCGGCCGCCCCGATCCCACCTGGGGCGCCGTGCCGGTGGCCGGGATCGTCCTGCGCCCGGGCGCCACGGACCCCGGCGGCGAGGCGCTGCGGGCCTGGTGCCGCGAGCGGCTGGCCCCCGCGAAGGTGCCCGCGGCGTTCGTCCGCCTCGCCGCGCTCCCGAGGACCGCCTCGGGCAAGCTCCGGCGGCGAGACCTCCGCGACGTGCTCACCCCGCTCGTCGTCCTTCTCCACGCGACGCTCTCGACGGGCCGCCAGCTGGCGCCGCTCGCCCGCGCCCTCGCCGCGCCGGGCGACCTGCGCGTCGTCGCGCCCGACCGGCGGGGCAGCGGGGAGCGCCGCCTCGATCCGCCGCGCGCCGTGGCCATGGCGGAGCATGTCTCGGATCTCGCCGCCCTCCTCGATGCCGAGGGCGTCGGCCGCGCCATCCTGGTGGGCCACAGCTTCGGCGGCGTCGTCGCCCTGGAGGCCGCCGTCCGGCTCTCCGAGCGCGTGGCGGCGGTCGTGGCGTACGAGCCGCCCTACGGCCCGCTGGCCGACGAACGCGCCCGGCGCGGCTTCGCGGTCCTGGCGCGGGCGACCGTGAACGCTGCCGCCGAGGGGGGCCCGCCCGCCGCGGCCCGCGTCTTCATGCGCGGCGTCGCCGGCTTGGGCGCATGGGAGGCGCTGCCGGAGCGGGCGCGGACGTTCCTCGAGGGGGAGGGTGGCGGCGCGGTCGCGGACGCCGGGATGATCGGCCTCGACCCCGCCGCGCTCGCCGGCATCGCCTGCCCAATCACGATCCTCACCGGCGCCGCCTCCGAGCCGTTCTACGCGCCGATCGCCGACGCCCTCGCTGGCCGGATCTCCGGCGCGCGCCGGGTCGACCTGCCCGGCCTTCGCCACACGGCTCCCATCTCCGAGCCCCACGCCGTAGCGGCCGCCGTCCGCGCCGCCCTCGTCCGCCCCGACGCCGTGCGCCAGCCTCAGGAGACCTCCGCATGACGCCGCGCGACCCACGCCCCGACGCCCCTTCCGGCCTCGCCACCCCGTCCGGCTCCGCCACCCCCTCCGGCCTCGCCACCGAGCGCGGCAACGCCGCCGCCTCGACCGAGGTGGGCGCAATGTTCGACCAGATCAGCGGCGTCTACGACCCCATGAACCTGGTCATCAGCGCCTTCCAGGAGCCGCGCTGGCGGAAGCGGGCCGTGGCCTTCGCCGGCCTCAAGCCGGGCGGCCGGGCCATCGATGTCGCGTCCGGCACCGGCAAGGTGGCGGCCGACCTTCACCGGAGCGCCGAGCCGCGCGGCGAGGTTCTCGGCGTCGACATCAGCCCGGGGATGATCGGGATCGCCCGGCAGCGGTTCGTCGGTCGGCCGGGGCTTACGTTCGTCGTCGGCGACGCGATGGCGTTGCCTGCCGAGGACGGCCGCTTCGACGCGGCCACGATCGCCTTCGGGATGCGCAACCTGCCCGACTACACGCGGGGCTTCGCCGAGATGGCGCGCGTCGTACGGCCCGGCGGGAAGGTCGTCTGCCTGGAGATCGCCCGCCCGCGCAGCCGGCTGGCCCGGATCATGCGCGGCTGGTTCGACCGGATCGTGCCGCTGATCGGGAAGGTCGCCGGCCAGGGCGGCGCCTACGCCTACCTCGTCCACAGCGTCCAGAACTACCCGGCGCCGGAGCGGATCGCCGAGGTCATGCGCGAGGCTGGCCTCGTCGGCGTCCGCTGGATCGGCATGTCGGGCGGCATCGTCACGATCCACGTCGGCACGGTGGCGCCCCGCGAGGGATAGGCGAACCGGGCTTCGCGAGGATCATTGCGGGCATTACATCACCACTGGCTGCATCTGGTATCATACGGTCATGATCCGGACCCAGATCTCGCTGACCGAAGAGCAGCACACCCGCCTTCAACGCACGGCCAGGCAGCGCGGCGTGTCCATGGCCACGCTCATCCGCGAGGCCGTCGAGATCGTCGTGCCGCATGACGATGACGTCCGGCGCCAGCGCCGCCAGCGGGCCTTCGCCTTGGCTGGGGCCTTCCACTCGGGGCGTCACGACACCGCCGCCACGCACGACGACGTGCTCGGCGATGAGAAGCGCTGGTGACGGTCTTCGTCGACACGAGCGCGCTCTACGCGCTCCTTGACGCCGACGACGACGGGCACGACCGGGCTATGCGCGGTCGCGACGCGGTCGCAGATGACGTGCTCGTCACGCATGGCTACGTGGTGGCGGAGATGATCTCGCTCGTCCGGCGACGCCTGGGGGCCGAGGCGGCCGTGCGGGTGATCGATGAGCTCCTGCCGGCTCTGGACATCGTTGACGTCGATGGCCAGCTCCGAGAGGCAGCCACGCGTGCGTTTCGCGCCGCGGTGCGTTCGTCCACCTCGTTC
>Ga0315285_10005737_pt1 | contig 12763 bp, 6 predicted proteins | sample YL17G09_36_MG_FD_203698 | JGI IMG/M metagenome (GOLD analysis project Ga0315285, IMG submission 203698) | Sediment microbial communities from Yellowstone Lake, YNP, Wyoming, USA - YL17G09_36 | ecosystem: Environmental > Aquatic > Freshwater > Lake > Sediment | place: USA: Wyoming | collected... | reverse complement strand
CTCGGGAAGACTGCGGATCCAGCGGTACCGGAGCCAGCAGGAGGCCATCCAGAAGAACTGGCATGCCACGAAGAAGAGGAGCAGGTCGCTGACCCTGATCGTCCCAAGGGGTGGCAGGGCGGCTGCGGCTGTACCGCCGATCGTGTCCGAAAGGGCACCCTGGAAGAAGACCTCCGCACCGATGAGGAGGGCAACGGCAGTGGCCTCCCCGTAGAGCGATCGGACCAGGTCATAGTAGGCGGAAGCACGGAGGATCCGCTGGTATCCTTCCCGGCCGGTGGACACCGCGATCTCGGTGACCGCTCGTCTCCGGGCCACTTCCATCAGCCCCGCGAGGGCTGCGAGGGCCAGCTCCGCTCCCACGAAGAGGGCGGTGAGGCCGGGGGGGATCCCGAAGACGGTGACGGACAGGATGCCGGTGACGGCCACGAGGAGACCATGGCGCAGGACCCAGGAGTGCCCCAGCCCTGCCCGGATGTCGGCGGCCCGCTGGCTCAGGTCGGGGAGGGAGGAATCCCGGGAGAACCGGTCTTCCATGCGGCGCCGGTGGAGGGTGCGCCGGGCTTGGCGGGTGAATTGCATTGATCCTTTATTTTCCTTCATCATATAAGAATATATCTATTTTAATTCGGTTTGATTTCTCTGTTCTACATCTTTTAGATTGATAATTTCCATTCAATCTCAGTTTTTACAAAGATTTGAGGAATTATCGTGGAGATCTCTTCCCATCCCGTCGCTCCTGAGAAGGGCACCCGCGCCGCCCGGGCCTGGCATCCCTTATCACCCCCCGCACCGAACACGGTCCGGGAGGTGAATGGTCCCGATGGAAGGCCCCGGAGTCCGCCTGATCGTGGAAGAGCTGGCCCCCCTCGCGGGCCGGACCGTGACCCAGGCCGGGGGATCGAGCCGGATCGACTTCGCCCGGATCACCGGCCAGCGCCTGCAGCGGGTCCACTGCACCGGCAAGCTCCTCTTCCTGGAGTTCCCCGAAGTCTCCTTCCGGATCCATTTCCTGATGTGGGGCCGCCACCGGCTCAACGACCCGCTGGAGGGGAAGAGCCCCCGCCTCACCCTTACCTTCGATGACGGCGCCCGCCTGGACTTTTACACCACGGCTGTCATCATGATGGCGAACAGGGAAGTGGCACAGCTCCACGACCCGGCATTGGACGTGATGGATGGCCGGTGGGACGAGGAGCGCTCCCTTGCCCGCGCACGGGAGAAGCCCGACGATCTCATCTGCGACACGCTCCTGGACCAGGAGGTGCTGGCGGGGCCGGGGAACCTGATCAAGAACGAGGCGCTGTTCACGGAGCGGGTCCACCCGGCATCCCTGACCCGTTGCATCCCTGACGAAAAACTCCGTCGCCTCTTCCGGGAGGTGCGGGACTTCTCCTTCCGGTGGCTGGAGCGGAAGCGGCAGGGGAGCCGGAAGCCTGTTGTCGCCATCTACCAGAAGGGCACCTGCCCTGCCTGCGGCGGGAAGGTCCGATCAGGCCGCATGGGCCGCCTCGACCGCATCTCCTTCTGGTGCCCGGCCTGCCAGCAGGAGTACCGATAGGGGATGTAGGGGGAGGATTTCCCGTCCGGTTTACAGGATCCGCTTTCCGCCGGACTCCAGGCGGGGTGTCTGGTCATAGATCTCCTCCACCCGGAATACCACGGCAGCCAGCAGGGGCCTCCGGGCCGGAAAGAGCGGGGACCCTGCGGTTGCATGGCCGGCCTTCACCCTCGCATCCAGGTCTGCGGCCATCCTGTCATCCTCATGGAGTTCCACCCTTCCCTGGATCCGGTACGCCGTGAACGGGGGTTTTTCCTCCCAGACGCAGATCGAAGCCCGGGGATTCTCCGTCAGGTTCCGGTAGGTCTGCATGAAATAGAGCTCCCCCCAGACCACGTCCCCCTCGTCCGTGACCATCACCGACTTCCCGGCCACATTCGGCTTTCCGTCCTTCCCTGCGGTAGCCACAGGAACCGTGTGCCATTCCCTCAGCAGCGCTCTCAGCTTCTCCGGCATCGTCACCATCTGCACCACGCCCTTTTCACCGGCAGTTGTCCTGTCCATGATAAGAATGTTCCGACCCCGGAATGAGGCATGGACCACCTCCAATCAGTCCGGCAGGGATGGGTGGGACCTGCTTACGGGGAGCTGCGGGTTGCTACGCCGCCCCTACCACCACAACCGTCGTGGGACTCTCCCAGGTGAGGGTCAGCCCTGACTCTGCCAGCACCGTCCCCGAGGAGGGATCCCTCACCCGGAGGGAGATGTGTACCGGCCGCCTCTCCCCCTCCCCGGGCTCCCCTCTGAAGGACCAGTACACCGGCTCTGTGCCGGTCTCGGGGCGGGGGCCCAGCTCTTCTACCCGGAAGGATGGCGGGCCCCACTGGAGGAATGTACCGTAGTCGGTCTCCCATGCGAACCGGGCATCCGGCGGCAGGATGCCTGATCCATTCACGGCGATGAGGCGGATGCCCACCGTGGTGGACATATACGGGGCATATCGGGAAGGCTCGGCCTGGATGGTGACCTGCAGGGCCCCACCCGTCCCGTCTCCAACCGGGGTGGCCGTCCCCACCGTTCCGGCGGTCCCTCCCGGGAACGAGATGCATCCCGAGGAAACGAGGGCGGCTCCCGCGAGGAGTATGAGGACGAGCAGGCAGATGTGGCGACCCGGGATGGGATTCCTGGTCCCCGTGGATCGGCGGCGATCCGGATCCTCCGGCCAAGGCCTGCGGGGCAGCATCCTGGGCAATATCCTCCCCTCCCTCCCTACGAATGCTCTACCGTGTTCCCCTCGTTCCCCAGGGAAGACCCTCGCCGGATCCATGAGGAGAGTACCACCTCACCAGTGATGAGGATTCCGGGCCGTGGATGACCCTTCCCACTCCTCTTCCCTGCCCTGGATCAGAAAGATGACCGATACCTCTCACATTAATGGGTTTTCCACCGATAGTAAAGTAGATAATAAGTCTTTCGATCTGATTCTCTGGAAGATTCCTGCCACTCCTCATTTTTTGCTGATGAACTGAAGGTATCGACCGTGGATGCTCCAGATCGTCCGACGCCAGTGTCAACGTCACCCCATTAACTAGAATTAAACTTTCTCCTAAAGTTAACTTTATGTGTTGAGCGGTCTATGTCCCTGTTATCAGCGTACCTTATCCTATCGAACAGGGATCAGGGCACGCGATAACATGGTGTGAAGGGATCGAAATGGTTACGAAAAAGACATCCAGTGGAACGTTTCTGAAAACGCACGTGATCCTCATCGGGATCCTGCTCTTCTTCCTGGTCGTGGCGGCGCCGGCGAGTGCTGCGGATAAACCAACATCCACATCAGTAACTTCCTCAACGAATCCATCAGTATATGGACAATCAGTAACCTTCACGGCAACTGTTTCCACCCAAGGATCTGGTGGTACGCCCACAGGAAGTGTTCAATTTAAGGATAATGGAGTGAACCTCGGAACTCCGGTGACATTATCAAGTGGTGTAGCAACTTACAGTACTGCAACACTGACCTCGGGCACACATATAATTACCGCAGTGTATACCCCATCTGGTAATTTTTTACCAAGCACAGGTACACTCAGCCCGGATCAGACAGTGAATAAGCGCTCCACCTCAGTGGCGATCAGTTTTAATCCTGCCACCGTGGTAGTGGAACAGGGAAGCGACACCACGGTGACGGTGACTGATACCCAGGCCGAGGGCACAAAAGTTGCCCCCACCGGCACGGTTACCGTTACGTCGGGATCCGGGGATACCATCGCCGGTCTCTGCGAGTTAACGCCACATTCCGGATATTCGACCTGTGCGGTCAGGGTGACTCCCAACTGGGCCAGCACCCACACCATCACGGCCACCTTCACAGCAACCGATGTCCACTCTGGCAGCACCAACTCCGCAGACCTCACGGTGAACAAACGCTCCACCTCCACCACGGTGAGCCTCGATCCCACGACAGTTGAAGTGGGCCAGAGCAGCACCGCCACGGTGACGGTGACTGATACCCAGCTCGAAGGGACCAAGCGTATTATCACCGGGACAGCTGCCGTGACTTCTTCAGTACCGGGAGATACGATCACCGGGCCCTGCTATCTCTCAGAATCCGGTACACCAGGGGTCTCGACCTGCTCGGTCACGGTGACTCCGAACTCTGCCAGCACCCACACCATCACTGCTACGTTCTCAGAAAACCCATATCATCTCACCAGCAGCGGGTTTGCAGCCCTGACGGTGAACCCGGCCTGTACCGCCCCCTCCATCACCACCCAGCCATCAAGCGCGACCAGGGTCGTGACCGAGTCAGTGACCTTCTCGGTGACAGCAACCGGCACCGGTCTCTCCTACCAGTGGCGCAAGGGGGGCAGTCCTATCGGCGGTGCAACCAGCAGCAGCTACACGATTTCCTCGGTTGTTATCGGCGATGCCGGTTCCTATGACGTCGTGGTGACCGGTACCTGCGGTTCGGCGACGTCGGATGCCGCGACGCTGACCGTGAACAGGCGCTCGACCATTACATACGTGGATGAACTTGATCCCATGTCGGTAGTACCGGGCCAGCTGAGTTCCGTGTATGTGCTCGTAGTCGATAACCAGGCCGGAGGGACGAAGTCTGCTCCCACCGGCACCGTCGCCGTGACTTCATCCGATCCAGGCGATATATTCAGCGGTACCTGCACGATGCCTCCGAGCTCCGGAGAAATGTCGGGCTGCGTCGTCACGGTGACTCCTGTCTCTGTCGGTTCCGGTTCCCACACCATCACCGCAACTTTCTCAGCAACCAGCATTCACGCTGGCAGCATCGGTACCCTTGTCCTGACGGTGAACGCTAACCACAACGTTAAATTCGCCACCACCGGGCTGCCAGGCGGTGTCTCCATTACGGTCGACTGGACCAAGACAAACCCTGCGGGGTCTGTCGTGTCCGGTTCAACCACGTTCAACAGCCCCGGGCCCAGTTCCAGTGAATGGACCAAACCTGCAACGGAATTCTCATACACGTTCCCCGCCACGATCAGCAGCGGCGGATCCACCTACGTCCTCCTCGGGACATCCCACCTGAACCCATTCACCACGGGTCCTGACGGCGGGACCACGACCGTCACCGCGAGCTATACGCTCCCCATCCACAACGTGAACTTTGCCACCACCGGCCTGCCGAGCAGTGTTCCCGTATCGGTCGGGTGGGATGGAACCGACGTCGATGATAATCCCATCTCCGGCCCAACCGCCTTCGCGAGTCCGGGACCGAGCGGTGTTGTTTCCCCGAAGTCCGGGACTTCGTTCTCGTACAGTTTCCCGACCAGTATCGAATACGGTGGGAATACCTACCTTTACGGAAGTGCATTCCCGTCCAGTCCATTCACGACGGGAACGCCGGGCGGCACCACTACCGTTACCGCAACCTACACCCTTGCCCCTGTGCACCAGGTCAAGTTCGCAACCGCCAGGCTGCCAGGAGGTGTCTCCGTCACGGTTCCCTGGACCAGGACAAACCCGGCAGGAACTGTCGTGTCCGGTTCGACCACATTCGGGAGTCCCGGTATCAGCGCAAATATCGACACCAAACCCGCGACCTCCTTCACATTCACATTCCCCAGCAGTCTCGATAACGAGGGAATAACCTACAACTTCCTGAGCACATCGCCATCAAGTCCCTACACTACCGGCGCCGGGGGCTCTGCCACCATTATTACCGGGACGTATAATGCCCCGCCGGTGGCCAATGACCAGTCTGTCTCGACAGATGAGGATACTGCGAAGGCTGTCACCCTCACCGCCTCCGATGCGGATGGGGATACCCTTACCTACAGCATCGTAGCCGGTCCCACCAACGGCGCCCTCTCCGGCACCGCGCCGGCTCTCACCTACACCCCGACAGCCAACTACCATGGATCCGACTCCTTCACCTTCAAGGTGAACGATGGCCATGTGGACTCCAACACCGCAACCATCTCCATCACCGTGACCGCGGTGAACGATGCACCGGTGGCGAATGCCCGGGCAGTCACCACCGATGAGGATACTGCCAAGGCCATCACCCTCACCGGGTCCGATGTGGACGGGGATACCCTGACCTACAGCGTTGTCGACGGCCCAGCACACGGTACCCTGAGTGGGACTGGAGACACCCGGACCTATACCCCGAACCTGAACTACAACGGTGGAGATACCTTCACCTTCACGGTGAATGACGGGACCGTGAACAGTGCTCCGGCCACGGTCACTATCACCGTTACTCCGGTGAACGATGCACCGGTGGCAACCAACGATGCCTATACCACCAATGAAGATACCGCACTCACCGTTGCTGCGCCTGGTGTACAATCCAATGATATCGACCCGGACGGTGACACGCTCAGCGCGATCGTGCTGACGTATCCTGCCCATGGTATTCTCGACCCTTCGGCGGCAGACGGATCCTTCACCTACACACCGCAACTAAACTACAACGGAGCAGACTCGTTCAGCTACTATGTGTCCGACGGGTCAATATCCTCCATCCCTGCCACGGTCTCCATCACCGTGACCCCGGTGAACGACGCGCCAGTGGCGAATCCTCAGGGGGTTAACGCCGTAGAGGACACGCCCATCCTCATCACCCTCACCGCATATGACGTCGAAGGGGATCCGCTGACCTATAGTATCGTTGCATCTCCGGGACATGGCACCCTGACTGGAAGTGGAGCCGGTCGGACTTACACTCCGGCTGCCAACTACAATGGACCGGACACCTTCACCTTCACCGCCAGTGACGGTACCCTGGGCTCCAATGAAGCCACGGTCCTCATCATCGTGAACCCGGTGAACGATGCACCGGTGGCGGATGCCCAGAGTGTCACCACCGCTGAGGATACTGCCAAGGTCATCACCCTCACCGGGTCCGATGTGGATGGGGATACCCTGAGCTTCACTGTTTCCACGAACCCGGCCCATGGGGCTCTCTCCGGCACCGTACCGGCCCTGACCTATACTCCGGCTGCCAACTACAATGGACCGGACACCTTCACCTTCAAGGCGAACGATGGTTCTCTGGATTCCAACGAAGCGACCGTCTCCATCACGGTGACAGCGGTGAACGATCCACCGGTGGCGAATGCCCGGACGATCACCATCGCTGAGGATACGGCTATTGTCTTCATTCTCACCGGGTCCGATGTGGACGGGGATACCCTGACCTACTCGGTTGTTTCTGGACCAGCTTACGGTTACCTAACCGGCAGCGCGCCGGTTCTGACGTATTCCCCGTATGAAAACCATAACGGGCCGGACCCCTTCACTTTCACGGTGAATGATGGAACGGTGGACTCCAGCGAAGCCACGGTCACCATCATAGTGACACCGGTGAACGATGCACCGGTGGCAACCAACGATGGGTACTCCACCAGCGAGGATACCGTACTCACCGTTGTCGCACCTGGCGTCCTCACCAATGACAACGATGTGGATGGTAACCCGCTCACCGCTGTAAAGGTCACGGATCCCGGACACGGGACCGTCACCCTGAGTGCGGACGGGTCTTTCACGTACACTCCCGCGGCGAACTACAACGGTGCCGACTCCTTCACCTACAAGGCGAACGATGGGACTGCAGACTCCAACATCGCGACCGTCACCCTCACCGTGACGCCGGTGAACGATGCGCCGGTGGCGAATGCCCAGAGTGTCACCACCGCTGAGGATACCGCCAAGGCCATCACCCTCACCGGGTCTGATGTGGACACGGGTGATGTCCTGACGTTCACTATTGGCACACCTCCAGGACATGGTACCCTGAGTGGAACTGGAGCCACCCAGACCTACACCCCGAACCTGAACTACAACGGTGGTGACAGTTTCACCTTCACGGCAAATGACGGAACCGTGGACAGCGCTCCAGCGACCGTCACCATCACGGTGACACCGGTGAACGATCCGCCGGTGGCAACCAACGATGCCTACACCACCAATGAGGATACCGCACTCACCATTGCCCTCCCAGGCGTCCTCACCAATGACAACGATGTGGACGGTGACGTCCTCACCGCCGCGAAGGTCTCGGATCCCGGACATGGTATCGTGACCCTGTACCCAACCGGATCCTTCACGTACACTCCCGCGGCGAACTACAACGGTGCCGACTCCTTCACCTACATGGCCAATGACGATAACGAATTCTCAAATGTGGCCACCGTCTCGATCACCGTGACTCCGGTAAACGATGCACCGGTGGCGAATGCCCAGGCCGTTTCCACCGCTGAGGATACCCCGAAGGCCATCACCCTCACCGGGTCTGATGTGGACACGGGTGACATCCTGACATTCACGGTTGTCACCGGGCCAGCGAACGGTGCCCTCTCCGGCACCATCCCGGCCCTGACCTACACCCCGAACCTGAACTACAACGGTGCTGACTCCTTCACCTTCAAGGTCAATGACGGAACCGTGGACAGCGCTCCAGCCACTGTCACTCTCACCGTGACCGCCGTGAACGATGTCCCGGTGGCGAATGGCCAGACGGTTACCACCAATGAAGACACGGCTCTTCCCATCACCCTCACCGGGTCCGATGTGGACGACAATCCCCTGACCTACAGCATCGTTGCATCTCCTGGACAGGGTACTCTCTCCGGCACCATCCCGGCTCTGACCTATACCCCGGCAGCGAACTACAACGGTGCTGACTCCTTCACCTTCAAGGTGAACGATGGTACGGTGGACTCCAATACTGCGACAGTCTCCATCACGGTCACCGCCGTGAACGATGCACCGGTGGCGGATGCCCAGAGTGTCACCACGGCTGAGGATACTGCGAAGGCCATCACCCTCACCGGGTCTGATGTGGACGGGAATCCCCTCACGTTCGCTGTTGTAGGTAATCCAGCTCACGGTGCCCTCTCCGGTACCGCTCCGGCCCTGACCTACATGCCAGCAGCCGACTACAACGGCGGAGACACCTTCACCTTCACAGCGAATGACGGTACCGTGAACAGTGCCCCGGCCACAGTTACGATCACCGTGACACCGGTGAACGATCCCCCGGTGGCAGATGCCCAGGCAGTCACCACTGCTGAGGATACCGCCAAGACCATCACCCTCACCGGGTCTGATGTGGACGGGAATCCCCTGACGTTCGCTATCGGTACTGGACCGGCTCACGGTACCCTCTCCGGCACTGTACCGGCCCTGACTTACACTCCGACTACGGGTTACAGTGGGTCGGACAGCTTCACCTTCAAGGTGAATGACGGAACTTCAGACTCCAACGTTGCCACGGTCTCCATTACCGTCACCGCGGCGGAGAACCATGCACCGGTGGCAGATGCTCAGTCGGTGACAACCGATCAGGACACACCGAAGGCTATCACCCTCACTGCAACGGACGCGGATGGTGACGGCCTGACGTACAGCATTGTCGCTTCTCCCGGACACGGCGCCCTCTCCGGCAGTGCGCCCACTGTGACATATACCCCGACCGCGGGCTACAGTGGATCGGACAGCTTCACCTTCAAGGCGTATGACGGCACAGTAGACAGCAACGTGGCCACGGTCTCCATCACCGTTACTCCAGCAGCCCCAGTCGTCTCCTCCGTCACCGTCACCCCGTCTACCCAGCAGTACAGCGACCTCGTGACGTTCACCGCGACGCTCTCGCCGGGATTCGTGGACAGTGTGCCCCGTGCCACCAGCGTGACGTTCCTCGTGGGAACCCAGGAGATCGGCACGGTTCCCCTGGTGCCGTCCGGTGGCAGCCTCGTGGGAACACTCGCCAATGTCCCGCTCATTGAGCCCACGCCATTCGGCAAGAAGCCCACAGGCCAGATGGCACCGGGTACCCACACGGTGACCGCGAAGTTCATCAGTGCCAGCGCCGGTTCCAACAATGGTCCCAACGATGATCACAACAATGGTCCCAACAATGGTCCCAACATCAATTCCAATATCAATTCCAACGCTGATCGCAAACCCAGGCCGCCCGTCATCCCCGACCTGACCACGACCCTGACCATCACGCAGGAAGACGCGCGGGCCACCTACACCGGTCCCCTCCAGGTTTCAACCCAGTCTGCCAAGAACGGCAAGGCAACGGTGGCCCTGGCAGCGACCGTCCAGGACATCACGGCAGTGGATTCTGGCTCTGATGCCGCCGCGGGGGATATCCGGAACGCGAAGGTGACCTTCGTGAACCGGGACACCGATGCGGTGCTCTGCACGGGGCCGGTCGGGCTCGTCAGCAACGCTGATTCAAAGACCGGAACCGCCACCTGTACCTGGAAGGCAGATATCGGGAACGCCGACAGTCTCACCTACAATGTGGGCATCGTCGTGGGGAACTACTACCTCCGCGATGACGCCGCTGACGATACCGTGATTACCATCTCGAAGCCGGGGACTGAATTCATCACGGGAGGCGGGTTCCTGGTGATGTCCAGATCTGCCGGACAGTATCCCGGCACACCCGGGTCCAAGACCAACTTCGGGTTCTACATCCGGTACCCGCAGAAAGGGAAGAACCCTGACGGTAATGTCCTGATTACGGTCCGGAACGACGGCCACACCTACCAGATCAGGAGCACCTCCATCACCTCGCTCGCCGTGATGCCGTCGCTATCTGTCACGGCAGGTGCAAAGGCGATCGTCACCGCGAAGGCGACCATCCAGGACGTGACCCGCAGAAAGTCCACCTCCACCATTGACAAAGATGCCACCCTCCAGATGACCATGACCGACAAGGGAGAGCCGGGGAAGGCCGATACCCTCGGCATCACCGTCTTGAACACAGAAGGCGGGCTCTGGTACTCCAGCAACTGGGCCGATGTGATAACCGTCGAGCAGACCCTGGGCGGCGGCAACCTGGTGATCCACTAACCCTCCCTTTTTTCAATCCTGCCCCCCACCTGGTAACCCCGCAGCCCGTGCGTGAGAGAACAGTGCTGATTCGTGTCTCGGCGGTTGGGTGACGGGGGGGGGTTTCTTCTTCCCACCCCCTCACCCCTACCTTTTTTTATCCCGGGGCACCCCATGCTCACCCGGAACCGGCATGTTTGCCCCCGCTGCCCTCGCTCTCGTCCTGGCATTCGCGTTCACATTCACGAACGGGTTCCAGAATGCCAGTGCCCTGGCTGCCACCTTCATCACCTCCCGGTCGGCATCCCCCCGCCAGGGGATCCTTCTCGTCACGGTGATGGGATTTTTCGGGGCACTTCTCGGGGGGAGCGCGGTGGCCTTCACCATCTCCGGGCTCCTCACGCTTCCTGCCGATGACCAGCTGGTCTGGATAGCGCTCCTCGCCCTCCTCTCGGCCGCCCTCTGGAACATCCTGACCTGGCGGTCCGGCCTCCCCGCCTCCTCCACCCACGGCCTTATCGGGGGCCTCATCGGGGCAGGAGTCGCATCCGCCGGTGCGGGGAGCATCGCGTGGGGCGTGGAGGAACTCCTGTCTCCCGAACCCCGCCTCACAGGGGTGGTGAAGGTGGTGCTCTTCCTTGTGCTCACGGTCCTCATCGGGTTCGCGGGAGGGTACGCCATGCGGGGAACCACCCGTCTGCTGCTCCGGAACGCCCGGCGGCGTGTGAACCGGACCATCGTGGGCGTCAACTGGGCGGCGACAGCAGTCATGGCCTTTACGAGCGGGGCCAACGATGCCCAGAAGCAGATGGGGGTGATCGCAATCGTCCTCCTCGCCTCCGGCATCTCCGCCGGTCTCGCGGTCCCTCTGTGGGCCCGTCTCGGCTGTGCAGCCCTCCTGGCCTTGGGCACTTTGGGCGGAGGCTGGCGGGTCATGGCCACCCTGGGGAGGAGGATCTTCCGGATCCAGCCCGTCCACTCCCTGGACTCGCAGGTCTCTTCCGGGGCGATTATCGCCCTCGCCACGCTGGCAGGGGCACCCGTCTCCACGACCCACGTGATCTCAACCTCGGTGATCGGGGTGGGGGCGGCGGAGAACCCCCTGAAGGTCCGGTGGCTGGTGGGGACCAAGATCCTGTTCACCATGATCGTCACGATCCCTGCCACGGCATGCCTGGCCGCGCTGCTGCACGTGGTCCTGGGCTTCATCACGGGAATCTGAGGGAACCATGCCACAGAAGAAGAGTGTAAGAAAATCCCGGAAGTTCGTGGAGATCATCGACGCGATCTTCCCCACCCGGTACGACTTTGAGGAGATGCTCGCAGAGCAGGCAGAACGGACCCTGGAGGGGGTCAGGCTCTTCGTTGACTGGCTGGACTACGATGCCGGAGAGGAGCCTTCTGCCCTTGGCCGGATTGAGGCAGATGTGGATGCCTTCCGCTATTCCCTAGAGGAGAAGCTGGGAGACAGCTTCTCCACCCCCTTTGACCGGCAGGACATCTACAGCCTCTCCCGCCAGATGGACTATATCCTGGGCTTCTCCTACGCGACTGCACGGGAGATACACCTCTTCCAGGTGGTGCCGGACCGGCCCATCCGGGAGATGGCAGGGGCGCTCCTCCTCGGTACCGGCCACCTGGCCGCCGGGGTCAGGGCCATGGGCTCGGACCAGAAAAAAGTCCGGGAGGCCATCCGGGAGGCGAGGAGAACCATCCATATGGTTGGTGATACCTATCTCCTGGGCATGAAGGACCTCTTCGGGACCCCCGTCACCATGGAAATGCTGAAGCGCAGGGAGGTATACCACCACCTGTGGGACGCAGGAGGGGCCCTCCAGGCAACGGTGGACATCCTCCACAAGGCGGTGGTGGGCATCGATATCCAGGGGGGCTGAGGGGCCGGCACCCGGGGTCACGACTGCTGGCCGG
>Ga0315285_10005735_pt1 | contig 12767 bp, 12 predicted proteins | sample YL17G09_36_MG_FD_203698 | JGI IMG/M metagenome (GOLD analysis project Ga0315285, IMG submission 203698) | Sediment microbial communities from Yellowstone Lake, YNP, Wyoming, USA - YL17G09_36 | ecosystem: Environmental > Aquatic > Freshwater > Lake > Sediment | place: USA: Wyoming | collected... | reverse complement strand
CAGCCTTTGTAAGAATCTATGCAATTTTTAGCCAAGGCTACTTTTCTTTCTAGGCCAAAGCAGCTTTCGTAATAACAATTCTTTAGTATTTCCCTAGCAGCCATTTTACCATATTTCAATACCCATTTTGTATCTGACTCTTTATATATTCTTCCTTCAGTTTTTAACTTAAAACTTATTTCAGATTTTAGCCAGTTAATGAAAGGATCTGACCCAGAATAGATGCGCAAACTCCATTGTTCTTTTTTGTTAGAAGGGTGCAGCCACTTTCGCATACTCCCATCTCCATCAATTAGACCTCTTAGAAAATCTACAAAATATCCGTTAGAGACATCAAGGTTTCTAATGACCAAAGATTTATTTTGCATTAAACCGATAGACAAAAGAAAATTATAAAAACCTTTATTAGCGATTTGAATGCGGCAAGCTTGACGTTTTGTACCTTTATTTTTAATACTGACTTTGCTATTAATCTTTAACTTATCGACTATATTCTCCAGAAAACTACGTTCTTTCGAAGTAATATCTATGTGCCTTTTATCTTTTGATAACGAACCGTCGCTTGTAATAAGACCTACTATATACCAAAGATCCGCTCCTTCGATTTTTAATTCTTTCCTTTTATGCGGCATGCTATCTCCGATTTTTGTCCCCCGCTCTCCCGCACGTCTACCAGTTCCATCATCCCGGCACTTTCGTCCCTCGTCACTTGCGTTCCTCCCTTCACTTTCGTTCAGGGCAAGCGGGACAAATTGCATAAAACGCAATTTTAAGGCGCGGACCGGATTTGCTGCCGGTGCCTTTGTTTACTTTAGAGCAACGGTAGTCCCGAGGCCAAAGACCGAGGGAAACCGGTGAATAATGGTTTTGTCCTTCGTCGCCTCATTTTATAAACGAACGCTGGAGGCGCGGACCGGATTCGAACCGGTGAATAAAGGTTTTGCAGACCTCTGCCTTACCACTTGGCTACCGCGCCTCAATTCCCCGGCTCCTCAGGATTAAAGGATACCGAGTAAATCGAGGTACAGACCACTGCCTTACCACTTGGCTATGCCGCCAACACTTTAGAGCTCCTCAGGATTTCCTGAAGATGCCGAGCCAAGTCGAGGCACAGACCTCTGCCTTACCACTTGGCTACCGCGCCATAACAAAAAGCACTTAGATTATAGCTCTAAGTGCTTTGGGCATACTAACATAGCCCTTCTATCTTGTCAAGCAAAATACCTGCTACCCTTTTTTTGGATATATCCTTATAACTTTGCGCTTTGCCAAGCTTATCCAGCACCAAAACCGAGGTCTTTCCTGCCCCAAAAGGTGACCTTTTGCCTATTTTATTAGCTACAATAATATCCAGATTCTTTTCTTTCAGTTTTTTTAAGGCATTTTCTCTTAAATTTTCTGATTCAAGGGCAAAGCCCGCTAAAATTTTATATTTTTTCCCGCATGCGCCCCGCCTTTGGCGGGTCTCTGCGGGATCCCGCCGAGGAGCAAAGCAACGCAGGCGGGACCCAAGCTCCTTTAATATATCCGGATTCCTGACAAGCTTGAGATTTAAGCTTTTTTTTGACTTGATCTTTCGCGAAAAAGCCTTCTCTACCCTGTAATCAGACACGGCGCTTGCCATTATTACACAATCGGCCCATTTATATAAATTTTCAACGCTTTTTTCCATATCCCGCGTCGTTTCGACATTTATTAACTTTATATTTTCCGGAACTTTTAATCCTGAAGGCCCGCTTATTAATATTACTCTATGCCCTTTTTGTTTTGCTTCTTGCGCGATCGCGTATCCCATTTCCCCTGTCGAATAATTCGATAGAAACCTGACAGGATCAATGGGTTCCCTGGTCGGTCCTGCTGTTATTAAAATATTCATATGTTTTCTTAGAGATTTTTTGATCATCTAAGTAGGGATTTTACCTGCTTGACTATCTCTTCGGTGGGAGCGATGTGCCCGATGCCTACGTGGCCGCAGGCAAGGTGTCCTTTGGTGGGCCCTATAAACTTATATCCAAGGTTTTTCAATTTATCCACGTTTTCCTTGACCACTTTATTTTCGTACATTTTTTCGTTCATCGCGGGAGCAAGGAGCTTCGGCGCGACTGTCGTTATCATGACGCATGTCAAAAGGTCATCACATATGCCATGCGCGAGTTTGCCGATCACATTTGCCGAGCATGGCGCGACAAGTGCTAGATCCGCCTTCTCAGCCAAAGATGTATGCACCGGGTCCCAATCCTCGATTGGCGCGAACATATCGCAAAATACCCTGTTTCCAGAGAGTGTTTGCAAAGTAAGGGGCGTTATAAACTCCCGCGCCTCTTTTGTCATGACGACGATCACTTCGTAACTATTTTCTCTTAACCTGTTGATTATATCGCATGCCTTATAAGCGGCAATGCCGCCTGTCACGCCTAATAAAATCGTTTTATTCTTCATCAGATTTTGTTTCTTTCTTTAGCCTTACCTTGCCCTGCCTTATTTCCTCCAGGGCCATCGTCGTTATCTTCGGGAAATTACCGTCGATAAGCTTGTGCGCGCCCTCGTTTAGCTCAAGCGCTCTCTTGGCGGCAAGATTGCACAGTTTGAACATGCTGCCGCCTGCCTTGTCCAAAAGCTCCTGTATCGGGATATTTATCATCGCTTCCCTGAATTTTTCTTTTTCAGGTTTTTGTTCCTGGACCTGCTGACTTACTTCCATCTTCTCACCTTGCACCTTTCCGCGATTATTATAGATTTTAGTTCAGAATACGCCTTATTTAATTTATCGTTGACAACAGCATAATCATATTCACCCGCGCAGGAGATCTCGTATTTCGCGAGTCTCAATCTTTTTTCCATCTCGTGCTTGGCTTCAGTGCTTCTGCCATGCAGCCTTTCTTTTAACGCGGAAAATTTAGGCGGCATTAAAAAAACCAATACCGCATCCGGCATTTTTTTCCTTATTTTTCTTGCTCCCTGGACATCGATACTTAAAACAACGTCAAACCCGCCGTTAAGCCAATTTTTTACCGTGTTTAAAGGCGTGCCGTAATATTTATCAAGCACTTTTGCCCATTCCAGGAAATAATTTCTTTTGATTTTCTTCTGGAATTCATTTGTTGAGATAAAACTATAATCTTTATTGTGCTTCTCGTTTTTTCTGGGCGCTCTTGTAGTGACGGAAACTGACCGTTTCAATCCTTCTACGTTTTTGATGAGCATATTTACGAGTGTAGTTTTCCCGCAGCCTGAAGGGGCAGAAACAATAAATATCTTTCCTTTTTGTTTTTTAGCCATGCTATTCAATATTCTGCACTTGTTCTCTTATTTTATCTATTTCGCCCTTTATCTTTATCACGTCCTGCTGGATCTTAAAATCGCTTGCCTTGGAACCAACGGTATTTACTTCTCGATGAAGTTCCTGCGCTATAAAATCAAGTTTTCTCCCCACTTCCTGTTTTGAATTAAGGCCTTGTATGAAACTTTCGACATGCGAATACATCCTTACCACTTCCTCGCTTATATCGCAGCTTTTCGCGAATACCGCGACTTCCCTCTCAAGCCTTTCCTCGTCTTCCCTGACGTCGCCCGATGCGCCTTTCAAGACTTTCCACAGTTTTTGTCTGTACTTTTGCACCACCAAAGGCGCGCGTTTCTTTATCCTTATAAGCGCCTTTTCAATGAGCTTTGCCCTTGATTTTAAGTCATTAAAAAGATATTGCCCTTCTTTTTCACGCATCACAACGGCTTTTTTAATCGCCTGGTTGAGCGATTTATTTATATATGGCCAATATTTTGTTATATCTTCGGTTTCTGTCTCATACCTTATCACATCAGGCATTGAGATTATTTTATCTATCGATATCTCGCCTTTATACCCGAGGCTTCTGTTCAGTTCGCCGATCACCCTTTTGTATTCTTTTACAGCTTTTTTATTGACGGATATTTTTTTCCGCGGGTCTTCTTTTTTCTCAACAAAGACCGAGATGTATATTTTCCCTCTTTTTAGATCTTTCTGGACCATTTGCCTTATTTTATTTTCAAATATATCCAAATTATTCGGCAAGCGGGTACTTAATTCCAAAAATTTGTGGTTAAGGGTCTTGACTTCGGTGTTTACCTCCCCATTTTTAAAAGGGCAGGTGCCTTTGCCAAACCCTGTCATGCTTCTTATCATAATTTATGCCCAGACTCTCTTGTTGACTTTTTCCTGGATTATCTCTTTGGCGGGATATAGGTCCAATATGATTTCGTCAGGCGCAAACCACAGTTTTATTTCGCGCTCCGCTTCGGCTTCGTTGCTTGATGTATGAATGACATTTTCATAAATACCTTTTGTAGTTATCCTGCCGTAAGAGCCCCTAATGCTTGTGGGGTCGGCTTCTTCCGGGTTTGTCGCGCCGGCAATGTCCCTTACTTTTCCAAGCGCGTTATCACCCCAGTAAATCATGGCAAGGACTTTTTTCCTCTGGTGTAATTCCCCTTGGATATATTTTATAAGCTCATCAAAAAACGGTTTGTCTTTTAGGTGCTTATAATGCTCTTCGGCGAGCTCTTTTGAGACCCTGACAATCTTCGCGGCTACAATCTCTAATTTTGTCTCCGACAATCTTGTCAGGATATTTCCTGTAAGAGATTTTTTTAATCCATCAGGTTTTATCAATACCAATGTCTGCTGGTCCATCGCGAATATCCTTTAATTAAACATATTTGTATTTGTAAAAATACTTCGGCGCGTAAGTGATTATGTTGGTAAGGATCGTGCCGACAGGATTCGCGCGCGCCTCTTTTAAGAGGCGGTAGGCTTCTTCCACTTCCTTTTCTTTTGAAGCCCCTGCCTTGACCACGATCAACGAGCCATCGGAAAGATTTCCTATTACGCCGGCGTCTGTTATAAGGTTTATTGGCGCGACGTCAAATATGACATAAGTGAATTTATTCCTTAATTCCTGGACAAGTTTTGCCATGTTCGCACCCGATAAAAGCTCGGTCGGCTGGTTGACTTCGGAGCCGGCAGGCAGAATATAAAGATTTTCAAACGCGGGCTTATCTATCAAAGACTCTAGTGTGCAGCTGCCTGAAAGCACCTCTGTAAGGCCCGGCTTTCTCTGAATATTAAACAATTTATGGATACCTGGCTTGCGAAGGTCCGCGTCCACAAGAACCGTTTTTTCTTCCTGATGTAACGAAAGCGCCAGCGATAAATTGGCCGCGGTTATGGTCTTGCCTTCGTTCCTAAAAGCGCTTGTTATTGCAACGGCATGCAAAGGCTTTTCAGGCGAAATACACCGCAGGTTGGTCCTTACCGCCCTGTATTCTTCCGCGATATACGATTTTGGATCAGTATATACTACAAGCCTTGCATCGATATTGTTTTCTGTTTTATCCTTGGGCAAAATATAGGCAGGGGATTCCAGTTGTTTTTTTATGATCGCGAATACATCTTTTATCCATGATTTTTTAAGAAAAGATTCAGGCATAATCGACTTTTCTATTTTAGTACTGTTTTAACAAAAAATATGACTATGATTGATGAAACAAAAAATATTGCGGTTCCGTAAAAAAATATTTTATTGATCATTTTCACTTTTTTGGTTTCCTGCGGAGTTACCATTTGAGCTATAGAGCCTAAAACCGGCAGATTTAACAGAACCCTTAGTTTGTCCGCATGCCTTATAGAAGCGTCGTTTATCTCAGCAAGATACGCAAAACCGCCGCCGATTAATAGCCCAAAAAAAAACCCTACTGTTATAATTTGGGCCCTGTTCGGCCAAAAAGGCGCGCTCGGCAAGCCGGGATTGCGCGCAATAACTAAATACGGCCCTTTTGCTTTTTCTTTTTCAAAAGCGTCTTTTTGCCTTGAAAGTTCATTTTTAGCGTCTTCGAAAGATCGCTTTGTAGCCTCGTAATCCGCTTTAAAATCGACGTATTTTCTTTCTAAAGTAGGAAGCTCCTGCATTTTTTTTGCGTATTGCGTTAGCATTTCTTCCTGCTTCTTTTTTTGCGCTTGTCTTTGCAGAATAGCCTCATCCAGCATCTCTTTTGCTTCTTTTAATTCTATGTATTTTGGATTTGGTGTATCGGTTTCAAGTTCTATGGTCTCAATTTTTTGAACAGGCGTTTTTGGCGTCTGCTTTGGCGCTAGCGCGTTTCTTATTTCCGCTATGTTTTCCTGTATCCTTTGGATATCAGGGTGCTCAGGCTGATAAGTTAATTGAAGTTTTATAAGCTCAGATTCAAGCTGCGTCAGCAATTTTGTAAGCGCTTCTTTATTCGGCGCTTCTTTAGATGTTTCACCTGTTCCTTGCGCTATTTCTTGCGTGCTGACGCCGAATTCAGGTTCTTTGTCGAGCTTTTTTTGTATATCCATTTTTTTTAGCTCAAGCTCTTTTAGCGCATCATCGATTTTTTTTACCGTATCTTCGTATTCTTTATATTTTTCCTTATTTAAGTCCCTGAAAATCGGGGCGCTTCCTTCCATCCGCAAAAGAGGATATTCGTTCAGGAACCCCTCCATCCTGGGTACTGATTCTTCAAATGCCTTTTGCGTCTTGCCTACTCTTTCCTGCGCCGCTGTAACCGCATACGCGATTTGCCCGATCATAGTGTTTTCAACATCATTGACCAGATTGGTTGCAACCACAGAGAGAAATTTTTGGCAGAAAATCGGATCCGGCCCAACATAATTGATCTCGGTAGCTAGCGCTCCACCGGCTATGCCTGTTGATAGGCCTTTTCTAATTTGCGGCACCAGTTCTTCAGCTGCTAATTGCCTATTTTTATATCCGGAAATCTCTAATTCTTTTAAAGCGCCTTTAATCAGGTTGTCTTTTTGTAGGTCTGCGTTTACGGTCCTGAATATCACGTCGCGCGCGTTATCTCTCAGCGCGGGGACAGCTAGCATAGCTGAAGATCTGTACATGGGCACAGACAATATGCTGATGCACAACGCAATTGTAAAAACTATTATTACAGGAATAATCAATAAAAATCTTCTTCTAAAGATTATTTCTATTATTTCTTCGATGGATATTTTTTTAAAATCAAAAAGTTCTTCGGCCATATATTAGCGTATTAATAGCGGTTATTATCGTTGTTATTCCAATCTTTTATTGTTCTTATGTAATAAACCGGCCTAAGCAAGGCATCGACTGGCTGGGCAGCATCTGAAACAGTGCTTGATGTTTTCGCTACAACGGTCCACGGGACGTATATCGTATCTCCGGGCTCGATTATCACATTATCTTTATACTTTCCTTCCATTAATACGTCCAGCGCGTTTACTTTCTTTACGATTGGATATACGGGATGCGGTTTGATCACCTTGACTCTTCTTGGAGCTGCTCCTTTATTAAACAAAGGAAGACTTGCCTCGTAAAGGCAGTCGATTAATCTTAAATAATTTTTTCTCATCGGGTAAGAATTCGGCCTCCCGACTTGGCCTATGACATAGAATTTTTTGCTTTCGTACTTAGTTATCCTGACTACAACATTTGGTTTTTTAACATACTTTTCTAAAGCTTTTTCCAATTCTTCCGCTAGTTGCGTAGCTGTCAGTCCATCGGCTTTAACTTTCTCATTTATAACAGGCATTCTTATTGTGCCATCCTGCTCCACGCTTAAAATACCGCTCATATTGCCCTGCCCGACAACCGTGACCTGAACCTCGTCGCTTGGGCCAAGCTTGTATTCATCGTACAGACCTTTTTCCACCAACTCTTCGGTTTTTATTATATTTTCTATATTTGCTTCAACCTGCTCTTTATCCAACAATTCTTTTGCTTTTGAAGACTCTATGGTCTCAGCTGTCTCTTCAGCAGGCTGCTGCGCCTTTATCTTTTCTAAGGCCAGAGCCTTGGCTTGTAAATAATAATTCATTGCCCTTTTATCTGTAGGATCTAAGTTTAAGATTCGCCTGAACTTAGCCGCGGCTTTTTCGTATTCCCCTTGTTTGTAGTATGTTTCCCCGAATAAGTAATAATCTTCTACTTTGCTTCTATTTAATTCTAATACACCTTTTTTATAAGCGGTATTGCCGCCTAAAATAAGCTCTGTTTCTTTGGGCTTAATGGATGTGTTTAGATTTACATATTCTGTTTTTGTCTTTTTAGTAATCTTATCCGGTGTTTTCTTGTCTATTCTTCTTGAGCTTAATTTCTTATCAACCTTACCCAAAAGCATTTTGGCTTTTTTATTATTTGGATCATTTGATAGAATAGATTCTAAGACTACTTTACTTTGTTCGTATTCCCTCTGGTCATAGAGTATGCTTGCGAGACTTAAATCATCTAGCTTTGGCGCTTGGCTTTTTTGCCAATTCACTTTAGTTGCAAATGATGTATTTGGTGCAATAAAAGATAAAAAAAGAAATGACACTACGAAAGATAAAAAAACTTTATCTTTTAACATAGTTTTCTCCTATTTTAATGAGCAGATCATTTATGGAGTCCCACTAGGGACGACATAAATTATAGGCCGTCTTGTCCCGAGATAAATCGAGGGAAGGCCGTCTGCGAATTAAACCGTTGACATTTTATTGTACGCACAAATTAAAAATGTCAATGGTCAAATTCAGCCAAATGACTTATGTTTCAGCCGAAGGCTGATCCGCCTCCGGCGGACACTCACATTCCATAAGTCATGGCCTCATTTAATTTCTGGTTATCTTTTTAACCCACTGTAATTAACTGTTTATGATATCATCACAAACTTTACATGTCAACAAAATGGCTGAAAAACTTTACTTCGTACTTAGGCCTGTTTTTCTTTTAACATTTCTTTTTTCAAAATGTCCTCAAGCGCGATTACAAGCCCGATTAAAAGCCATGGAAATGATAGATAGCCTATGTTTATAGTCAAGCCGGATAGTAATGCCCCCACAAGGGCGGTTTCCAGCATATAAAAGTAATTGATATATATTGCCTTATCTTCTTTTAAGGATTTTTCAAATCTTTTGCTTTTTATAAAAGTGGTGTAATATACCGATATTAATAAAAAAACCCAGATTGAAAACCCCAAAATCCCATTCTCGGAAAGAATTTGGAAAACTGAATTGTGCACAGATCGGCGCGGTCCGTATTTGCCTTTTAAAAAATCGTAATCATCATACGCAGATTCATACGCGCTGAATCCTACGCCAAAAAACGGCTTATTCTTTACCATTTCAATCGCTACCTTTTGGCAGTGTAGCCTGCCAGAAGCTTCAGTTTTATACTGCTGTATTGTTTGTAACCTCTCTAAATATTTAGCCGGTGCAAAATTTAAAAATAAAAATGCTGCTAAAACTAGTGAGATTAAACTAATAGCTTTATGCCTTGAGCGGAGAAACAACCAGAATAACACTCCCAATAATGCGACAAAAGCTCCCCTCGCATTTGTCCAAAATATGGCCATAATCACAAAAGGCACCATTAAATAAAACATGTACTTTAAGTATTTATTTTGTTCTATTTTCGCGCAGTACGCAACAAATGGAAGCGCCATAACAGTCATAGCGCCGTAATAATTATTGTCGCCTAATGTCCCTCCTAATTGTGATACTCCTCCTCTAAGCGCCCCGAAGAAGCCGTATCTTGCGGCAATGCCGCCTACCACAATGGCTATAAACAAACAGATGTACCTGAATTTCTTCGCTGAGTTTATAATATTATAAAAAATAATTAAAATTAATATGGTTTTTGTAAAATCATTGAACCGCATAATCATTTCGTTTGTTACTATTGTTCCTGCTCTTATTACCATTCCACTGGACCTGTAGCTGCTTAGCAGAAATGAAACTAGGCAAAAAATCCAAAACAATAGGATCAGATAAATTTTGGTATTAGCTATTTTTATCTTATGGTTCTTAAGGACAAGCGTAATAACAGTTATAAAAGCTACAAAAAAAGCCAATCTTAAGCCTGAAAGCGCCCCATAAGTGATTATGCCCGGCCGCGTAAAATCCAAAAATAGATAAGCTAATAAACCGAAAAATGGTTCGTAAAAAGCCGCGAAAGCGCCGCCAATTGTGATTAACAATATTAATATAGCTGTTTTTGACAATGTTTATCTCCTAAAATCAAGGGTTTCCCAAAAGCCCTGCCATACTATATCCCTATAGGTCTTGTTTTTAAGTAAAAATAAAACTAGATCCTTGTGCATGTCAAAGTTAGATTTTTTCTTTAGGGTGTTTATAACAGTCGGGCCTTTACTTATTTCGAACAATTTGTCTATCTGTGCGTCTGAAAGTTCGCTTACTATCTTGCGGAAATAATATCCTATTTTTATCTCCAAGCCGTATTTTCTCTGCCATTTTTTCTCGTATTCGCTGAATAATTTTTCACTGAAATTACTACTTTTAAACGCCTTCTTGATGACCTCCGCGGCGATTTTTGAACAACACAGCCCGTACAGAACCCCTCCGTTTGTCGTACTTTTTACCTGGCCAGCTGCTTCGCCCACGACTAATATCCTTGCTAAAAAACTCTTTGGTATAGTGCCTAAAGCAATATTGTCTAAAATGATTTTCGCGTTTTCGCCGTCAATGACACGTTTCGTAAAATATTTACTTTTTAACATCCTACGTAAATAAAAAGCCGCATCATTGTCCGTAGTAAGGCCTATTCTAGCCTGTTTATTGTTCAAGGGTACAGCCCATGCAAAAGAGCCAGGCGCGACGTGGCTTCCAAAATAAATCTCTGTTTGTTCTATGTCCGCCGCTTTTGTTTCGATTTGGGCGCCGTTTAAAAATCTCGGCGGCTGGCCCAGCCCTAGTTTTTTAGTAAGTTTGTAGTTATATCCTGTAGCTATTACCGCAACTTTTGTTTTTACTTTGTGCTCTCCTTCTGCCGACTTCACGTCTAACTCGACACAATTTTTCATCAGATTTATATCCGAAACCCTGGTCCCAAGAATGTATTCCGCGCCTTTTTTCTGGGCCTGCCTCATTAACTTGTAATCAAACATCCTCCGGTCTACCACAAAAGCCTGGGTGGCTTCAGGCTCGTAAAGATATTCATTGCCTGAAGGAGAAATAAATTTTATATTTTTTACTTTGTTTAAAATAGATTCCTTAGGCAGATCAAATTCGTCAAATGCTTTTGTGCCGATAACACCTGTGCAGCTTGCCGGTTCTCCCGGGATAGGATGTTCCTCTATTACAGAAACATCAATCCCTGCTTTTGCCAATTGATAAGCTGTATAGCTTCCAACCGGCCCAGCGCCTATTACTATAATGTCTTTAATTTCTTTCATATTTTAGACTGATAATAACCTTTCAATTTCCTCAACTATCTTGTCCCAATTATATTTCTTTTTTAAAGTGTCCATGCAATTCTCTAATTTTTCTTTATCATGACCGTTTTGCAATATCTCGATTATTTTTTCCGCAAAAAGTTGTTCGTCATCTTGAACATATAAAGTACCATCGGCATCAAGTTCTATCCCTTCCATCGCCTTAGAAGTGGCGACAACCGGGACTCCCATTGCAAGGGCTTCTAACACTTTATTTTGAAGGCCGCAACCTATTCTCATGGGAGCGACAGACACACTCGCCTCTTCATAATAGGGCCTTATATCAGCGACATGCCCTGTTAAAATCACGTTTTTATCTTTTTTCGCGATTTCTTTTATTTTCTTAGGCGCGTCTTTTCCCACAACCAAAAATTTAGCTTGCGGAATTTTTTCTTTTACTTGCGGGAATATCTTATCATAAAAATATATGACTGCGTCTATGTTCTTGTAATTCGACATAAGCCCCACGAAAATTATCTTATTCCCTTTGATACAGTCTTTTGTTCTGTGAAAGTACTCGCAATCGACGCCGTTTGGAGAGACAATTATCTTGTTTAGCAAAGCTTTATTTTGTATAAGCTCTTTTTCGCGCTTAGATATTACAAGTGTCTTGTCAAATTTTTTTATAATTTCTTCTTCATATTTTTTATGTTTATATCCTTCTATTTTGTAAGCTAAATTAAGCGGGAAAATGGCTCGATTGGAGTACTGGACCCATTTGTCCGACTCAACATCGGTCAAATCCATTATTTTATGCCTCTCCCTATTTAACGCATATTGAGCCATCTGGTAACTATAGGCGTACACTGCGTCTATATTATACTTTTTTATCACCTCTTCCACCGCTTTTTTTAAATCCGTGGAATAAAAATATTTTAACGACCACGGCAATCTGGAAAACAGATTAAAAATTACGTTCGATAAGGCCTGCGTTTTAGAAAAGTAAACAACATTTAAAGAGGCGCAGTATTCTTTCAAAGTGTCCAGGTATTTTTCGTCTTCTTTTTCGTCTATAAAACAACATAGATGTATCTTATGGCTCCTTCTGAGCCTTTTGAGTATATTGTACGACCGGACCTTATCCCCTCTTGATGGCGGATACGGCACTCTATGCGTTAAAAAAAGTATATTCATGATTATTTTTCTATTTACGGCACATATTTTACCAGATACGGCCCCACTTTACTTGTTAAGATACTTGGCGTGTTGCGCCACACTGTTTTAAATATGCCCAGTTTCGGATTTGAAGGATTGATATTCGGTATATTTTTTGTTTTATTAAAATAAAACTGGTAAAACAGCTGCTTGGGCGTAAATCCCTGGTTTATTTTGAAATTATACGGCCCGGAATCTTTTCTGCTTCTGCCGAAATCAAAATAGTTAAACCCCAGCGAACTTCCAAGTTCCATCGTCCTAAGATACATCAGATTGTTTGTCCCGTATTTTGTGAATTTAAAAAGATTGCCTGAATAAATAGGCATCATTGTATCTTTGTAAAAAAAGATAAAGACGCT
>Ga0315285_10005728_pt1 | contig 12770 bp, 5 predicted proteins | sample YL17G09_36_MG_FD_203698 | JGI IMG/M metagenome (GOLD analysis project Ga0315285, IMG submission 203698) | Sediment microbial communities from Yellowstone Lake, YNP, Wyoming, USA - YL17G09_36 | ecosystem: Environmental > Aquatic > Freshwater > Lake > Sediment | place: USA: Wyoming | collected... | reverse complement strand
GGAGAGGTGAGTTAAAAGCCGCAGCAAGCTGCGGGGTATCTATACCAGTAAACTCACCCCCTATTCCCCTCTCTTTTTCAAAGAGAGGGGAAACCCGAAGGGAGAGGTGAGTTAAAAGCCGCAGCAAGCTGCGGGGAATTATACCCATAGAGATTAAAAATGTCCAACGAGGTCATTCATAACACACCCGCGAAGTCAGCTTATGCCAGGACAGGGGAAGCGGGAAAAGGGGTAAAAAGATGAGCGCCTGTAAAGAATCTTTCTTTATACACCCACCCGCTCTCGAAAAATCAAATTACCTATCAGTCCTCTCCGATTTTGACGCCGGCAATCGCAGGCGTAGACAATTAATCTTCGTCTTATATGTAGGTGACAGAATTCCCACCGTTTATATGGAAAACGTTCAGGAAGGATCGGAATGAACCGGGAAAGACTGAGGAAGGCCCTCCCGTATTTTGCATTTGGCTCCGGCGCGTGCGCTCTCGTTTACGAATCGTTGTGGATGCGCTCCTTCGGCCTGATTTTCGGCAATACCACGCATGCAATTGCGGCCATACTGGTCGTGTTTATGGGCGGTCTGGCCCTGGGAAGCTTCTTGACCAGCCGGCTCTACTTCAAGAGAACCGTAAGGGTTTATGCCCTCGTAGAGATGGGTATTGGAGCCTTCGCACTCCTTACCATTCCGCTCTTGTATTTCCTGCCGCAATGGTACGGAGCGTTTGTCCGTGCGCACAGCCTGTCTTCTGCTCCTGATCTCATATTCCGCCTGATCGGCGCGACGCTTATCCTCCTGCCGCCGACGGTACTGCTCGGGATGACTTTTCCCCTCTTGGTTGAGTTCTTGACACGCAGTGGCAGGAATTTCTACGCCACTATGGGCTTCCTCTACCGCACGAACACGCTGGGCGGCGCCTTTGGCGTCTTTCTCGCCACGTTTTTCCTGGTGCCCTCGATGGGTAAGCTCGGCACCTTCATTGTTACAGCGGCCATCAACCTTGCGATCGGACTCCTGGCCTGGAGCTGGGGCAAAGACTTGCAGGATGATTCCAAGCAAAAACCTCAGCCGAAAGCGAGCGGGCCGGCCCCCACAACAAGTACAATCCCGCCGGCTCCTGTCTCTCAAGAACGTTTACCCTTGATCTTTCTCCTGACTGCCTTTTCAACAGGGCTATTTTCCTTCGGACTGGAAGTCCTGTGGACCCGCTCACTGGCGCTCGTGATCGGCTCGTCCATTTATTCCTTCAACATCATGCTGATTGCCCTCCTTTTGGGGATCGTCTCGGGCGCCCTGATATATGAATTTTATTGGGCCAGAATCAAGCGGCCGGTTCTTTGGCTCTCTATCATCATCCTGACAGTTGGGCTGCTGTGCTTGATCGACATAGCGCTGATCGGTTTTCTGCCTGTCCTATCCTTTGCGCTGATGAAGGCCTTGCCGGTTTCCTTTTTTCTAAACGAAACGACGGGCTTCCTGTTGTGCTTCCTGACCATGTTCGTCGTCACCATGCCGCTTGGATTTCTGTTCCCGCTTTTGACGCATTTCTTGAAGCTGAAGCTGTATTCCCCACAGAAGATCTCCAGTCATCTTTACGTCTGGAACACTCTCGGGACAATCGTAGGATCCTTTGGCACGGCTTTCATGCTCGTGCCTCTTTTCGGCCTGCAGACCTCGTTTGTCCTGCTGGCCGTTCTTCCGCTTGCGCTCGGCCTGTGGTTTCTGGGCGGATACCTCCCGTGGCCGGCAATTTCCAGGGCGGGCGCGCTCATCGTTTTGACCCTCATAGCTATGGCTCTTGTCAAGTGGTACCGGCCCTGGGACCTCTACCTGATGACTGCGGGCATTTACAAATACGGTATTGAGTGGCGGGACGGCATCCGGTCTGCTTGGGGCCTGTCCGAGTTTCTGCAGAGCGGCCGACGGATATTGTTCTATAAGGAAGGCGATGAATGTGTCGTGTGCGTCGCTCAAGGCGTCCAGGGGAGCCACGGGATCCGGATCATCTCGGTAAACGGCAAGAGTGACGCGAGCAATGGCAAGGATGTCATCACCCAGAGACTCACTGCCCACGTGCCCCTGATGCTGCATCCCAACCCCCGGAAAGCGCTCGTCATCGGCTGGGGGAGCGGTACTACGGCCGGGAGCGCCGGCTTATATCCAAGTCTGGACCGGATTGATTGCGTTGAAATTGAACCCCAGACGTTCGCCTGCAGGCAGTATTTTGTGGACGTAAACCACAATGTCGCCTCCGATCCTCGGTTCAGGATCCATATCCAGGACGGCCGGAATTATTTGCTTACCACGCCGACCCGGTATGACGTCATCGTGTCCGAACCCCCGAACCCATGGATCACCGGCGTTTCCAATCTTTTCACTAGAGACTTTTACTCGATAGTCAAGAGTCGCCTGAACGAGGGAGGCATTTTCTGCCAATGGTTTCATTACTACAACATATCGATCGAGGACATGAAGGCGCAGTCACGGACCTTTGCAGAATCGTTCCCGTACGCATCTCTGTGGCTTGTGCCGCCGCAGCCGGTAGAAACGGGGTTTCCTTCCATATGCGGCGATATCTTATTTATCGGCAGTGACAAACCGTACCACCTCGATTATAAGCGGGTGAAACATTGGTACGGTAATAACGCCATCCGCGAAGACCTGGTGCCGCTCGGCGGTGTAGAAGATGAGCTGGCGTTCTTCTGTAACTATATTATGAACCGCAAAGACATGCTCTTGTTTGCGAGCGGCGCGCCGGATAATTCAGACAACTTTCCGTATCTTGAGTTTTCTGCGCCCAAAGGTCTGTGCCAAGTACTGACGGAAGCTAACCGGTCCATGATGGAAATATACCGTGCTCTCGACAATGGAGGCAGCGAGGAGTTTCCGCCCATCGAGAACTATCCGCCGCTCGGGGAAAAGAACCTGACGAAGAAACAGCACGCCGACCTTTGCGTCAGCATCGGCACGCAGTATATGCGCAAGGCCTTCAGGGAGCGCGTCCGCCGGCTTGCTGAAACCGCCGTCAGGGAAGACGATCAAAACGCCAATGCATGTTCTTTCTTGGGAGAAATTCGGTGGTCCTCTGGCGAGATCGCCGAAGCGGAAAAAATGTTTCTTAAAGCGCTGTCACTGAATCGAAAGTTGCAGAGACCGTATCGCCGGCTTGGCGCGATTTATTACACCGGCAAGGAGTTCAGCAAGGCCGAACAGATATACCGCCGGTTGACGCTCTATTTCCCGGATGATCCCATGGGCTATTTCGGGCTGGCGGTCATTTACTCCGACGAGCAGAATTTGATCCAGGCCTTGGAGATGGTCAACAAAGCCCTGTCTATTGATACCAAAATGAAAGACGCGCTCAGACTCCATGACTTCATCCTCAAACAAATCAATAGTAGATGGTAACCGCTGAGCCAATGGACTGCCTGATTCTATATTTGGCTGACAACAAAAAGTTCTGAAAGCGTTCAGAAAAGGACCCCATATTTTCTTCGCTGCTGCTACCACGTCGATATGAACCTGAGCGCCCAGTACCACTGATTGGTCTTGGTAAGCGATTCATCATAGTCGCGGGCCGTAAGGCTGTTTGACATATTCCTCAGATGATCGCGCGCGGCCAGACCTCGTATCGAGTAATTTTTGCCGATGGATTTTTTAAAATAAACCGACCACTTCCAGCTGTCATGCTGATACCAGCTCCAATTATAGTCAATCCCCGGAATCTTAGTAAATCCGTTTTCGTAGTCGGTCTGGTCGTCAGGCGCCGGCGTACCCCCATATTTCGGCAGCATAGCCATTACCTGAAAGCGATAATTATTGGGATAAGGATTGGTATAATACTCAAACTCGCAGGAAAGCACGTCGAACAGCTTGAACGTCGGGACATTGAATCCGAAGGTCACCGGTATACGCTCAGACAGTTTTTTATAATAATCGCCCTGATTTTCCAGACCCAGAATGTCGAATTCGCCGTAAATCTTTCCGTCATTTTCGCCGAAGATACTTGCGGCGCCTTCCGGCAGGAAACCTTTTAAATCAATCGAAAGCCGGCCCATGATTTTTGTGCCGGCGAAGGTGTAATAGCCCGCTGTGTCGCCGCTTATCGTATCGAGCGTTCCCGCTATCGTATCCCAAACGGTAACGAGATTTTTCATGTAAAACGGGCAGGGATTATTATTCTGATCCTTTTCCCGTCTGGTAAGTTTGCCGTTTGCCGGAGTAAGGCGGGAAAGATCAATGCCCCCGCCGATATCCAGGACCCTGCCGACCTTGATGCTGCTGATCAAGGTATAGGAAAGATCGTAAAAAGGATACATATCCATTTCGGTTGTAACTAACAAATCGTTTTTCCATGTATTGAAGGCAGTGGTGCTTATCAGCAGGCCGGTCAGTCTGGCCTCCGGGACGAACGAAATGGTTCTAAGCCACCCCGGATAGGTCCCGCTCCTGAAGAGGTATTCGCCCAGGTTCCGGACATCCGGATTGTATTTATAGGGGAAATACCCCATGTGGATTTCTCCTTTAAAAACGTCATTGGGAATTCTGAACAGATTGTCCTCGTCAAAAGTCAAGACGTTTTCCGCCTGAAACAGGTAAGCGGAATTTTCCCCCATTGCGGGCTGATACAGGCCGAACTTCCCCGAGACCAGGTCGTGGGTATTAAACCACATGAAGGCTTCCACGCCCGCATGAATTGAAAAGTGCGGGGTGATGGTGCGGTCAACGATTAGATCAATCACTACATTGTTGTAGTTGCGAGGAAACTGGTAGCCTCCCCAAAATTTCCACGCCTGGAGCCGCGTGAACTGAAAGCCCGCGCACCCGGACACATTAAAATCCTTCTCATCCGCGAAAACCTGCGGCCCGAAAAACAGCGCTGCTGCCAGAGCAATGGAAAAAAATTGTTTTTTCAAAGCGACCTCCTTTGTGAAGTTGGTGAAAACGGGTTAAGCTAATAAAAATGGACGGTTGAGGGAAATGTCCCGCATTTCCTCAATCGTCCGATAATATAATAAAATCGCTCACACGCTATTGGCAGAAAAGTACCGTTATTTTCTATGAACCCGCCCCCCGCTTGCCTTATGTTCCCCCTCTCTTTTCAGCAAAGAGAGGGGAGGCATGATCGTTATTTCCTGAGAATTTTCTGCGCAACGTTCCCCTTTTTATCAACAACGAAATAAATTCCTCTGGCTGCCGCCTTCACTCTATTAAAGACCGCAAGGTCTTTTCCGCTGCTGACGCCGAGTAAGCGTCCGCGGATGTCAATAATCTTATAAACGGCATCCGGAAGCTCCCTGAAGTCCGAAGAAACGGGAATTTTCTGATACGCGATAATAATGGAGGTCGGAGGGGTAATCGGTATCGGCTGCCAGTTATAATTGGAAAGGGCATTCGTCGGCGTTGTGCTGGTGTCGGCGGCACAGGTCTGCCACGTGACTGCGTTATCATGGCACCATTGACTTATTCCCATGCAGCAATACCTGCAGCCGAAAGGCTGCATGCGGGTGGCGAAATTCGCGAAGACGGCACCGGCCGCAGGCGTCCATCCGAGTTCCCCGCATGCGGACATGCGCGGCCACATGTCCCTGTCTGCCAGTCCGTTTGCCGGAGTGGTCATTTCGGTCCACATGGCCCCTTCGACGCCGAAATGGTTCGCGACTGAGGACGATGCGCTATAGCTCATCGTGAGCGTTACACCTTTCTGGCACCAGCTATTGTAACCCGAGCCGCCCATTCCTTCGTCCTGATCGTAATAGAACCTGTTGCACCATGTAAAGATGGAGCCGGCATGGTCATTGCCGGAGTTCCACGTCTGGTTTATCGTGGTCGGAAGTAAAGCAGGAGTGGTAGGGTATATATCTTCCCACCCCATCATTGACCGGCCTAAACTATTAATAATAGCTTCAACTCTTTTAACAAAAGTATAGTACGTAGTGCCGCCTACCGGGGTTTCGTCTCCGCCCATATGCAGATAGGTACCGGGGAACAGGGCAGCCATCTGGGTCCAGACCGTCCGGACAAAAGTATCGACAACGGCCCCGATAGGAGCGATGTTCAGATTGCTGGAGCCCACGCCGGTGCCTGTATAAACCGCATTGCAGGGATTCCAGCAGTTGCTTGAAATAGTGATCCCGGCCTGAGCGAATGCTGCGATTGCCGCCTGAATATGGCCGGGCATATCGATTTCAGGAATAATAGTGAGTTTCCGCTCGGTTGCGTATTTGACCAGCGAATCCCTCACCTGGGCCTGGGTAAAAAAGCAGTTGGCGCAGGCTCCCCCCACCTGGTATTGACCGCCGAAAGCGGTCAGATTATTATATGCCGTAATGGTTGATCCTGTGGCTGAGCCGGGCGGGTTTATCACAATGCGCCATCCCTGGTCGTCGGCTGCATGCAGGTGCAATATGTTACACTTGAAAAGCACTATGCGGTCGATAAGCTGCCGCAGGTACGTCATATTATGGAAATGCCGGGCAATGTCAAAATGAGTGCCCCGGTGGGCGAATCTCGGATAATCCGTGATTACGCATCCCGGAAGTTTCTGCGGCGCAGGAAGGTTTCTGGCGTTTTCGATCTGCGGCGGCAGCATCTGCCGGATCGTCTGGATGCCGTAAAACTGGCCCTTGGTTGTCTGGGCGGCGATAAGGATTGAGTCTCTGGTAACGGTCAACACATATCCCTCGGTTCCCAGAGTAGCGTTGGTGATAATCAACAGACGAACGTGCGCGGCAGTCCTCGTCGATACATGAATGGCGGTATCGTAGCTTGCCGGAGTAGCAACATGCAGCTGGTCAAAAAGCCTTTTGACCCAGCATACATTCGAATCGGAACTTGCTCCGTCCGAGTAGATAGCCAGCTGTCTTGGAACCGTGAACGTATCGGTTCTTGTTGCCAGGGTCACCGGTACAGGCACAAGATGATTGAGATCAGCCTGCACACCGGCCGTCATAAGTCCCAGCATGATGAACATGCCGCTGCCCCGGCCGCGGCCCAAGCCGAGGCCGAGGATCTTGAGGTGATTCATAGTGCTCCCCCTTGTTGAAGAAAAAAATGTTAAAAAGATTTATTGCAAGGTCAAGATATCTAATTAAAGCGATTCAATTCAAATGAAAAAATAACTCCACTTGTATATACAACCTGTCCCCTACAACACGCCTCACAACCCGCTTAGCTTTCTATCCTAAATATATTATACCATTATTTGATGCAAATAAAAAGTTTTTTTTTAAAACAGTAATGCCACAAATATTCCGCTTGTTGTAGATAAAATTATGGATTCAGACACACTCCAGAGCGTATCTTCAGGTTAGCACGGGCGTTGAGTCTGTAGGAAAAGCCCTTTTCTTGACAAATGGGCTGCTAAATTTGCGTAATTTTGCCACTTTTTGAGGGCATTTTGACTTTTCCTACAGACTCGTTATGTGCAGAGTCAAGTACCACCGCCGGAGGCGGTGGCTTGTTTTATGCGGCTGGCCCGTCCTCCGCAGTAGCGAAAGCTACGGAGGGGGAAAGCCGCGGAAAACAAGAAGGCACGACAGTGCTTTGACGAACCATCCTGCTCCACTGCCGGAGGCAGTGGTTTCCAAAAGCAGGAAATAAAAAACAAATTGAGGCGACGGCGGGAAAAAGAATGGCGCCCCCTCACGGGTTTTAATAGTCGCCTTTTTTTATATTTGTAGAGCAGGTTTTGATCCCGTCCCTGAATTTCAACGCAACCGATCGTCAAATGAACGACACTATCTTAATCACCGGCGGCACCGGGGCCATGGGAAGCGTCCTGGTGCGGAAGCTTTCGGAACAGGGGTACTGCTTGCGGGTGCTCACGCTTCCGGGCGATAAAAACGCCGGTCGGCTTCAGGAGGCCTTCGACGCTGACGTGCGGTTCGGCAACATCGCCAATCCTTCAGACTGCCGCGGCCTCTGCGACGGCGTGACCACGGTGCTCCACCTTGCCGCCGTTATCATCACGAACGACGAGTCGCTCTATACGTCCGTCAACGCCGGCGGCACGCGCAACATTCTCGCTTCTGCGGCTGCCGCCGGAGGCGTATCGCACTTCATCCATGTCTCTTCGGCGTCCGTCGTGTACCCTAAAACGACCCCCTACTCGATATCGAAGCGGCTGGCTGAGGACCTGGTCCGGAAATCAAAACTGTCATGGACCATCGTGCGGCCCACGCTGGTGTACGGCAAACAGGGCGGGCAGGAATTCGACATGTTCCTCAGCTATCTGAAACGGTTTCCTGCGGTCCCGTTCATCGGGAGCGGCAATGCGCTCAAACGGCCGGTGTTTGTCGACGACGTGGTGGACGGACTTGTGAAACTCGCCTGCATGAAAAACGGAAAAAACAACGTCTATAATTTCAGCGGCCCCACCTCCATTTCGATACTCGACTTCTCACGGCTCTGTCTTACGCTCATGGGGAAGGCTTGTAAACCTGTCGTCCATCTGCCGGTCTGGTTGTGCCTCGGCCTTGCCGGAATCATGAAACGGGTGATGCAGGACCCGCCGCTCAAATGGAGCGTGATTGCCGGCATAACGCAGGATGCGGACATTGATCCTTCTGAAGCGAAACGCGATCTCGGCTATGCTCCCCGCGGGGTGGAACAGATGTTGCCGGAATGTTTCCCCCGACAATAGGATTTATTCTTGTTTGTAGGGGCCGACCCGGCGGGTCGCCCTGAATCGGTCAAACATCAAATCGGGCGACCATCAAATCGGCCGACCATCAAATCGGGCGACCATCAAATCGGCCGACCATCAAATCGGGCGACCATCAAATCGGGCGACCATCAAATCGGCCGACCATCAAATCGGCCGACCATCAAATCGGCCGACCATCAAATCGGCCGACCATCAAATCGGCCGACCATCAAATCGGGCGACCCGGCGGGTCGCCCCTACCGTTCCAAATTGCAACATTATTGCCGCTTCACTATGGGATCATTACAACAAAAACGCCTGATTTTTGCTGAAAACGCCATTTTTTTCTGGCACGGTATTTGTTCCTTATTTATTAGCTGTTTTTATAGATTATTGTTTTGAAATTTCATTCATCATCATAAAACGGGTTTACTGAAAAGGAGCCTTGTATGGGAAAAGTAATCGGCATCGACCTCGGAACCACCAACTCGTGCGTTGCGGTCATGGAAGGCGGCAAGCCGGTCGTGATCTCCAACTCGGAGGGCGGACGCACCACACCGTCGATCGTCGGGTTCGCAAAGTCCGGGGAAAAACTCGTGGGAGCTATAGCCAAACGTCAAGCTATCACCAACCCCGAGAACACCGTCTATTCAATAAAACGTTTCATGGGACGCCGCCACAATGAGGTGGAATCGGAAGAGAAACGGGTCCCGTACCATGTCGTCGGCGCTCCCGAAGATTCGGTCAAGGTTCGCGTCATGGACCGCGATTACACGCCGCCCGAGATTTCGGCCATGATCCTGCAGTACATGAAAAAAGCGGCCGAAGATTACCTGGGCGAAGAGGTGAAAGAGGCGGTCATCACGGTGCCGGCATATTTCAACGACGCGCAGCGCCAGGCCACCAAGGACGCGGGCCGCATCGCCGGCCTCGACGTCAAGCGCATCATCAACGAACCGACCGCGGCCGCTCTCGCCTACGGCCTTGAAAAAAAGCGCAACGAGAAGGTCGCGGTGTTCGACCTCGGCGGCGGCACCTTCGACATTTCCATCCTTGAAATCGGCGAAGGCGTGTTCGAGGTGAAATCAACGAACGGCGACACGCACCTCGGCGGCGACGATTTCGACAAGGCGATCATGGATTACATCGCCGAAGAGTTCAAGAAGACAAACGGCATCGACCTGCGCAACGACCGCATGGCGCTCCAGCGGCTCAAAGAGGCTGCGGAAAAGGCCAAGATCGAACTCTCGTCGGCCATGCAGGCCAACATCAACCTGCCGTTCGTGACGGCAGACGCCAGCGGGCCCAAACACCTTGACATGACGCTCACCCGCGCAAAACTCGAATCGCTCGTGCAGCACCTGATCGACCGGTGCGTGGAGCCGTGCCGGAAAGCGCTTGACGACGCAAAGCTTTCCACCGCCCAGATTGACGAGGTGGTGCTGGTGGGCGGCGCCACGCGCCAGCCCGCGGTGCAGCGCAAGGTCGAAGAGATCTTCAGCAAGGTGCCGAACAAGAGCGTGAACCCGGACGAAGTGGTCGCGGTCGGCGCCGCGATCCAGGCCGCGATCCTTACCGGCGACCAGTCGGTGAAAGACGTGCTCCTCCTCGACGTCACGCCGCTTAGCCTGGGCATCGAGACGCTCGGCGGCGTCATGACGAAACTTATCGAACGCAATACCACGATACCGACAAAAAAGAGCCAGGTCTTCTCGACCGCGTCCGACAGCCAGACCGCGGTCACGATCATGGTGTATCAGGGCGAGCGGGACATGGCGGCGCACAACCGTTTACTCGGCAAGTTCGACCTTATCGGCATCCCGGTCGCGCCGCGGGGCGTCCCGCAGATCGAGGTCTCGTTCGACATCGACGCGAACGGCATCATGAACGTGAGCGCCAAAGACCTCGGGACCGGCAAGCAGCAGCAGATCCGCATCGAGTCGTCGAGCGGACTTAACGAATCGGAAATCCAGCGCATGGTCAAGGACGCCGAGGCCAATGCCTCGCGCGACAAGGAGGAGAAGGACCGGGTGGAGGTGAAGAACCACGCCGAACAGCTCGTGTACCAGACCGAGAAGATGCTTACCGAGGCCGGCGACAAAATCCCGTCCGACGTCAGGGGCAAGTACCTGTCGGCGATCAATGATCTGAAGGACAAAATAAAGACCGGCGACCCGAAGGCCATCAAGGCGAGTATGGACGGCATGATGAAGGTCTCGGAAGAGCTTTACAAACACGCGCAGGGCGCAGGCGCTGGTTCCGGCCCCGGCGGCCAGCAGTTCTACCAGGGCGGCGCGGGCAGCGACGGGCATGCCGGCGGCTCCTCAGGAGACAGCGGCGGTCCCCAAGGCGCCAAAGGCGACAAAGACGGTGCCGTTGACGCGGATTTTGAGGTGGTGAAGTAACCGCCCCCTTTCCGACCTTCCCCCGTGGGGGGCAGAAAGTCTTAAAAAAAGCCAGAGAGGTCAACGGTGTAATTGTATTTGTAAAGAATCCGGCGGCGCCTTCAGCGAATCAACTCCCGTTACCGAGGCTCCCACGGTATCAACACCTCCCTGTTTTCCTTTCGCCGTGTCAATAAACCCTTCAGACCCTATAGCCTTTTTGCGCTCCCGGCGCAGGGCCTCGAGCGTATCGAGCACCGCCTTGAGCCGCGGCTTCGCCTCCTTCGTGCAATAGATCGAACCCGGATAGCGGTCGCAGATCTTCTCGTAGAGCGATTTTGCCACCTTCTTTTTCTGCAGCTCGTTGTCGGTAAGCCACGCAGCGACAAAAAGGCTCTTCGGGGCGATCTCAAGGTCGGTATACTCTCTGTAAACATTGTAGAATGCCTGCACCGCGCTTTTGTTATTGCTGCCGGCAAGATACCCTTTTTCGGCGGTCCTGAACGCCTCTGCCGCCAGCTCTCTGCGGGTTTTCATGGCGGTAAGGGATTTCGATTCTTCACGGACCCTGGCGATAAAATCGCTCCCCGGAAACCGCTCGATAAGGAGCCGGTACAGGCTGTCGGAGCGGAGCGTGTCCCTGAAATCCCTGCGTGCGATGTACGCCGCGGCGAAGAGCGCCCTGGGGATAACTTCTACGGAAGCCTCCGCGGTGTCCTTGGCCACCGCGGAGGTATCGTTAACAATCGAGAGAAACTGGCGGTACGCGGAATCCGGTTCGTCGAGTTCATAATAGAACAGTTCGCCGATTTTAAAAAGCAGTTCCTCGTGCAAGTACTTAGGACTTGCCTGAGGAACTGCTTTTCGTTTCGCCGACGTGTCTTTCGCCGAGGCGTCCTTCGCCGAGGTGTCTTTCGCCGACGTGTCACGCACGGCAAGCGCCGCCCGCCAGTCCCGCAGGTTTTTCATTGCTTTCAGACGTTTATTGGCCTTGGGCGTCACCGCCGTATCCCCCCCCTGACGTTCCGCCGCGAGCTGGAAATATTTTTCCGCCTCCCGGTAATTGCCTTTGCGCTTCTGATACAGCAGGCCCAGCTCATACCAGGCCTTGCCGGTTATCCGTGACGTATCGGCCTTTGCCGCGACCGAGTCGATTTTCTTTCCTCCGGTAACCTGCTCAAAAACCTTCATGGCCTCCTCGATTCTGTCCAGGCGGACAAGCAGCGTACCCTTGATAAAAAGGATTTCTTTCCCGTACGGAGCATACTGCCTTTTTGCCTTCATGACGTCGATAAGCTGGAGCGCCCGCTCCAGGGAATCGACCTCCGCATAGCATGAAACCAGATTACGGTCAATGCGGTAATCCAGTCCGGATTTTTTTTTGTTGCGGGGCGCGTTCCGCAGAAGGACAATGGCCCGGTCGTACTGCCGCAGGTCCATGTACAGTTCGGCTGTGCGGAGGAGCAGATCGAACCGTTTCTCCTCTGACCGTGCCGATAAGCGGGCCTGTTCGAGCCGATTTATCGCCTGCGACTTTCCTTCGCGGCGGACCGCCACTTCAACCAGAAGGAGAGAGAGTCTCTGATCTTTGTCAAGAAACGGATACCGGTCGAGTGCGAAGTTCAGCGTCTCTTCGGCCTTGGCCAGATTGTCATCGAGGATATACGCCTCGGCGAGATAGACATAGGACTCCGGGATAAAAGGGCTTTTCGGGTACTCCTGCTGAAGCTGACGGAACCACCTG
>Ga0315285_10005727_pt1 | contig 12772 bp, 21 predicted proteins | sample YL17G09_36_MG_FD_203698 | JGI IMG/M metagenome (GOLD analysis project Ga0315285, IMG submission 203698) | Sediment microbial communities from Yellowstone Lake, YNP, Wyoming, USA - YL17G09_36 | ecosystem: Environmental > Aquatic > Freshwater > Lake > Sediment | place: USA: Wyoming | collected... | reverse complement strand
CGGAGGGGGGCCAAGTTCGATGTCCGGCACCACAACCGCTGCGGCCAGTGCGGGCGCTCGCGGAGTTATCTTCGCAAGTTCGGCATCTGCCGCATTTGTTTTAGGAATTTGGCCAGCCGGGGACAGCTCCCTGGGGTCACCAAGGCCAGCTGGTAAGGAGATAAAGGATGAACGATTCGCTTTCGGACATGTTTTCGCGCATCAAGAACGCGATCGCCCGCAGGCAAGAGCTGGTGGATCTGCCCTCTGCCAAGCTCAAGTGTGAGGTGGCGCGGGTATTACAAGAAGAAGGGTATATCCAAAAGCAGGAGATCCTAACTCGGGGCAGCAAAAAGATCCTGCGCCTCACCTTAAAATACGGGCGCGACAAGTACGGCCGTCCGGCCATCTCCGCCATCAAGCATTTGCGGAGGATCAGCCGTCCCGGGTGCCGGACCTACATTGGATGGGATAAAGTGGCTCCGGTGCAGTCGGGATACGGCAACGCCCTGCTGTCCACTTCCCGCGGGGTGATAACCGACGCGGTCGCGCGGAAAGAAAAAATCGGCGGAGAGGTTTTAGCTTATGTCTGGTAGTCCTTCGACTCGCTATGCTCGCTCAGGACAAGGAGAAATAAATGTCTAGGATAGGAAGGCAGCCAATTGAGGTTCCGGCCGGGGTGGAAGTTAAAGTCCAGGGGCTCGAGGTTCTGGTCTCCGGTCCCAAGGGCAAGCTTAAACGGACGATCGATCCGCGCATCAGCGTCAAGCTGGAGGATAAAAAAGTGATCTTGACCCGGCAGGGGGAGGACAAGGCCACGCGCGCCCTGCACGGCCTCTATCGCGCGCTCATCAATAATATGGTGACCGGGGTCAAGGACGGTTTTTTCAAGAATCTGGAATTGTCCGGAGTGGGTTACCGCGCCGCCAAAGAAGGCAAAAAACTGGTCATGACGCTGGGCTTTTCCCACCCGGTGAACTTTGATCCGCCGGAAGGCATCGAATTTACGGTGGAAGGCCAGAACAAGGTCAAGGTGGCGGGGATCGACCGCGAGCTGGTGGGGCAGATCGCCGCCAATATCCGCGCCGCGCGCCCGGTGGAACCCTATAAAGGCAAGGGCATTAAATACGAGGGCGAAGTGGTGCGCCGCAAGGCTGGTAAGGCCGCCAAGGCCGCCGGGGGAGCAGCAGCTTAACATGAAAAAACGCAAGATCATCGGGAGCCAGGAGCGACCGCGTCTTTCGGTCTACCGCAGCTTGACCAACATCTATGCCCAGGTGATAGATGACAAAACGGGGCGGACTTTGGCCTCGGCCTCCTCCCTCACGCTGGCCGGTAAAGGCAAGAAAAAATTGAGCAAGACCGAGCAGGCCAAGGCGGTGGGAATGAATGTGGCAGCTGCCGCCAAGACGGCCGGCGTTGAAAAAGTGGTATTTGATCGCGGCCGCTTTCTATACCGCGGCCGAATAAAGCTTCTGGCCGATTCCGCCAGAGAAGGGGGACTTAAGTTTTGAGAACTAATTATCAGCGGGAAGAAAAAGAATTTGAGGAAAAAGTGGTCCAGGTGCGCCGCGTGACCAAGGTGGTCACCGGGGGCAAGCGCATGGGTTTCCGCGTCTTAACCGTGGTGGGGGACCGCAAGGGCCGGGTGGGCATAGGCATCGGCAAGGCTGCGGAGGTCTCGACCGCGATCCGCAAGGGAGTGGAGGCCGCCAAAAAGGCCATGATCACAGCCCCGTTAACCGGCTCGACCATTCCCCATGAGATCACCGGACGATTAGGGGCCAGCAACGTGCTGCTCAGGCCGGCAGCTTCGGGCCGCGGGGTTATCGCCGGAGGGGCGGTGCGGGTGGTGCTCGAGCTGGCCGGGATAAAAGACATCGTGGCCAAGATTATCGGCTCCAGTTCCGCCATCAACTGCGCCAAGGCCACGGTTTTGGCATTGACCAACCTCAAGAGACAGGATAAGGAAGAGGAGTTGCGGGGCCAGGCTCTTACCATTACCTCCGCGCAACCGGGAGAAGCCGGTGCTTGACCTAAGGACCTTAAAGCCGGCCCGGGGTTCCCGCAAGAGGAAAATGCGGGTGGGCCGGGGCACCTCTTCCGGACACGGTAAGACCTGCGGCCGCGGGCACAAGGGGCAGAAGAGCCGCGCCGGCGGCACCAAGGGCGCCCGTTTTGAGGGCGGCCAGAACCCGCTGTATCGGAGACTGCCCAAGAAAAGAGGGTTTAATAATATACTGTTCAGGAAAGAATACCAAGTGGTCAATTTAGCCGATCTCAATAAGTACAAAGGGGAGGTCAACCTTCTAAAGCCCGGGGTCCTGGTCAAGGTGCTGGGTCGAGGAGAGTTAAAGCAGGGCTTGAAGGTGACCGCCAACAAGTTCAGTAAATCCGCCAAGGCCAAGCTCGAGGGAGCCGGAGGGAGCGCCATTGAACATCTTTAAGGCCCTTTTCAATATTCCCGATCTACGCCGGAAAGTGCTCTATACCTTAGCGGTGCTGGTGATCTTCCGCCTGGGGGCGCACATCCCCGTGGCCGGGGTGGATCCCACCAAGCTCGAAGCCATTTTTGGACGGGGCAACCTCATGGGATTTTTAGACCTCTTTACCGGCGGCGCGCTCTTGCGCTTTTCCATCTTTGCCATGGGGATCGTGCCTTACATCAACGCTTCGATCATCATGCAGCTATTACAGGTGGTTATTCCTCAGCTCGAGGCCCTGGCCAAGGAGGGCGAAGCCGGACGCAAGCAGATCGCCCAGTACACGCGCTTTCTGACCGTGGGTTTGGCCCTGGTGCAGTCGGTGGGCATTTCCTTCTGGCTGCGCGGGGTGATGCTACCCAGCATGAGCTTCCCGCTTTTCCTTTTTGGGACGGTGGTCGCGCTCACGGCCGGCTCAACTCTAGTGATGTGGCTGGGAGAGCTCATCACCGAGCGGGGTATCGGCAACGGGGCTTCCCTGATCATCTTTATCGGCATCGTATCCCGCATCCCCGCTAATGTGGCCCAGACCGTAACCTTGATAAGAGGCGGCGCCTCGCTTATGGGGGTGGTCTTCCTGCTGCTTTCCTTTTTGGCCATGATCGTGGCCATAGTGATCGTGCAGGAAGGCCAGAGAAAGATCCCGGTACAGTATGCCAAGCGCATCGTGGGGCGCAAGATGTACGGCGGCGGCACCACTTACATACCCTTGCGCGTCAATCAGGGCGGGGTGATCCCCATTATCTTTGCCTCCTCGGTTCTGCTGTTCCCGGCCACGCTGGCGCAATACATCCCGGTGGGCTTTATGCAGACGGCGGCCAAATGGCTCTCCCCCAGCGGCGGGCTCTATATGGTGCTGTACTTCGCGCTGATATTCTTTTTCACATATTTTTATACCGCCATCACCTTCAATCCCAAGGAGCTGGCCGAGAACATCAAAAAGTACGGCGGTTTTGTCACCGGGATCCGGCCGGGCAAGCCCACCGCCGATTATCTGGAATACAGCATTTCGCGCCTAACCCTGGTGGGAGCGCTCTTTTTGGGCATTATCGCGGTGGTGCCCACCATTGTGGAGAGCTTGACCAAGATCACCTCTTTCCAGGGATTGGGCAGCACGGCGCTTTTGATCATGGTGGGCGTGGCGCTCGATCTGGTGCGCCAGATAGAGACCCATCTGATCACCCGCCAGTATGAGGGGTTGCTGGCTTGATCTTGATATTTTTGGGACCGCCCGGCTCGGGCAAGGGTACGCAGGCCAAGCGCCTGGCGGAAAGGTTGGGCTTTCCGCATATCGCCCTGGGGGATATCTTGCGGGAGGCCATCCGCCTGGGGACGGAAGTGGGACTTTTGGCCAAGGGCTTTGTGGAAGCGGGCAAATTGGTGCCCGATGAGATCACGATAAGGATCACGCGGGAGCGCATAATCAGGCCGGATTGCGAACGGGGCTTTATCCTGGACGGTTTTCCCCGCTCGCTCATCCAGGCCCAGGCACTGGATGAGACCTTAAAGGGCGCGGATTATAAAGTGGTCTATTTTGACGTTCCGCTCCAGGCGGTGGTCGAGCGGAACGCGGGCCGCTGGTCCTGCCCCAATTGCGGGGCGGTGTACCACATAAAATTCAATCCGCCGCAGCTGGCGGGTATCTGCGATAAGTGCGGAGAGAAGCTTTATCAGAGAAAAGACGACAACGAAGAGGTCATCAAGACCCGTTTTGTGGTGTACGAGCAGCAGACCGCGCCCTTGATCAAGTATTACGAGCAAAAGGGAAAACTGCTCAAGCTCAATGCCTCGGCCGATATTTCCGAGGTTTGTTCGCGGCTGCTTAAAGTTCTGGGAATATGATCCTGATCAAGAATCAGGATGAGATCGAGCAGGTCCGGGCGGCCTGCCGGGTGGTGGCGGAGGTTTTCCGTGAGGTGGAAGGGGAGATCAAGGTGGGGATCTCAACTGCCGAGCTGGACGCCAAGATCGAGGGATCGATCCGTAAGCTTAAGGCCCAGCCCGCTTTTTTGGGCTACCGGGGTTACAAACATGCCTCTTGCCTCTCGGTCAACGCCGAGGTGGTGCACGGCATCCCGGGCAGCCGCAGATTGGCGGAGGGGGACATCCTGGGGGTAGATATCGGGGCTTTGCTTAATGGCTTTTACGGCGATGCGGCCCGGACCTATGCCATCGGTCCGATAAGCCGCCAGGCCGGCCAGCTCCTGCGCGCGGGGCAGGAATGCCTGGAGCTGGCGATCAGGCAGGTGCGCAGCGGAAATCATCTGGGAGACATCTCGAGTGTCATCGAACGGCACGCCCGCAAGTGCGGTTTCTCGGTGGTCCGCGACCTCTTCGGGCACGGCATCGGCCGGTCCCTGCACGAGGACCCGCTGATCCCGAACTTTGGGGAGGCGGGAGCGGGAGCGGAGCTAAAGCCGGGAATGGTTTTGGCCATCGAGCCCATGCTCAACGCCGGCGGCTCACAGGTATTAACGCTTTCCGACGGCTGGACGGTGGTGACGGCGGATAACCAGCTTTCGGTGCATTTTGAGCACACGGTGCTCATAACCGAAGGGGATCCGGAGGTATTAACCAAGTGACGGAAAAAGATCTGATCGAACTTGAAGGTGAGGTGACCGAAGCCCTGCCCAACGCTTTGTTCAGGGTGAAGCTTGAGACCGGGCAGATGATCCTGGCGCATGTCTCGGGGAAGATCCGGAAGCATTTTATCCGCATCCTTCCCGGAGACAAGGTGAAAGTGGAGCTTTCTCCCTATGATCTGAGTCGCGGAAGAATAACCTTCCGCATGAGGTGATGATATGAAAGTCAGGGCATCTTTAAAAAAGATCTGTGATAAATGCAAGATGGTGCGCCGGGGCAAGTACCTGCGGGTCATCTGTGAGAACCCCAAGCACAAGCAGAGACAAGGTTAAGGAGGGATAAATGGCCAGAATAGCCGGGGTGGATCTGCCCCCCAATAAAAGAGCGGAAGTAGGTCTGACTTATATATTTGGGATCGGACCTTCGACCAGCCGGCGGCTGTTAGCGGTTTGTCAGATCGATCCCAATGTCAAAATAAAGGACCTCAAGGAAGACCAGGTGGTCAGGCTCCGGGAGGCCATCAAGAGCATCCCGGTCGAAGGAGACCTGCGCAAGGACATTTCCTTAAGCATCAAGCGGCTCATCGATACCGGTTCTTATCGCGGCGCCCGGCACCGGAAGAACCTGCCGGCCCGCGGCCAGCGCACCCGCACCAACGCGCGCACGCGCCGGGGCAAGCGCAAGACCGTGGGCTCGGGACGCCGGAAGGAGGAAAAGACATAATCCATGGCTGAACCAACAAAGAAAAAGATCAAGGTCCGCAAAGGGGTGACTAGTGGGGTGGCCCATATCCTGGCCACCTTCAACAATACCCTCATCACTATCACCGACCCGGGGGGCGGGGCCATTTGCGCCTCCTCCGCCGGAGCGGTGGGCTTTAAGGGCACCAAGAAAGGCACTCCCTTTGCGGCCCAATCCGCCGCCGAGGCCGCCGGCCGTATTGCGCTCGAGGCCGGGGTACGTGAATTGGACGTTATGGTCAAAGGTCCGGGATCCGGACGGGAAACCGCCATCCGGGCCCTGCAAGCAGTGGGATTACAGATCAACTCCATCAAGGACGCCACCCTCATCCCCCACAACGGCTGCCGCCCCAAGAAGCGGAGGAGAGTGTAAATGAGACTGATCAATTATTGCAAGCAGTGCCGCCGGGAAGGTGAAAAACTGTTCCTGAAGGGAGAACGCTGTTTAACTCCCAAATGTGCAGTTGCCCGGCGCGCTTATCCACCCGGACCTCACGGGGAAAAGCCCACCCGCCTGACCGAGTTCGGCCGCCGGATGCGCGAAAAACAAAAAGCCCGGCGTATCTACGGGTTAAACGAGCGGCAATTCAGGAACTATTTCGAGAAGGCCTCGCGAGCGGTGGGGGTTACCGGTTTGCGGCTCCTGCAGCTGCTCGAGATGCGGCTGGACAACGTGGTCTACCGTTTGGGATTTGCGCCCTCGCGGCAGGCCGCCCGCCAGCTGGTGCGCCACGGGTTTATCAAGGTCAACGACCGCAAGGTCAATATCCCTTCCCACCAGACCAAGGTGGGGCAGACCATTGCGCTTAAGCCCGAGCGGCTAATACAGCTCGAGGAGAAACTAAAGGAATTAACGCCGCCGGCCTGGCTGTCCTTTGAGGCCGGATATATTGGCAAGATGGTCGGGCTTCCCAGCCGGGAAGACACCGAAATGCTGATCGAGGACGCGGCCATTGTTGAGTACTATTCAAGGTAAAAAGGAGGGCAAACCGTGATAATGTTAGGTGAAAAACCCTGGGTAAAGAGCGAAGAGGAATCCGCAAACTACGGCAAGTTCGTGGTGGAGCCGCTGGAGCGGGGCTACGGAGCGACACTGGGCAATGCCCTGCGCCGGGTGCTGTTGGGCTCGTTAACGGGGGCGGCCATCACCGCGGTCAAGATCGAAGGGATCTCCCACGAGTTCTCGACCATCCCCGGGGTGGTGGAGGAAGTGCTGGAGATACTGCTCAATCTAAAGGAGATCGTCTTCCGCTCGTATTCGGATTCCCCCAAAGTGGTCACTCTGTCCGCCAAAGGCAAGGGCGAGGTTAATGCCGGCGCAATCGAGCACGACGCCGAGATCGAGATCGTGAATCCAGAGCACAAGATCGCAATGCTCGAAGGCAACGGCAAGCTCAGCATGGAGCTGATAGTCGAGCGGGGCAAGGGCTTTGTGCCTTCCCAGCGCAACAAGAAGTCCACTCTTCCCATCGGCTACATCCCGATGGATTCCCTCTTTTCCCCGGTGCTCAAGGTGAACGTAGGCACCGAAGACGTTAGGGTAGGGCAGGAGATCAATTACAATAAACTGGTATTGCAGGTGTGGACCAACGGGGCGCTCAAGCCCCAGGAGGCGGTGGTGGAGGCCGCGCGCATACTTTCCCGCCACATAGATCTGTTCGTGCACCTGGGAGCCCCCATGGATGTATTGACCGGCGCCGTCGAAAAGAAAGAAGCCGTAGAATCCCAGGTCCTGGAGATGAGCCTGGACGATCTTGAGCTTTCGGCCCGCTCGCTCAACTGCCTAAAGAAGGCCAACATTTTAACGGTAGGAGAGTTGCTCTCGCTTTCCGAGCCGGAGCTCATGAAGCTTAAGAACTTTGGCGCCAAATCCCTAACCGAGGTCAGGGAGAAACTTTCGGAATACAAGCTGTCGCTCAAGGGCGCGGAAGAGGCCGAGCAGTGAGGCATCGCAAAGGCCTTCCAAAGTTTGGGCGGCCCACCGACCAACGGCTAGCCGGGGTCTACCAGCAAGCGGGGGCCCTGATCGAGCACGGTAAGATCAAGCTGCTTTTGGTGCGCGCCCGGATGGTGCGCCGCATCGCGGAAAAATTGATCTCGCTGGCCAAGAAGAACGACCTGCACAGCCGGCGCCAGGCATTAAAGATCTTAAAGGATAGGGACCGGGTCAAGGCCCTGTTTGAGCTCGGCGCGCGCTTTGAGGGGCGGGCGGGGGGATTCACCCGCATTATCCACACCGGCTTTCGCCGGGGGGATGCGGCCAAGATGGCGGTTCTGGAATTGGTGTGAGGGAGATAAAATGAGAAAAGCTACCTATTCAGCTAAACCGAAGGACATTAAGAGAGAAAGTTTAATTGTGAACGCGGAAGGGCAAACCCTGGGCCGCCTGGCCACCCGGGTAGCGCATGTTTTGCGCGGCAAGCACAAGCCGCTTTTTACCCCGCATATAGATTGCGGGGACCAGGTATGCGTCTACAATGCGGAGAAGATCAAGGTTTCCGGAGGCAAGGAGAAAAAGAAGACCTATTTTACCCACTCGCTTTATATCGCGGGAGATAAGTTGTTAACTTACGAGCAAGTTAAAGCCCGGGACCCGCGCAAGATAATCTTTCTGGCGGTGAAGGGGATGCTGCCGCATACCCGCCTGGGCCGCCAGATGATGAAGAAGCTCAAGATCGTGGTCGGGCCGGAAGCTCCGGCCGGCCGTGAGCTTAAATTTTAAGGAGGACATTGATTAATGGCTGAAGAAGAAAAGAAGAAAATAAAAAAGGCCGCCGCTCCCAAGAAAAAAGTTCCGGCTCGTGCGGCCAAGAAACCGAAAGTTAAAGAAGAAGTGAAAGAGAAGGCCAAGGTTGAGGTTCCGGCAGCTGCTGCTCCGGTCCATCATGTGGCGCGCAAGCCCAAGGCTCCCAAGGTCAAGGCGGAAAGGTTCTACGGTACCGGGCGGCGCAAGGAAGCCAAGGCCAAGGTCTGGCTCTCCCGCGGGGAGGGCAAAATACTGGTAAATGAGCGGCCCTATGAGGCCTACTTCTGCAAACGGCCGGTGCTCCTTAATATCGTAAATAAACCCCTGGTATTGCTCGAGGGCGGGCCCAAGTTCGACATCAACGCCGAAGTATTTGGAGGAGGGGTATGTTCGCAGGCCGATGCGATGCGCATGGGCATCGCCCGGGCGGTGGTCCTGGCCCTGCCTGAGAAGCATCAGCAATTCAGGACCCTGGGGTTACTCACCCGCGACCCGCGGGAGAAAGAGCGCAAGAAATACGGGCTCAAGCGCGCCCGCCGCGCCTTCCAATATAGCAAGAGGTAATCCTCCTTCGTCCGCCTGAGGCGGACTACGGAGGATTTTAGGAGAATAATATGGCAAAAGGATCTTACCGACATGCCGAAGCCTTCAGGGAACCGAAACATATCGAAGAGGGGGGCGTCGTCAAGATGTCCGGCAAATTCCTCCTCGACCACGAAGAAGAGATCGTAAATTTGATCAAACACGAGGGCCGGATAGCGGAAGAGCGCAACCCGCTCCACAAGGTCACCGCCATAGAGAAGGCTGACGGCGGCATGGTCGCCAAGATCTCCGATCACAACCTAGCATTACATATCGGCAAAGCTTTATTCCACGCCTATAAAGGCACGCACGAGTTTAAATTCCTTAAGGGCGAGAAATACGTAGAGGTCCTTTGGAATAGGGACGATTAGCCCCTCGACTCACTTCGTTCGCTCGGGGTAAAAAAAGGAGAAATAGTATGGCGAGAAAATTGATCAAGTACAATCTCATGATCCCCGGCCCCACCCCCATCCCCACCCGCATTCTCTCTGCCATGAACCACGACATGATCGGCCACCGCGGCCCGCTGTTTTCCGCGGTGATGAAGGGGGTCATGGAAGACCTTAAGTGGGCGTATGAGACCAAGAATGACATTTTCGTTTATCCCTGCTCGGGCACGGGCGGGATGGAAGTGGCCGCGGTCAATACGCTTTCTCCCGGGGATAAAGTTATCGTGCTTAATATCGGGAACTTCGGCTCCCGCTGGGCCAAGATCTGCAAGGCTTACGGGGCAGAGGTAAACGATGTCAAGTTCGAGCGCGGCAAGCCCGCCGACCCGAAAGTGTTGGAAGCGGAATTAAAGAAAGGCCCGGTCAAGGCGGTCTTCATGCAGCAGAACGAGACCTCGACCGGGGTTTTAAATGATGTGGAGACGCTGGCCAAGACGGTGAGGAAGCTGCAGCCCGACGCTTTGATCCTGGTTGATGCGGTTTCCGGGATGATGGCGGCCCCGCTTAAGACCGATGAGTGGGACCTGGATGTGGTGGTTTCGGGCTCGCAGAAGGCCTTCATGGTGCCGCCGGGCATAGCGGCGGTTTCGATCTCCGCCCGCGCCTGGAAAGCGTTTGAGCAGTCAAAGTGTCCAAAGCACTACTGGGATTGGGCATTGATGAAAGCCGAGGCCCCCAAAGGTCATACTTATACCACACCTCCGGAATCGCTGATCTTTGGTATGGCGGAGGGACTCAAGATGCTCAAAGAAGAGGGCAGGGAGAATGTTCATGCCCGGCACAAACATAATCGTGACCTGGTCAGGGTTGCCATGAAGGCGCTGGGACTGAAACTTTTAGCTGACGACGCCCATGCTTCGCCCGCGGTTACTGCTATTTGTCCGCCCGAAGGCATTGATGGCGAGGTGGTCAGAGCGGCAATGAGAGATGAATTTAATGTTGAAGTCGCACCCGGCCAATCCGAACTAAAAGGCAAGATCTTCCGCATCGGGCATCTGGGCTATATTGATTCGCTGGACATCATCGGCGCGTTGGCCGCAGTTGAGGTTCTTTTCAAGAGATTGGGGGCCAAGCTCCCCTTTGGCGCCGGCGTCAAAGCGGCGATGGAGCTGCTGTAAAATTAGTTGCTGGTATCTCCCTTTTTCCTCTGCACCAGACCAACCAGGCTGGCCTGGGCCATATTAATATTGGTTCCTCGAAGAAATGACCGATCGTCAAAAACGGGTTGGATAAAATCTTCCTGGCCGGCGATTATTCTTTTCAAATTGAAAGTTTGAGTTGTGGAATAACCGATCCTTGCAATTCTATTGCCCATTCTGGCTGTTAGGCAAATTGATAAACCGCCCTCTTCTGAAGGGGAATCATCGAGAGGATAGAAACGATCTTCTATCACCCTTCCGCTTTGACCCTCTACGGTTAGATCCGGCGAATCTGAAGATTGGAAAATAAAGCCCCTGGCAGTTTCTTCCCTTTCTCTTTGCCGCCGGCTTTCTCCCGTCTCATATAAAATAGGTTTTCCCCCCACCGCATCGTAACAAACCACCTGTTTCCCCAAGTGGCATAAATATCCCAGGGTGCTTTCCCTCTTATCTATCCTTTCGGTTATGGGCTGTATAAAAGGGAAAAATATTGTTACTCCTACTATTCTATGCGGATTGATGTTTTTATCCGTTACTTCCTTGATCGCTACCTGTCCATGAGTTCCTTCTCTATCCACCATATTAACAATTCCCCTGATATTTGGTTTGACATCCCAGATCGAGAATCTTCGCAGGGGCCTGGCCGGTGTCCGGGAAGCCCCTCCCGCGAACGAAAGTAAAACTGTTCTTAGGGTTCTGCCGATATTCATTTCTTTCTCCAAATCAATATCGATAGTATTTGCATAAAATTTCACAATTTGACCCTTATTTTCGGAGGTGATATAATTTCCAAGCTATGTCATTAGAAAGTTTATTAAGAGAAATTGATCGAAAAAAAGCAATAATTGACAAGGCCCGGCCGCTGCCGAAAATAATCCTGGATAAATTGACCGAATATCTCGATATTGAATGGACCTACAACAGCAACGCGATCGAAGGCAACGCTATGACCCGCCGGGAAACCATGCTTATCCTGAAAGAGGGATTAACGATCTCAGGCAAAAGCATGCGTGAACATCTGGAGGTGACCAATCATAAGAACGCCGTCGATTATTTGGATGAGTTATTGCGGAAAGTGGAGCCGATAACTCAAGATGATATAATAAAGATTCACTCTTTAGTTCTGGAGGGGATAAACAACCTGTATGCCGGGAAATATCGGGATGTCGAGGTATACATTTCCGGGTCGGATGTCAAACTCCCTTTGCCGGAAAAATTGATCGCCTTGATGCTTGAATTTTCCCGCTGGCTGGTGGATCGTCAGGGAAAAAGGGATCTTCACCCCGTCAGTTTCGCCGCCCAGGCGCATTTTAAGCTGGTTGATATTCATCCTTTTGTTGACGGCAACGGCCGAACCGCCCGCCTGTTGATGAATTTCATTTTAATGAAATACGGCTACCCGATCGCCATATTTGAATGTGAAACCGAAAAGAGGAAGGCGTATTATTCGGCTTTGGAGCTGGGACACAAGGGAGAGCTGGCGCCTTTTGAGATCATGGTTGCAGAATATGTAAACCTGACAGCCGACAAATATATAAGTTCGATCCCAAAATAACAAGGTGCGCAATCTTAAGCTAACCCTAGAATACGACGGGACCGACTTCTGCGGTTTCGCGCCCCAGCCGGGCAAGCGTTCGGTCCGCCAAGAGATCGAAAAAGCCCTCTTCAGGCTGTTCAAAAAACCCATTAAGTTTTTCGGCGCCTCACGCACCGATGCCGGAGTGCATGCTCTGGGCCAGGTTATAAATTTCAAGATCAAACACCCCATTCCGCCCAAAAACCTTAAAGCCGCCTTAAATGCCTTGTTGCCGGAGGATATCAAGGTGGTTAGGGTCGAGGTGGTCAGCGATAAGTTCAATGCCCGCTTTTCCGCCAAAAGTAAAGAATATGAATATTTGATCTTTTCAGGGAAGGATTTTCCGGTTTTGCTAAGGAAACTAGTCTGGCGGGTGCCTTTTTCGCTCGATCTGTCTGCCATGCGGAAGGCGGCAAGATATTTCAAGGGCAAGCATGACTTTTCTTCCTTCTGCGCGGCCAAAGCAAGGGAAGGCAGCAAGGTCAGGATCATCCA
>Ga0315285_10005716_pt1 | contig 12780 bp, 12 predicted proteins | sample YL17G09_36_MG_FD_203698 | JGI IMG/M metagenome (GOLD analysis project Ga0315285, IMG submission 203698) | Sediment microbial communities from Yellowstone Lake, YNP, Wyoming, USA - YL17G09_36 | ecosystem: Environmental > Aquatic > Freshwater > Lake > Sediment | place: USA: Wyoming | collected... | reverse complement strand
TCTTCACAGGGGGAATTGTTTGTCAGAAGTTAGGGAGCACAGGCAGTCTCTCTTTCGTTCAGGGGTTTGTCCTCCCTACCGATATTTCACAAAGGCGATTTCTGAATCTATCAATAGAAGAATTCAATTCCCTTAGTAAGGATCCAAACAGATTTACAGAGTCGTTGGCAAGAAAATCCCGAGACGAGTATAAAACAGATCTTGGACTTGCCATGTTTGGTAAATTCATAGAAGAACAAGGGAAGGGAGAATATCGGGCGGAAACCTATTATTCCCTTTCCACTCCTTTGGGAATAGAGAGCCAAAAATATTCTTTGGGTGGCGAAATAGCGATGGTTCGAGAAAGGGCTTCCATTATTGCCCTTGACTTATTGAGAAAATACCTCCTCAAAAAGATGCAAAGCCCTTAGCGTCTGCCTACCGCAGGCAGGCATGGCGCATAGAGTTAGTGTTAAACCTGAAGAAGGGAAAAAAATGGCCAGCCGCACTATTTTGTGTCCTAAGTGTCAGAATCAGATTGAGGTTTATAAAAACCCAATTCCGACGGTCGATGTCATTATTGAAATCGAATCGAAAGGAATTGTCCTGATCAAGCGGAAAAATCCTCCTTATGGTTGGGCCATCCCAGGCGGTTTTGTGGACTACGGAGAATCTTTAGAAGAGGCCGCTTTTCGAGAAGCGAAAGAGGAGACCAATCTGGATGTTGAATTGGCGAGGCAATTTCATACCTATTCAGACCCTAAACGAGATCCGAGACATCATACAATTTCAACTATTTATATAGCAAAAGGTAAAGGAATACCCAAAGCTCAAGATGATGCTGCTGAAATCGGTATCTTTACCGAATCAAACCTTCCTGCTGATATCGCCTTTGACCACCGTTCCATATTAAGAGAATATTTCAAATCAATTTATTAATGGCTTCTTCGATCCGATCCAATCCTTCTCGAATATCTTCCAGGGAGGTAGCATAGGAAAGCCTTTCAAATGGATCTGCACCAAACTCAATCCCTGGGACAACAGCCACCCGAGCCACGTCCAAGAAAAAGTCAGCCAATGCTGTAGAATTTGAAATTCTCTTTCCCTCATAAGACTTCCCGTAGTAGGAAGAGAAGTTTGGAAAGACATAGAAGGCTCCAATCGGCTTATAACAAGATACTCCTGGCATCTTGTTTAAACGATCTACAATGTAATTTCGTCTTTGACCAAAGGCATTCACCATCTTCCTAACCTCATCCTGAGGCCCAATGAGGGCCTCTACAGAGGCTTTCTGGGCAATGGAGGTGGGATTCGAGGTGCTTTGGCTCTGGATGTTATTCATGGCTGATATTATTTCCTCGGAACCTGCAGTATAACCAATTCGCCACCCTGTCATGGCATAGGTCTTGGCTACCCCGTGCACAATAATCGTCCTCTTCCTTATTTCATCATTTAGAGAGGCAATACTAACGAATTCAAAGCCGTCATAAACAATCTTTTCATAGATTTCATCCGAGATAACGAAAAAATTGTTTGAAATGGCAATTTCTGCAATTTTTCCCAATTCTTTCTTTGTATAAGCACTTCCTGTAGGATTGGATGGGCTATTGAGTATCAAAGCTTTGGTTCTTGGTGTTATGGCTTTCTTCAAATCCTCTGGCGTTATCTTAAACTCGTTCTTCTCTATTGTTTCGACAATCACTGGCGTTCCCCCAGCCAGCGACACCATAGGAGGATAGGAGACCCAGTAGGGAGAAGGGATGATCACTTCATCTCCCTGATCGAAAATAGCCTGGGCCAGATTGTAGAATGAATGTTTTCCTCCACATGAAACTATTATTTCAGACCTTTTATAGGATAAACCGCTATCTCTCTGAAATTTTTTGATTATTGCGTCTTTTAACTCATCAATACCTCCAACAGGGGTATATTTGGTAAAACCCTCATCAAGGGCTTTCTTTGCAGCCTGTTTGATGTTTTCGGGAGTATCAAAATCTGGTTCCCCTGCACCAAAGCTGATCACATGGATTCCCTGAGACTGCATCGATTTTGCTTTGGCATTAATCGCAAGGGTAGGGGAGGGTTTCAAGCTTTTTGCACGGTTTGATAGAATAGACATCTCTTTACTCCTTTCTATGGAATCATGTTTTAAAGAGGATCTCTGAAATTTTATTAATCCTTTCCACACCTTTAATCTCCTGGGGCATAAGAGGGAGCTCTATCAATCCAATCCTGTGAGAATATTGATTCTTCAATATCTGAATGTAATTCTGCTGCATTTCCTTTCTAATTTTATGAAAATTGCAGTCTGCCTCTTGGATGACATAATTGACAATTAAATGGTTAACCTTGAGTTGATATTCATCAAAATCTTTAATGATCCTCTCCGTCTGTCGCACGCCGAGAGCTTCAGGTATGGTCACAATGATGAAGTCGGATTTTTGAGGATCCCGAATAAAATTGACCACTTTTTCTGCCAAATCCTCCCATCCGCTAATAATTTCTAATAATGATCGCTTGCCCTTTTTTAACTTCACACTTTCCTTTAATTTTTCAAAATAACTATATAGATTCATATAGAATTTAGTTGCTGCTTCAAGATGTTTAAGAAATATCTGTGGAAGATGGAGGAGCCTTAGGGTATGGCCGGCAGGGGCTGTATCCCAAACGACTAAATCATATTGCGCACTTTCAACTAACTCCAGAATGTAATTGAGCATGTATTCCTCTTCAATACCGGGTGCCCCACCGATATAATCAACAAAGTCATAATCGAGTGAGGTAAAGGATGAAACGACTTCATAGATTTCTGGCCCAAATCGGTCTTTCCATTTTTTCAAGACCACATCAGAACTGATCTCAATTCCATATAAGTCCTTTGTATTTTTAATAGGGGTTTCTAGATCCCCGATCTCCATCTCAAAAATGTCTGATAGGGAAGGGGTGGGGTCACTTGAAATGATCAAAGTCTTTTTTCCCTGAAGGGAGAAATGGAGGGCAATAGCAGAGGCACATGTGGTCTTTCCCACACCTCCTTTTCCTCCGATCATAATTAAGCGCTTTTGTTCTCTATCCAAGCGTTTTAATGAAGCGTTCATTACAGCCTCTAAAGGCATTTGATTTTAAAGATATTAGACTTTATAATAAATTAATTGTTTGGTCAAGATATTACATTCTGGTAGACACTTTTGGAGGAAAGTTTTGGCAACAGGAATGATCGAAATCGATTCGGAATTGTGTAAAGACTGTAAATTATGTATGTCTGTCTGTCCCCATCAATTGATTGAATCATCCGATCGACTTAATCAAAAGGGATATTATCCAGCTTATTTTTCTGAAAAACAGTTGAAAAAGGAAGACAGAAAATGTACGGGATGTGCTCTTTGTGCCATTTCATGCCCAGAGATTGCAATTGAGGTCTACCGTGCCTAAGGTATTGATGCGTGGCAATCATGTCGTTGCAGAAGCCGCAGTCCGGGCGGGGTGCCGTTTTTATTTTGGATACCCTATCACCCCCCAGAATGAAATCCCTGAATATATGTCTGAAAGGTTCTCAAAGCTTGATGGAGGAGTCTTCATTCAAGCCGAAAGCGAGATCGCTTCAATCCATATGGTCATCGGTGCCAGCATGGCAGGCGGAAGGGCGATGACCTCCTCTTCAGGTCCAGGAATTAGCCTGAAACAAGAGGGAATTTCTTTTTTATCGGCTCTGGAGTTACCCGCAGTCATCATTAATATGACCAGGGGAGGTCCAGGGCTGGGTAATATTGCTCCAGCCCAGTCAGATTATTTCCAGGCAACCCGCGGGGGAGGGCATGGTGATTACCGCAATATCGTTCTTGGACCAAGCTCTGGTCAGGAACTCGCAAATTTAACATTTGAGGCATTTAATCTCGCAGATAAATACCGAATTCCTGTCGTCATTTTGGGAGATGGGATGCTCGGACAGATGATGGAGCCTGTTGAATTTCCTCCAGAAGTTCCAATAAAAAAATTACCCCATAAAGATTGGACCCTGACAGGCGCCAAGGGCAGGCCAAGCCGATTTATCAGATCCCTCCTTTTGGATACCGTTGAAGAAGAAGAGCATAACTGGAAACTGATGAGAAAATACGAAAGGATTACAAAGGAAGAGTTAAGATGGGAAACCTATGCGACAGATGACGCAAAGATGGTCGTTGTCGCCTTTGGAACAGCTGCGAGAATTGCAAAAGGGGCAATCAAGAGGGTGAGGGAGCAAGGGTTGAAGGTTGGACTTATCCGGCCCATCTCACTTTGGCCATTTCCTTTCAAAGTTATCAAAGAATTTTCAAAAAAGATAAAATACTTCGTTGTCTTTGAAATGAATATGGGGCAAATGGTGGAGGATGTCAAATTAGCACTGGAAGGTGCTGGAGAAACCCATTTTTATGGCAGGCCAGGCGGAATCATTCCTACCCCATTAGAAATCTCAAGGGTGATTTCAAGTCAATATTATCAAAAGAGATTGGGGGCAAAATAATTGAAGAAAATATTTACAAGACCCAAAAGCCTAAAGAACACCCCCTTCCATTATTGTCCGGGATGTGGGCATAGCCTTCTACATCGAATCATTGGAGAAGTGATTGATGAGATGAACCTTCAAGAGAGAATTATTGGTGTCCCTCCAGCAGGGTGTGCCGTGTTGGCATACAATTACTTTGATATCGATATGGGAGAGGCCTCTCATGGAAGGGGAGCTGCACTGGCTACCGGAATGAAAAGGGCCCTGCCCGACCGAATCATTTTCACTTACCAAGGAGATGGAGATATCGCAGCGATCGGGACGGCAGAGACCATTCATGCAGCGGGTCGAGGAGAAAATATTACAACGATTTTCGTAAACAATGGGGTCTATGGGATGACGGGCGGCCAGATGGCCCCGACCAGTATTTTAGGACAGAACACAACCACCTCTCCTGGTGGAAGAAAGGAGAAAAGGGATGGCTTTCCGATCAATTTCAGCGAGATGTTGGCCATCGCAAAAGGCAGTGTCTATATTGAAAGGACCGCTGTCAGTTCTCCTGCTCATATTTTAAAAACGAAAAAAGCCATTGCCAAGGCCTTTCACGTCCAATTGAAAGGGTATGGTTTTTCCCTTGTCGAGGTTCTATCTCCTTGTCCTACGAATTGGAAGATGAGTCCTGTGGAATCCTGTCGATGGATCGAGGAAGTCATGACCAATAGTTTTCCTCTCGGAGTCCTAAAAGATACCACCGGAGATAAAAAAGATGCTCATTAAGACCGTTTTTTCAGGATTTGGTGGACAGGGAGTGATCATGATGGGTTACCTCCTTGCTACGGCTGGAATGTATGAGGGGAAAAATGTCACCTGTCTTCCTTCTTATGGAGCAGAAGTCAGGGGGGGGACTGCGAATTGCACCGTTGTCATCTCCACGGAAGAAATCGCCTCCCCAGTAGCTTCGGAACCCGAATTTGCAGTTTTGATGAATAACCCTGCCTTATTGCTTTATCAGAATCAGGTTCAATCCGGAGGAACCATTTTTTTGAATTCGAGCATGATCGATTCCAGACCCATACGTGGGGATCTGGAGATCTTTGAAATTCCAGTCAATGATTTGGTGAAACCTCTTCATGAGGATAAAGTGTCGAATATGGTCATGTTAGGAGCTTTCATAAAAAAATCTGCCCTGGTCTCTTTAGAAACGATTCATCGCGTGGTGAAAGATACATTTACAAACCGCAGTCCAGCGATCATTAAATTGAATAAGCAAGCTTTATTATTGGGGTATGACTATTTAGAATGAAGGGAGAAAAGGATCGATGCCTGTGAAACAAATCTCAGTCAGTCTGGAAAATGTCCCGGGAAAACTTTCCGAAGTGAGTGATTACTTAGGAGACAATGGAATCAATATTATTGCCTTAAGTGTCGCTGATACAGCAGACATTAGTGCTGTAAGATTTGTAGCCAATGATTCTGAAAAAGCCGTCAATGTCTTAAGGAGCCACGGTTATTCAGTGAAGGTGACCGAGGTGTTAGCCGTGGAGGCTCCCAATCATCCTGGAGGGCTCAATGCCGTTTTAAGGCCTCTCAAGGAGATGAAAATAAACGTGAACTACCTTTACACCTGTCTTGGAAGAGGAGAAAATACCGTTCTCATCATGGGCGTTGATAAGATGGAGGAAGCCATCCAGGTTTTGAAAAAAAATTGGGTTCATATGTACGACGAGGAACTCTACACCCTATAGGGACATAGGGACACTTCCCTATTTTTATCAATGCGATTCTGATTCTCGTAAGGTCAAAAATAGGGAAGTGTCCCTATTACAGATAACTATGAAGTCCTGAGATGAGATAATTGACCCCGAAATAGGTGAACAAAACAAAAATAAATCCTACAATGGAAAGGACAGCTGTCCTCTTTCCTTTCCAGTCCCTTGTAAATCGAGCATGTAAAAAAGCCGCATAGATAAACCAAGTAATCAGTGACCATGTCTCCTTCGGATCCCAACTCCAATAGCTTCCCCAGGCATAGTTTGCCCACGCCGCACCTGTAATAATTCCAAGAGTCAACATGGGGAAACCAATCACAATCGATTTATAATTAATCTCGTCCAGAACAGGGGTAGCAGGTAACCATTTTAAGACCCCTTCTTTCTGATCCTCTTTTTTATCCCGAATGATGTAAAGGATACTAATTCCGAAGGAAACGGCAAAGGATGCATATCCCAAAAAACAAGTGGTGACATGGATGGTCAGCCAATTGCTTTGAAGAGCCGGTACAAGAGGGGTAATCTTTGCGTCAATACCGGGGATAATAGAGGTGAGGGCGATGGCCAGAAAAGCAAAAGGGGTTACAAAAACGCCAATGATCTTCTGCTGATATTTGAATTCAAGAATCAGGTAGACCAAGACGATCGTCCATGAGAAGAAGATAAGGGATTCATACATATTAGATAGTGGGATATACCCATACCCTGTTTGGTGTGTTTCCACCCAACGGAATACTAAACCGACTGAGTGAACGATTAAGCCGGCCGTCAATAGGAAAGTAGAGAAAGCCCCTAGTCTTTTATTTTGAGAGGTAGCAAAGATGAGATAGCCAAAAGAACTGATGAGATAGATGCCCATTGACATATTGAATAGTGTTTGGCTAGAGAAGGGTAAAACCATAATTCACTCCATAATCAAATAATGAGCGCTCAAATCATAAAATAACAGGTGATTGTATATATGTCAACGCTTTTAGGAACCTTTTCTACTTGACACCCCTTGGACTATATCCTATAGTGGTTTACCGAGAAGAGAATTTTCGCTGCGATAAACATAAATCATGATCAAGAGCATATGAAAATATATTTCATTGAGGCAGAGAGGGATAAAACAAAATCCCCAACCTCAAAAAGGTTTTAATTGGATTAAAGGGAAAATATCATCCCTGTCAAAGATTAGATTGGATGAGGGTAGGGCGGTATGGAAGATGATTACCAGCAGATGTTTGGCCGAAATATTGGCAATATTACCGAGCAAGAACAGAAAAAGCTCAGAGAGACCACAATAGCCGTTGCAGGAATAGGTGGTGTGGGTGGAGCTGCACTGTTTAACTTAGTGAGAATTGGGATTGGCAGTCTAAAGATAGCTGATCCTGAGGATTTTGCCTATTCGGATTTAAACCGTCAACAGGGTTCAGTCTATACCACTGTAGGGTCTAAAAAAGTTGAGGTTATACAGCAAGCACTTAAGTCAATAAATCCTTATGTGTCGATTTACGGATTTCCAGAGGGTTTGACAGAAAATAATTTGGAGAACTTTTTAGAAGGAGTTTCGTTGGTGATAGACGGTTTGGATTTTTTCTGTTTGTCGATAAGAAAAAGTCTATTCGATGCATGCAGAAAAAGAGGGCTTTATATTCTCAGCTGCCCTATATTTGGGTTTGGAACGTCCTTAGCGGTTTTCTCTCCTGAGGGGCCAAGTTTCGACCAGTTCTTTGGCCCCATACCAAAACAAATAGATGCTAAATATGCGATGAATTTCGGGCGCTCCTATTTTCCCTCATTTCCAAAATATATAAATCTGGCAGCTTATCTTGAAGCGATGCAAAAAAATAAGCCTATCCCTTCTTTTGCGACGAGTTGTAGCCTCTCCGGAGCTGTTACCGCTGCCGAGGCTGTTTTCATACTCCTTAATAAGAAAAAACCGATATGTGTACCCCTGATAAGGCATTATGATTTGTTTGATGGTAAAATTGTTGTAAGAAGGAGTAGGAGTAAGAAGCCAGGTTTTCTCAAAAAAAAGATTTTTCGGATGATTCTTCGTAGAAGAAAGGAATTGGCTCCCTATAAGGATTTTATAGATAAGCTATAAAGAAGGAATTGCGGCTATCCTTTCGCTGCGATTTTTCCCTTTTCTGAACGAATTTGCGCAGCTATAACCCTTTTTCTTGATTGGGCCATTTCACTGATTTGAATTTCATAAGTCGCTTTTAATAATAATACACCGTCGTCTTTATGACGGTGAATGAAATCCTCGATATTCAAATATTCCTGGCCTTTGAAAATATTGCGGCAGTTCCTCAATAAGTAGACCAAACTGATATCATCTATTTTATAATATATTTCTAATGAATTCGGAGATTCTTCGGGAATTCTTTCGAGCTTTTGGATATCGATGGTTTTAGCAATATACTGAAACAGTTGAAGGAAAGCCTCCATTTGATATTGAGGAAGAGGACTTGTTTTAAATTCTGCCTTCCACTGTTTTACAATCTCTTTCGATTGAATTTCGATATTGGTACACCTTAAGGAATAATCCCCATGGATTAATTGATATTTGAGTGGTTCGTCAATTTTCTCTCTAAATTTTTTAACGACAAAGCTCTCCTTTCCGTTGGTGGCTTTAAAATAAGAAATTTTGACTGGTTCGGCATAGTTCTTTTCGTTGACGGAAGAGTCCTCCAGAATTTTCAAATCTTCCAATCTGTGACCATGGTGACTTTCTAAAAAATTTTGAAAATCATCTCTTTCTATAGTCCGGAAGGATTGTAATGAACCATTCGGGTAAGACTCATATTCTGGCCATTGATCAAAAGGAGTCCTTAGAAAAATTTCATCACAACTGATACAACGAATGAGCTCGTTCATATAAGTCCTCTCTGCGGGAAAGTCCCGCCTTTATGGCGGGACAATATTAAATGTAGTTACCTTACCCGGAAGCTTCCCCCTTTTGGTGCGCAGCTTCACATTTAATAGGAAATAGAGGGGGATTTTAAATGGTCCCTCACCAGAAAAACTTCCTCCATTTCCTTTAAAACATCTAAAAAAACAGAGATCAAATTGGGGTCAAATTGTTTTCCGGCACCATTCAATAACTCATTCTTTGTCTCTCCCTGGGAAAGTGGCTTTCGATAGGGATGGTCAGAGGTCATGCTGTCATAAGCGTCGGAGATCGCAATAATCCTTGCCCCTATGGGGATTTGGTCACCCGCCAATCCATCCGGATAACCTGTCCCATCGAAGCGTTCATGATGATATTGAATATAAGAAAGGATGTTGGAAGATAAGTTTAAAGGGACTAACAGCTCAATCGATTTCTTAGTATGCTGTTTGATGATGGCCCAATCGATAGGAGTGAGGGTTCCCTTTTTGTTTATGAATCGATTGCTAATGCCAATTTTCCCAACATCATGGAGATAGGCCGCAACTTGAATTTCGCTTCGTTCCTTTGGGGAGAGGTAAAGCCGCTTGGCAATAAAATCAGAATAGTAACAGACCCGTTCGGAGTGGCCTGAGGTGTACGGATCCTTCTCCTCAAGGGTATGGGCAAGGACCTTAGCAAATTTCAAAAAGTTTTGGTTATCTGAAAAACCTTCACCATTCCATTTGTTATCCGCGATCCCATTGATTCCATTTTGAATCGACAGACTCCCATTTAACAGTGATTCCTTAAAAGAAGAAGGATCGAAAAACTTCCTGACCACCTCTTTAATCTTCAAATTAAGCTTTCTTCGTTGGACGGATTTATCGATAATCGAGATGATTTCTGGGACATTGAAAGGTTTAGGGATATAATCAAAGACACCATATCGAATCGCTTCAATTGCACTTTTTAGAGTTCCGTATCCAGTGATGATAATAATCATGACATCCCGATCGATCATGCGTATTTCTTTCAGAGTATCGATCCCAGAAATACCAGGCATCTTGAGGTCTAACGTGGCGACATCCATCGCAATTTGCTGAATCATCTGAATGGCAGCATTCCCATTTTCAACGGTAAATACATTGTAGTTTGGCTTTAAGATCATTCTTAAAGACTCTCTTGGCCCAATTTCATCATCCACAATGAGGATATTGGGTAAATTATTTTGGTTTTCCATAAGCTTCCTCAATTTAAATTAAGGGGTGATTTCATTGTAGGCTATATTTCTTAAGCAAGAACTTTGCCAGGTGCTTATAAAATATAAGGTTTAGGATGGTTAATAATTATTTGATATTTAATGGGAATTTTGAAATGATTAAGGGACATGAATTTTTTGTGGGATAAGATAGGTAGATATATTCTGATTTTTGTAGGATTTTCATATGTTTTATTTAATTTAGATTATAAGTTCTTGTAATTGTAAATTAAATTAACATTGCTCAAAATTGAACATTGATTAACAATTTTGTAATTATTTGAATCTTCCTGCCTACCGGGCGGGACATCCGGGAAAAGAAATATTATTTCATATTATGCTTCTTTCCTTCGCCTATGAAGGTGGGGCTTACAGGGCATTTGCCGGTCAAAAATCTTTAAGTCTATCCTGATTGATTCCCAATTTTTCCATCTTATATTTTAAGATTCGACGACTGATTCTCAACATCTCCGCCGCATGAGATTGAACATAATTTGCCCTTTTTAAAGCATCTAAAATGATTCCTTTTTCAAACTCTTCTTCTGCCTCTAAGAAAGAGACCTTACCATTTAAAACAGATTCTTTTAACCCGTTGATTTTAGGTATATTTATCAATGAAAAAGGTAAATCATTATGCTGAATATATTCATTGGAGGTTAAAGCAATGATGCGCTCGATCAAATTTTCTAATTCTCGAACATTTCCCGGCCAATCATAATTCATCATTAATTCTAAGGCTTCTTTACTGATTCCTTTTATATTTTTATTATTTTCAGCATTAAATTTTTTTATAAAATTTTCTAATAACATAGGAATATCCTCTTTCCTCTCACGTAAGGGGGGAATAACAATAGGGACAACATTAATTCGATAATAGAGGTCTTCTCGAAACTCCCCTTTTTTCAAAAGTTGGTTTAAGTCTCTATTGGTAGCAGTGATGAGCCTGACATCGACTTTGATCGTCTTCGATCCCCCCACACGATTAAACTCTTTCTCCTCTAAGAACCTAAGAATTTTTGCCTGAGTGCTCAGACTCAATTCACCGATTTCATCGAGAAAGAGTGTCCCATGTTGGGCGATCTCGAAACGGCCTAATTTTTTCTCGATTGCATTTGTAAACGCTCCCCTCTCATGTCCAAACAATTCACTTTCGATCAGCGTCTCTGGGATGGCAGCACAATTAATGGTGACAAAAGGAAAATTCTTCCGGTTGCTATTATAATGAATCGCCCGGGAGATGAGTTCCTTTCCTGTTCCGCTCTCTCCCATGATGAGGACGGTCGATTTTGAATCCGCGATTAGCCTAACCACTTTAAAAATATTTTCCATTACCTTACTTTTGCCAATAATATTTCCAATACTAAAACCTTTATCGATTTCTTTACGAAGGTATTTCACCTCTTTCTCCAGGGCCTGGGTCGAAAGAGACCGACTGATAATTAACCGAAGTTCATCGATATCGAAAGGTTTTGTGACATAATCATAGGCTCCAAGTTTCATCGCTTCAACAGCAGTCTTGATGGTTTTCGTCGCAGTAATCATGATCACGATCAAATCAGGATCGCTCTCTTTAACTTTCTCTAAAACCTTTAAACCATCGATATCAGGTAAAATAATATCAAGCAGGACGACATCTGGAGAATGCTCTTTTATTTGAAGAAATGCCTCTTCAGCGTCTTTTGCTAAGAAGACCTCATAATCATTCTTCAAAATCATCTTGACCGATTCTCTGGTCCCTACTTCGTCATCAACGATCAAAACACTTTTCACGGTCACCTCCTCAACCACTCATCTTTTTTAGTTATTTATCGATGGATAATAAATGACCTTTCTTCTTTCAATAGGGAATGTCAGTGAAATGAGCGTTCTCGGTTTCTTGTCATTGACTTCAAGTTTCATACTCCCTCGATTTTTCTGAATAATTTCTTTAATTAATCGCAATTCCAATTCTATCGCCTCCTCCTGTTGAGGAGCTGGAATTCCCAATACGTTTTTTAATTGTTCACTCGGCTTCCTGTAGCCTGTGGAAACAATCATAATCTCAATCAATCCTTTATCCTCTTTCGGTAGACCTTTATTGGGTTCCGTTTCTTTATGAGTATTTAATGATTGGGTTAAAAATCCGATGCTTCCGTTTGGGGGAATGGAAGGGATGATATATTCCAGAAGTGAATTAAAAATATATCTCAGCTGTTCCTCGTGAACGATCGTTTCGGGTATGTCTTTTTCGTATTTTTTAAATATTTTTATCTGTTTATCTTTAAGTTGAACCTCATGTTTCTTTAAAATATCCTCGAGAACAAAATGAACAGTGTTCGTTTTTTCAATAGGGGTAATGATCCTAATATAATTCATGAGACCATTCAGTACTGAATCAATCTTCTCAATATCCTCGGTAACCACTCTATAAAAATAATCTCTAAATTCC
>Ga0315285_10005714_pt1 | contig 12788 bp, 10 predicted proteins | sample YL17G09_36_MG_FD_203698 | JGI IMG/M metagenome (GOLD analysis project Ga0315285, IMG submission 203698) | Sediment microbial communities from Yellowstone Lake, YNP, Wyoming, USA - YL17G09_36 | ecosystem: Environmental > Aquatic > Freshwater > Lake > Sediment | place: USA: Wyoming | collected... | reverse complement strand
CAGCGCACTTGGTCTCCATCCGCCTCCGAGTGCGATGAGCTCGCGCACGGTCTCGGTCAGGCGCTCGAGGAGGTGCTCTTGCTCCATGGCCCACAGCGGCGAGGGGCGGAAGGCGTGTTCCTGCGGGGCCCGGGCGAAGTGGGTCCGGGCGGCCTCGTTGAGAGCTGCGACCACAGCCTCCGCGTCTGTGGGATCGCTTGCCTCGCGAAATGCCTGCTCAAGGATCGCGTGCAGCAGCGTGCCCAGCTGTGAGGCGTTCAGCCCGAGCTCAGGAGGCTCCCGGGCTTCCAGACCGAGAACCTGCGAGACGAAGTACCAGTGCGGACAGGTGCCGTACGTCTCAAGCCGGCTCGGGCTCCAGGAGTGATCGGGGCCATAGGTCGCAGTCAGTCGGTCGCGAGCAGCCGAGAGATCACCCTCGAACGGGCCGGCCGCCTGTGGCGCCAGTCGGGCGTGAAGGACATCGCGGGCGTGACGCAGCCGCTCGAAGCGGGGCAGGAGTTCCTCGTACGAAGCCGGCAGGCTCCCGCGCCGGACGGCGGTGAACAGTACCTCTTCGGGTGAGGCCGCATCGGCAACGGGACGCGGGTCGTCCGGCCGGACGGGCACGGGAGGCTCGGTGAAGAGGGCAGTGGCGGCGCTCCAGTATGGAGATGGCTCCCAGCGCTGGCCATCATCGGCGAGCGTTGGGCGGGTGAGAAGCAAGAACTCGTCCGCCCGGGTGACGGCCTGATAGAACAGGCCTCCCTGCTCACGGCCGATGCGTGGTTCAAGGCCGAGCTCGGCGCGGACCTTCTCACTGAGGAAAGGATCCTCTCGCTCAACCTCCGGGAACAGGCCTTCCGAGAGACCGAGGAGCGCCACGGCGCGGAAGCGCAGGCCTCTTGCCTCGAGCACGCGCAGGACAAGCACCGCCGGCTGCCTCCCGACGGCAGGCTCCCGGCAGAACGTGCCCTCGAGTGTGCTGCCCAGTTCCCTGAGGAAGTCCACGTACCCGACTGCCTGCTCGCCGGCGACGCGCTCGCCGAGGACCAGCGCGCGGAATGTCTCACGCAGGCCGAGTGCGGCCGCCTGATCGAGGTCAGTTTCCTGCCGCTCGAAGAAGGCGACTTCTTCCAGCAGGTCCTCGAGCCAGTTGACCCAGGCATGGGTCGGCTGAGGTCCGGGAGGCTCGAGGCGCTGGGCGATGGCTTGCAGGCCTTGCCACAGGGTGTCGGCCTCCGCCGCGACCGGAAGTTGCGGAGCCTGGAGCGCCTCGTTCTCCTCGCGCGGCGGAGGTGCATCGAGCCGGGCAAGGCGCGCCAGCGTGTCCTGCCACTGATCCAGCCCAGCAATGACTGGGCCCGCCAGACCTGCCAGCTCCAGCGGTTCAGCCGCTTCGGGGGTCAGGCCGAAGCGGTTGAGGTCGAAGTAGGGACAGCGGATTGCCTCGAGCGTCAGGGAGCGCGGCCACTTCTGCGGGTGAAGCGTCAGCAGATCTAGGAGAGCGGCGATCCCGGCAGCGGAGGCGAGCGCGTCTCCGTGCGTGAACCGCAGCGGCATCCCAAACTCGGTGCCCGCCTCGCGGAGAAACGGGCGGTATCTCTCAGGGTCCGGCGTGACGAGCGCACACTCATCCGGGCGCACTCCGTCTCGCACGATGCGGGCCTTGATCCAGCGCAGCGCCTCACGCGCCTCATCTGCTGGGGAGCGCGCTTCCAAGAATGCGATGCGGCCTTCGGTAGGCAGGTCCGGGGCGGTGGACTCGAAGAGGTTCTGCTCGAGGTGCGTGAGGGGAGCGGGGCCGCTCGGTTCGGCAGGGAGGTCGTGCAGGACGGCATCCGGGATAGCCCTGCGGAAGGCGTCCAGCGACCGAGCGAAGCGGCGATGAGCGGTGCGCGTCGTGGTGGGCGAGCCGGGCAGCGTGACGAGGACCTGCGCCCCACCCTGCCCCAGCAGGCGGATCGCTGCCAGCTGGGCGGTGTCGAAGGAGTCGAAGCCGTCGACGACGACAAGCCGCAGGTCGGAGATCACGCCGGGGTTGCGCTCGAGCGCCTCAATCGCCAGCCAGTTCAGGCCCTCGGGATCCACCCACCCCGCTGCCTCGAGGCGTGTCTGGTACTCGGCATACACTCGTGCCAGCTCGACCAGCGCGGGGTCATGCGTCTCGGCAATCCCAAGGAGTGGACCCGGGAAGACACGTGCCTGCTTCAGCTCGGCGATGCGGCCGATAAGGGCGTTGATGAAGCCTGGCATCCGGGCGACGGCGCCGTAGTGCTTGAGCTGTCCCTGTGAGGCGAGCTCCTGAATCGCGCCCTGGACGAGCCGATAGACGACGGGCTCTTCGGCGAGGGGCACCGGGGCGGCAGCACGGAGGAGGACCATCTGGTACAGGTCGCCGAAGGTGCCCACGCGGACGCCAATCGCACCTCCTGCGGCGGCCAGCCGGCGGCGAATGGCCGCTGTCTGCAGGCGGTCAGGGACGATCACCCAGGCGGGTAAGGGCTTGTGGTCTGCTTGCGCACGGCGCACCAGATCAAGGCAGTGGCGTGTCTTGCCAGTTGCGGAAGGGGAGACAAGAAGAGTGACGGTCATTGTGCGGTCGGGGGCCCGTCCAATGGTAAAGCGGACCTAGTGTTCTTTCCATGCTGAATGGAATCTTCGCTCAAGAACCCGGGGACGGCAACCCTATGCGTGGCAAGAGCTCGATGCGCTTGGAGTACGGCGATACCCGCCCGGCGCCGCGCGATCAGAACCCGCGCATGCTGGCCGCCGCAAACGCTGTCATGCCCGGGGACTCGGACTGCTAGGCAATGGGGACAAGGGCGATTGAGGTTAGATTCGGCGTGGACGTGAGTCTCGTGAAGGCAGTTTGGCGATCGGCGGGCCCACCGCGGGCGGATTGGCACTTTTCCGGCAGGGGAGGCGGTCCGGATCCCCTACCCTGATGATCGCAATCATCCGTCAGCCGGAAGGCCCGCGTGGGTTCTTGCCAGTGCCAAACGCTTACTAGAGCCCCCTCACTAAGGCCCCCCAAGTGCCTCATGCCGTAGAGTTTCCCGATGCTCACGCCAATTGGGGTCTCTCGTCCTTCGCCGCGCGCCGCCACACGATCCGGCACCTTGATCTGATTGGCCTCGATGCGGCAGCACTTGATCAACGGAGCGCACTACGAGTGCGCCGATTCTCCAATTCACGACACGACTGCATGTTCGGCCTCAGTGCCGCCTGAAGCACTTCCTCGATGCTGCTCACGGGATGGAGCTTGACCGCCTCAAGGATGTACTTGGGAGACCCCTCGGCCTCCTTCAAGTTCCCTTCGGGCAGGATGACCTCCTTGACGCCTGCTTCGTATGCAGCCCTGACCTTCTGGAGCACACCGCCAACGGGAAGCACCTTGCCCATGATGGTGATTTCTCCCGTTAGTGCAACATCGTTGCGTACTGGGATTCCTTTCAGTGCGGAGACGATCCCCGTGACAATGCTGATCCCCGCCGATGGCCCTTCTTTGGGGATCCCCATATACGTCGCGAGGACGGCCACATCGAAGTTCTCCCGCCACTCTGCCGACACCCCAAGATCGTTGTGCCTGGCCCGAATGTACTGTGCTGCAGCCTCTATGCTCTCCCGCATCACGCGCTGTATCGACCCGAGGGGCACAATCCTCCCCGAGCCCTTTGTCGCCTGCATCTCGAACCGAAGGATGCAACCATGATCCCCAGACACCGCCAGCCCCACCACCTCGCCCACTGCAGGGAGAGGAGGTAGTTCGACCTTATGTACACGTGCCGCATCGGGCAGAGTCGGGACACTCACCTTTCCGCTCGGCAGCATCTTGGCCGCCAACTGGATCCGATCGTACTCTCCCGGCGCCAAGAGGTGCAGCTGGTTGCGGACACGTTGCCGCAGCTCGCAACTCAAGCTCAAGACCTCTTCAAGCTCTTCATCCGAAACGGTCCCGTTCGGGAAGAGCAGTTTCAGCAGCCCAGAGGCGGACTTGAGGATCGCACGCTGATCGCGTCCCGAGACGCCGTACTCCGTCTTCGCCGCATCGATGAGCTCGAAGCGGCCGCGCAGAGGACCCAAGACCTCGGCCTTGCGGAGTTCATGCATGATTTCGCAGAAGTAATCGGTGATGAACCCGTAGTCTTTGGCGTAGCTTTCCGGGCCCAACTTGGGGATTTCCCAACCCGGAAGATACCCATGCATTCGATCCAAGAAGGCCGTGACTTGGAGGAAGTCCGGCAGGGGCTCGAACAACTGATAGTACTTCTCGTGCGGAAGCCTGCCCTGAACGTCAATGTTCCCAACGAAAGTGAGGCTGGCGAACGCCAGGATCTCCTTCTTTCCCCGACTGAAGCGGCCGTCTTGCATGTAGCCCTGCATGATACTTACAAGCGACTTCGGATCCGTGAAGTCGGTATTCGCGATCTCATCAAACACAACCACGTCACGCGTGCCAACTTCCCCCATACGGCCGGTGTTCAGGTTGATGAACAGCTGCGCCGGAGTCGCCCGTCCACCGGAAAGCACCCTCGCATAGTAGGAAATGTTACGGTAGAGGTACGTCTTACCCGTCTCCCGCGGGGCGAGCTCGACGCTGTTGTAATTGGTCTCAACCAGGGGAATGCATCGACAGATGTAGAGCAGCTTCTCGCGGTGGTTCAAGCGAGAGGGATCCAGACCACAGGTGTTCACCAGAATGTCAAGCCATTCCTCGCCCGTGAATTCCTTGCGCTTGCTGACGAACTCGTCTACGTTGACCACCGCGACCTGAAACGGCGTGAAGGCGTTCACCGAGAAGGGCCGTATCTTCTTGTTGTAGATCTGGGTCTCATCGTAGGTCAGCTCGATCGTGCCCCACATCCCTCCCGACAGCAGCATCGGGTATTGGCGGATAATGCTCTCAGGAATATTCACGAAGCTCTCGTTGATGGCGTCAACGGACGCCCAGTATTTGTCTTCGGTCTCAACCAGTCGCGCTTCCAGGTTGGCGATGACCGAGTGGCTGCGGTTCTCCCGGATATAGTGCCGGATCTTCTCTGCCTCGGCTCCATGGACGAAGTTCTCCTTCAAGCGCCGGACAACCTTGTCCATGTCCTCTTGGAACGTCTCTTCCGAGCAGTAGTTGTCGATCAGGTATTCCAAGACATACCTGGGAAACTCATCCACCCCGGTATTGATCGTGTGGGTCTTGTCCACAACCTTCCCAGAGAAGACTTCTTTGAGATTCAGGTTCATCTAGACTCCTGCCAGCCCACTGGTTTGCCAGCGCGCGGTTGGAAGCCCCGGGGCAGCATGGCACTGCGATCTTGAATCATGCGCCAACCACATGGGTCACTTCAGCAACAACCGCATGCACACTTGGTAGTCCTCCTCCACGGCCACCTGTACCTCCTCCGGCAACGCCTCCACCCTCAACCCACCCCTCTCGTACAACTCCTTCCCCTGCCCATACATCCCCGACCGCTTGCAATGCCTCACCCACTCTGCTAGGGTCGCATCGCTCGACCGCTCCCCCTCCGGGATCTCGATCCCCTCCGCCAGCATCGCCAGGTACCGCTTGATCCGCCGGCCCGTACCCTTTGTCCGGCCGTCGGCTTTCACCTGCTCCTCGTCCTCATTCGCCGCAGACCGCCACGTTCCCTCCTCGGTCTTGTAGAAGTAGTCCGGAAGGAACTCAGCCAGTTCTCGTCGAGGCTTGTCTTTCACCCCATATACGTACCGCTCGAAGAGGTCACTGTAGTGCACCCCCTCCTCCTCCGGGTGCTCCTTCAGAAACTTCCTCATGAAGGCGGCCAAGTTCGCAGCCGCGTGGTCTTCCTTGGCCGACTCCGCCTCGTCTCGAACTGCCAGTTCCGTCTCCTTCAGGTACCAGCGCGCAACCTCGTGGGTTCCCCACAGGTTTGGATCCTCGTTCTGGAACAGGTCTTTCTTCACGGGCAACTTGACCTCGACCGCCACCTGCCTGAGCAGTTCCTCGAAGTCGTGGGGCTCCATCGCCCCTGCCCGCACCATCCGACTCACCACCTGATCGTAGATCCGGTCCTTCGGCGCGCCTGGGTGGTCGGCCAAGTGCTCGCGTATCACCGTGTGGACCTTCTCCCGAAAGGTCGTTACATCTTCGGATCCCGTGAACGCCACCGTCGAGACAACCTCCCCAGGCCTTGGCTTCCGGAGGTTGATCACTAGGTCGCGCTTCGTGACCTTCTGCGAAACCAATTGCTTCCACGACTTCCGGTCCGTGTCAATGTACGTGGCCGTTTCACCGGAACCACTCAGGATGAATCCTGTCTCCGCCATGATGTCTTGGAGCACCGCCCACGTGCCCTCCGATGAATCGTGATAGCAGACAGAGATCCAGCGCCCAGGTTTGAGCACACGATAGCACTCCGCCATGGCGCTCTTTATGCCCGTCGCCCAGTCATTTCCCGTCTTGCCACGCACCTCATTGACGATTATCTCCTCGTCCTTCCAATCAGACGCGAACCCAAGCCAGGACTCCCAGATGAAGTTGAGTTCCCCGAATTGGACCTTGTAGGAGTAAGGGGGGTCAGTGAAGACGAAGTCAATGCTACTGTCGGGAATCTGGGCTAGGTTCGTGGCAGACTGTGTCGATATCTCAACTTCAGTTCCTACGCGTTCCTGCTGGATGGCCCTGTATCCAGCCTCTAGATTGCGCATCTTACCTTCGAGCCAGTCAAGAACGTTGTACTCTCGCCAAATGGGGGGGGTGTAGAGAGTTCCCTTCATCATGTTGTTTGGGAACCGTGGGTTCTCCGAGTAGCCTTGAAGCATGCTCATGTTCATGGAAATCGCTTCCACGGCGAAGAGGAGTTCGTCGCGAATATCACCGGAATAGGTTTCGCGCACAGCTGATGCAATTAGTGACATTGCCCTCAAGTTCCTTGGCGAGTAGAAATCTGCCACGCTTCGAATCTTCCCGTGGTATGGCCTCTGCAGCAAACCCCAACGGCCTGACTCTGTGTTCATCATCGGGGTATCAGGCACTCTGCCCTTGATCGGACTTTCTTCAATGTCTACTAGGTGGAGGAGATCGGGGAGACTGGCTTCGTCGCGGGGGTAGGGAATATCCCTTTCTCCCTTGGCGCCCTTGCAGCCATCCCTGGGACATCTGTAGTTGATCCTGACTGGTACTGTTTCACGTCTTTGCCCCCGAAGAGAGATCTCCTCTTCTATTCCCCTATCCTGGCAGTGCGGACAATAGTGCCTCACCTTGTTGTATCCGCTTCTTTGTGGGCGGGCATGGAAAAGGGGGACCGGGGACAGGCACCTTTGGCAGATAAACACCGCGGAGAACACGGTTGCATGGATGACTGCAGCCCCCCCGCACCAGTCGCAATGCGTCTCATACAACCATTCGATCTCTGGCTTTACCTTCGCCTTCAACTCCTCAAACACACGCCGCAGCTCCTCCACATCCACCGGCGTGCAGTAGTTCTTGGTGATGAACGTCGCGGCCGGCGATCGGTCAATCGCGATCGCTTTCCGGCCTTCCATCAGCGCCGCAAGCGCCGTCCCCCCAGAGCCACAGAATGGATCGAGCACCAGATCCCCAGGCTGCGTGTAGTGCCGAATGTACTGGCGGATGGCATCGTGCGGCTTTTTCGCCCAGTACGTGTGCATGTTGTAGATCGCAGTCACCTTCGTCGTCTCGATTGCCTTGTCGAAGGCTGGGACGTCATACGTGTCCTTCCCTGGATCGTATGGGCGTTCCCTCAGATGCTCTTCTGCAAACCGCCGCAGATTCGGATTCGGCTTGTCACCCGAGTAATACCCCTCCGGCATAGCAGGCACTCTTGTGTGTAGGTAACTGCTCTGAAGTGAGGATGTCTTGCTTTGTTTGGCCATGCGCCGGTTCTCAGGTTAGTTCCCAAAGGTGGTCGGAGGCGATCAGGTTGGAGGGCAGTCCCGCTTGTGTCTCCCCGGTCACCGTGTCTGGATAAAGGAGAACTCGCCCGGCCTCTCGCCTCGCCGGCAGAAGCAAAACGAGGCGCTGCTCATCTGTCGCGAGGGTCCGAAGAAGGTTGAGCTCCATGTGGTAGGCAAAGAGAACCTCCATGTTGGCCAGGACGACCAGCAAGTGCTCCTTCAGAGCGGCCCGCAGGAACCTCTCAAACGCTTGCGCTACGTGGGCCGCTGTAGGCTCCGGCCGCTTGGCCTCATCTTCCACCAGCCTGCGGAACTCCTCGTCTGGAATGGCATCGAGGATCCCTCGGTTCACCGATAACGGCGCAGGAAACGGGACGCCTTCCCGGGTCTTCGTCCGGGCCAGTTCGCGCCCGAAGGCCTCCAACTTGGGGTACGTGCCCAATACCCCATAGAGATGCCGGCCTCCAGCAGTTGAAAGCTTGACCCGCAAGGCCTCGATCACATCCGCAGTGTTCATGCCCGCGATCCTGTCTTTGCCTTCGGCCCATCCGACTTCCCCTGAGCCAGATGTCCGATCACGTCATCCAAGTCCATCCTCACAGTGAACTGGCGAACCCGATCGATTTCGGAAACCTTCGGGAGAAAACCAAGATTCCGTAGCTCGTACAGCGAGGGAAGCAGCTTGCTTGGGTCCCACAACATCGCCCGATTTGCGCGATTCGACTCCAGCAGGGCGATGTCATACATCCCTGGCCGAGAGAACTCACTGTGGAGAACGAAGGCCAGGGAGGGCAGAAGGATTTCGCGCTGTCCGACAACAACCTCCGTCTTGCTACCGCCGGCGACGTTCGCCTCAATCAACACATCCACAATTGCCTGAGCGCAGTCCTTGATGCTTTTCGAGTCAGGAAAGCGCCTGGCAAGGTAGTCACGCAGGTCCTTCCGCTTCATGACCCCACGAGATAGCGAGGGACGCACAACCTCATCGATAACATCGTACATAAGCGGCTCGGCGCGGCAGAACCGGTAGAAGCATGCGTCCCGGAGTTCTTGCCGATTCGGGAACAAGCGCGCGTAGGCCAGCAGCCCTTGATCTGCATATCCGTCCAGGAACATCCGTTTCACGATGTAGTTCGCATTGCGAAGGCGTGTTGCAGCCGCGCTGTAGTGCAGTCTCTCGCGCAGGAACGCTGTGATTTCATCAACCGACCGAGTGTCAGGGACCTGGGGGAGGAACTCGACCGCGTCGGCCAGCATCGCCTTCCCAAACAGCCCAGTCCTCGGCCGAGGCGTAATCTGCCTACTCTTGGCCAGAGCATTGTCTCGGCCTCCCTTGCCTTTCTCAGCGGGCGGAGCTGATGTCTCGTGCAGGACCCGGCCAGACGTCTCCTTCGCCGGCATGTCAAACAACTTGGGCTGGTCCGATACCTGCGGCTTCGCCCTTTGGCGTGGAGGTCGCTTGTGCTGTTCAGTCACGTTCACATCTCCAACACCGGGCGCCTTTCAAGTCCGCACCTTCGCTCACTTTCCTAATCCATGGTTGCCTGCCCGTCCGGCACCGTCCGCTTTGGCCCAACGCTCTGAATCCGTGGCGGGCTCAGGCATTCCCTGCCCCAACCACAGGTCAACCGCTTCCTTCCGGAATCTCCAATGCCTCCCCACCTTCTGGCACGGGATCCGCCCCTGCTGGGCGAGTTTGTAGGCCGAGGCCCGCGGGATGCGCAGGTACTCGGCCACCTCGGCGATCGTCATGATGGGCGGGGCGGTGGCTTCCATGAGAGACCTCAGGAGCGGGACCCCCTTCCGCGGCGGCCGGGAGACGGCCACACGGCATTGCTCATTGTTGTTCGTTATTCCGATAGGCGCAATGGGCCAGACGTCCCTTCTGAGACCCAGCGCCAAGCAGGGAGGCGGGCACAATCACCGCGTTGGCCTCCCCTCTCCGAACCCCGCCTCACATTGCTTTCCCGTAGTTCTACGAAGCGAGTTGCCCATCCAGCTCATCCCTCTCCGCCCGTCCGACGGTGCGCTCAGCCTGTACCACGTCCTGGTGGTACGTCGTGGCGGAACAGGCCCCGCGCGCGTCCCGCCCACGGCTCAGCACCTCTGCTGCCTTCCGAGGCGAGCAGAGCCATGTGCACGGGATGGCCATCTACGGCCAGCGCTGAGCCCAGCATGCCATTGCCTTCCATTCGAAGATCCTGCCCCGCGCCCACTGCGGGAAAGGTCCCCGACGTGCACTCCGGGAGTCTCTCCAGGAAACCCCGCAGAGCGGGTTGCGCTTCGGCAGGCGCCTCAGTCGTGCCGCAGAGGAGCGCCTCCAGCGCGTAGCTCCGGACAAGCTTAGCATGTACGTCCGCATACACCTCCGGGCGCGAGACGATCTCAGCCCCACCACCTTGCCGTCGACCATGAACACGCCCCCCACCTGGCCGTCGAGTCGTTGGAAGGCACGTTCCACACCGGCCAGTTTCTCCTGCCGCTCGGAGTACACATCGTGCATGGCATGGGTCCGGGACGCCACGCCCGTCACCTCCTGCAGCCCCTGGATGTCGGCCCAGATCTCGCCCTGGTGCGACCGATGGCTGCCGCCGGCCGAGGGTACGCGAACCGGCGCCAGTCTCCTCCCCCTCACTCCTTATTGCTTCCTTCCGACATCTCCCTACAATGAAGACCAAGGACCGGAATTCGCAGATGGGGCAACCGACATGACCCTGCATATCAGCTACGAGCACAAGTGCAATCAGTGCGGGACCGACTACATCCCCTTCGACGCAGATATGCCGTGCCCCAAGTGCGGGCTGGTCGAATCGGAGCGCTATGACTTCATCGCGGCGGCGGTCCGATCAACGCTCTACGATCTCGAGCGGTACGGCTCCTACAAGCCTGGGCCTGGAAGGAGACGACCTTCGGCGACAGAGTGCTGCTCCGGGTCTTCCATTTGCTCCAGGCCGATCACGACGCCGGCGGGAGCCCGCCGTTCCAATCGCGCGTGGACACGTGGGTCAATACGGACATGGACTGGGGGGACGAGGCCTACCTGGCGCCGTACTTCAGCCGGGTCTGTCTGCGGGTGTTCAGCGAGCTTGAGGCGCAGCCGGAGCGCGTGGCGGAGTTGTGGGCCATGGCGGACGCGAGCAAGAAGGCCTCAGGCAAATCGCCCCCCTAGACGCCACGCGCCCGCCGACCGCGACGGCACACCAGTCGGGAGCGTGCTGATCCACCGGCGGTGGGCTATGTGTGCGCGTACAGGCGGTCGGCCAGGCTTGCGATGAGCTCGCGCTCGGCAAGGCGATCCAGCCAGGTAACCGGAATCGACTCCACGCCGTAGAACGCTCCGGCCAACTGACCGTAGATCGCGCCGGTCGTGTCGGCGTCGTCACCCAGGTTGACCGCCAGCAACGCGCCCTCGCGGAAGTCGTTCGAGTTGTGGAAAGCCCACAGCGCCGCCTCAAGCGAGCGGACAACGTAGCCGCTCCCCTGGATCTCCGGCGGCTGCCTGCGCTTGAAGGAGCCTGCGGCGACCTCGGCGATCGCCGGCGCCAGCGGCTGAGCTTCCCACAACCCATCCACTGGGCAGAAGCCGGCCGACAGGAGCTTGTCTTTCGTCCGGCCCTGCAGGGCGCCGACGATCAGCCCGGCCATGTAGCGCCAGGCGTCGACCGCCTCCGGCGCGGCATGCGTCGTGCGCGAGGAGTCTGCTGCGCGTTCGATGGCCATCCGTGGATCGGACGCGACGAACAGCGGCACCGGCGCCAGTCGCATGAGCGAGCCGTTGCCTGCAGTCTGCGGGTCGGCCGAGCCGGCGTAGGGATCGCCGGTGCGCTCGTACCGACGCAGTGCCCCGGCGACCGTGCTGCCGATGTCGAGGCACTCGCCGGTCGAAGACAGGAAGCCCCCGTCCCGCCAGCACAGGTAGCGATCCATCTGGTCGCGCGGATCGAAGCCGCCTCGCTCGATCAGGCTGGTCGCCAGGCATAACGCCATGGATGTGTCGTCGGTCCATTGGCCGGGCTTGAGGCGAAAAGGCCCGCCGCCGACCATGTCGGTGATCGGCGCGAATGTCCCCGGCGGCTCGAACTCGAGTGTTGTCCCTAGCGCGTCACCGACGGCGAGGCCGCAGAGGGCGCCGTGGTAGCGGGAGCGAAGACTGATCATCGGGTCTGAATCACTCTCGATCCGCTGCTGCGTCGCCTTGCGCCGAGCACGCACTTGGTCCGCTCCCGCCCGGTGTACAGCGCGCCGTCCGTGCTCAACCCGGCGTTGGAGTCGTTAGGCATTCTCCCGAATAAGAATCCGAGCAAACCCGTCATCGGCCTTCTTGTGGGTGAATTGGCCACTCAGCGTGAGGACATGATTGGCCTTGTGGCCGCGGCCACAGGATCATCGGAAGGTCGCGGCACTCTCAACCGAGTATATATCAGCCCCCTCTCTAGTCACTCTGAAGAGATGAAGACTCAAGTCGCCCCGCAGGTAGTGGTGTTCACTTGAACGAACGCATCTCTATGGCGGCGGGTGCTCTTGGGCGGGCACCCGCCTAGTTTTGTCCAGAGCTTGAACGAAGAAGGAGCCGGCTTTCAGTCGGCCAGCTGGGTGAAAGCCCCCCCACCCTGCTGCCCTTCGCGACGAAGGTAGCTTCCACCGAGTTCCTCGCACACCTGACGACCCGCGGCTAAGAGCGCGTTCCGGCGCGGGAGGAGCCACGCAAGCACGATGCCGGCGTCGCCGAGGGGATGCCAGTCGGTAGGGTTGGTGCCGGCTTGGTCGAGCTCCTTGTGCATGGCGAAGCGCACGCCCGCGCCGCTCACACCCAGGTGACTCACCCGAACTTCTCCTTCTGTGTCCTCTCGGAGAGAACGCAACAGGGAGAGCCGCGGCTCTCCCTGTTGCCTTGGTAGCCCTGAGCTCTACTTGAT
>Ga0315285_10005713_pt1 | contig 12789 bp, 18 predicted proteins | sample YL17G09_36_MG_FD_203698 | JGI IMG/M metagenome (GOLD analysis project Ga0315285, IMG submission 203698) | Sediment microbial communities from Yellowstone Lake, YNP, Wyoming, USA - YL17G09_36 | ecosystem: Environmental > Aquatic > Freshwater > Lake > Sediment | place: USA: Wyoming | collected... | reverse complement strand
AGGCCCCGCGCCATGTTCACCTTCAGCGACGCCGGGGTGACGTACAGGGTGCGGCCGCCACGCGCCCGCAGATGGACGCCGATCTCCGCAGCGGTGCGCGTCTTCCCGGCGCCGGTCGGGTGGGAGATCAGGCCCGAGCCGCCGGACTTCATCACGAAGTCGATCGCCTCGGTCTGGTGCGGCAGCAGCGGGGGAAGCGGGGGCGGCTTCCGCGGCATGCGCATCATCTGCCCAGCGGGTGCTGGCTGGGGTCCGACCGGGGGCTGGGTAGGTGCCATCTGAGGCGTAGGAGGAGACCCCAGCGCCGGCACCGCCAAGGCCGCAACCTTCTGCGCGAAGGCCGCGTGCCTGTACCCCCGGAGGACCTGATCCCAGATCACGTCTTCGCCGCCTCAGCCTTCAGGGTGTCGTCGTGGAGGAACATCCGGCACCCGCGGTGGCGCAGGTCGGCCGGGATGCGCCACGACCAGTCCTCGAAGCAGCTCTCCCACAGCATCTCGCGTTTGCACTGCCACGGACATGTGCCAGGGCAGTCCCGGTACGTCGGCATCTCGGGGGCGTAGCTCTTCGCCACCTCGTGGAAGCGCTGGTGGAACAGCTCCGTCCGCAGGTCCTGGAGGAAGTGCTGGATGAAGTCGTCGTACGTCAGTCCGCCGGAGATCTCGAAGCGCGCCTCGAGGAGCATCCACCCGTCGCGGGCGACAGCGAAGGTGAACCCATCGTCGTCAGGGCGCACGACGAGGAGCCACTGAAGCTCCTCATCCAGGAAGTAGCAGCGCGGCCAGTCGCTCATGCGCGATCCAGTCTAGCTGCTGCGCAGCCCTCACAAGGATGTGACTGTGCGAGCCACTCGGTTGATGCCCTCGAAACCAGCCTTGGGCCCCGCGAGTGGGGGCCGCATGGAGGTGGCGAGCGGCTTGGGGAAGCCGCCGCGGGCAACCCCGGCCACCGGCGGCCGCGCGAGAGCGCTGGACCGGAGTGGAGCGGGGAAGCCTCCGCGGCCGTAGGTCTTCCCCACGCCAGCTACCAGGTCACCGATGCCGGCCGCCTTGAGGAAGCCCTGGATGACGGAGTCGGTCACGCCCCTAGTTGCCCCAGAGACGCTTCCGCATCTTCTGCATCGGCCGGCCCTGTCCCTGGACCGCGCTGCCACGCATGGCGTTGTACTCGCCCGCCGCGCGCGCTCCCATGACCCCTGCCTCGTCGGCGGTCATCGGCTTGCGCTTCGTGATCCCTTCCATGAAGCCGGGCGTCCGCACTTTCAGCTTCTTCCCGATCCGACCAGCAGCCGTATCGGGAGAGTTGCGACGGACAGCGCCAGCCATCGACTCAACGCGACCAGCGACGTTGCTCGACGACTCTCTGCGCGCGACTCCCGCCAGGCGGTGCGCCGCTCCAGTGATCGGCTCAGCGTAGCCCTTCGCCGTGGCGTGGACGTTCCCCGCGATGCGCCCCATCCCGAAGGGAGGGAGGCCCCGCCCCGCGCCGTGCAGTCCGGCCTCGAACGCATCGCCCTTCGCGGCGAGGCCCTTGGCGAGTCCCTCCATGCGCTTGGCCGTGTGGAACGTCGAGCGCCCCGTGGCCGCGGCCAGCCCCTGCGGGACCTCCTTGCCGCGGATCACCTTGCGGCCGACGGACTCGACCATGCGCATGGTGCGGTTGATGCCCGCGTCCTTCTCGAACGCCGCCTTGGCGAACCCGTACTCGACGAAGCTGAAGCCTCGGGTCGGGTCCACGGACCCGGCGAGCATCGCCTCCATGGCCTCGGCCATGCTCTCAACGCCGCCCGAGGCGGATGTTGCGGCCTTCGTCCTGTCGCTCTGCTTGGATGTCATGGCTCCGATGCCTCCTCCGATAGCTGTTCCCGCGATGATACCGCCTCCGAGGCGCTTCGCGGCGCCACCCCAGGCCGGCCCAGACTCCGATCGGAGTATCCGGGCCATCGCGCGGCTGATGACGCCCGGTTTCTGAGTCATGTAGTTCGCTGCGAGTGCTGCGCCGCCAAGGCCACCGACCACGGCGCCCGTTTGGGCACCTCGAGCGAACCCGCCGAGGCGATCACGCACGTCCGGGCCCTCTTCGGCGATCTTCATGGGCTTCTGGACAGCCGTCATGAGGCCGGCGCCTGTCGCCGTGGTGCCCCCGAGGCCCGGGAGCTTCTTGAAAGCGCTCGCGGCCGTCGATCCGCCGCCTACCCGCACCCTGGCGCCCGTGGAAGTCACTCCAGGCGACATCAGTTCTTCTCCGTCAGCTCGATGTAGCGCACCCGCGGGTGCTTCGTGGCTGTTTCGAGGGCGTGGAGAAGCTCTCGGACGTCCTCGGGGCTGTCCGCGCCCTCCTCCATGCCCTTCAGGACGCCCGCGCGACGCCTCGTGACGGCCGTCGAGCCGTGATCCTTGCGGTTCTGAAGCATCTTGAGGGCCTGGGAGCGCGGGAAAGGCTTCCCGGGCTCGATCTGGAGCACCTCACGGGCCGCCTGGACGAGGCTCGGACGCATTCCGAGGTCCACGTACTCGGCGGAACCCCTCATCCACTCGTCCGAAGTGCGTTCCGCGTGCCTGTGATGGCTCACGGAGGGGTTGAAACGGCCTCCGAAGTGCGCCGCGAAGCCCTTCGTGGGCTTCGGAGAGGGCGCGGAAGGTCTCTCGGAGGGGTTGTTGGTGTACAGGAGCAGCCCGGTGGCCGTTTTCTCGGTCTCGGAGGCGTGGAGGAAGCCCTCGAGCACCTCCGCGGCCTTCCCGAAGTGGCTCCGGGCGTGCCTGCGCTCGAAAAGATCGTCGCAGGAGGCGCAGCGGCCGGTCTTCCAGTCGGTCGAACCGTGCTGGCGGCACGCGGAGCAGTGATCCATGGGCTCCGAGAGGCACTTCGCGCACCCCGGATAGGCCCTGGCGACCCCGTCGGCGTGCTTCTGGCGCCTCTTCTCGCGCCAACCCTCGTACCCGGCTTGGATCTTCTCCTTCATCGCGCCCCCGACGAGGGCGACACCGGCCAGAGTGGCCCCCGTGGCGAGCGCCTGGCCGCCCCAGTACCTCTTCAGGGAGCCCTTCAGGCCATGTTCGCCGAGGCTCTTGAAGGTCGGACGCTCGACTCCCTGTGCCGGGTGCAGCCAGGGGCCCGCGGCGTACCCCGTGACGAGGTGCGTGGCAGAGCTGCCGATACCCTGGCCCACGGCACGGTCGTCGGCGCGCTGCTCCTCGACCGACTTCGCGGCCTTGAGCATCGCCTCGGCCATGGAGGGAGCCGGGACCATGTGCATGGCCGTCTTCTTGCGCTGCTTGGAGGGGAGTCCGATCAGCAACCAGGACCTCTCGCTGTACCGGGGTGTCTTGATGAGGACGAAGCGCTTCCTGCCGAGCCGGAAGTGCAGCTTCTCAGCCGTCGAGTCTAGCACTTCGACCGTTCCGCTTCGGGCGATCCCGACCGTGCCCTTGCCGTAGCCCTCCTCGATCTTCCCCTTGAAGCTCATGTACGGGATCGTGTGGTCCGGCTGCTGGTGGACCTCGATCTTCTCGCCCACGCGGGGCATCTTCCCGGACCTGTACGCCCAGGAGTGGGCCACGCCGCTGTTCTTGTCGGCGATGCGCAGGTCGTGGTGCAGGCCGGCGCGGTCCGCCTTGTGGCGGTGCATCACGAACGGCATGCTCACGGGGTGGAAGACGCCCTTCACGTCGGGCCCGATGGTCGTCATCGGGGTGAACCGCTTGCGGTCGGGCAGGCCGGGAGCTGCTTCTGGCACCCACCCATCCTACCTTGGGACAAGGAGTGCAGAGGGGTCCTTGACCACCCCCTCAAGGAGGAACACATGATGGGAGCGCTGCAGCGGTTCACGGCCGCGGGGGCCGTGATCGACTACATCGACCGAAAGTGGGTCGAGATCGAGGCGCCTGGCTTCACGGGCCAGCGAACCGACTGCAAAGCAGCGGTTCTGAAGGCCTGCGAAGCTGTCTGCGTCCCGATCGAGACGTCGATCAGGCCGTACCTCGAGAAGCGCTGGGCGGAGGTCCGGCAGCTTCAGGAGAAGGACAGGGCCGACCACGCCCGGGTGTGGGCGGCGATCGAACAGCTGCGTCGCGAGACCAGCTGAACCCCATGGCACGGCCCCCGAAAGGGGGCACGGCCTGGGTTTTCGACCCAGGGGGCTTATTTCGGCCCAAACCTCGGGACAAGTCGCTTGGAGGGGACCCACACACCAACCCCCCTCTAGGAGGATCTGATGAAGGAGTCCAAGGAGTCCAAGAAGAACCTGTGGTCCGTAGAACGACTGCAGGCCCTGCTGAACGAGCACGGGTCGCCCGAGGCAAACTCCGCGGTGGCGGCCTGCCCCCAGGCGCTCGAGGAGCTCTCGGCCGAGAAGTACAACGAGGCCCCGAGCCTCGCCGAGGTGTTGAAGCGCATCTCCGACCTCAACGAGACCCTCAACCGGCTCAGCCGGCAGAAGGCCGAGCGCGAGGAGGACGCCGCGGATCGCTCGGAGCAGAAGGCCGAGCGAGAGGAGGAGCGGCTCGAGCAGCGAGAGCTGCGGAAGAGCATCTTGGCGCTGGCCAAGATGGCCATCCAGGTGGCCCCGGTGGTCGGGGCGAAGGTGTTCGAGATGGCCTGCGCCAAGGGCGCGGCCGAGATCGACGTGACGAAGGCCACCGCGGAGAACATCCGCGCCCAGGCCAGCCGCCCGCAGCAGTCCTGAAACCCTGGCACGACCCCCCGAAAGGGGGGTACGGCCATGGTTTTCGACCCTTTTCAGGCCTCCAGACCCCCCCCACCCCCCCTGGGGGTGGATTTCAGGGGGTTTCTTGGGATAAGGAGTTTGCAGGGACCGAGCGATCCCTGCCTCTCGAAAGAGGGCCAGCCGGTGTGGAACCCGGCGACCTTCATACGGGGGAACCGCCTCAATAAACCAGAGGGCTTAAACCCTCAAGAGGTGGCGCTCACAGGAGTGCGTCTTATGGATACACCGCAGGTTGGGATGTCGACCGAGAGCAAGGTCGGAATCGCCCTGGGGATCGCAACGACCGTCATCGCCGGCGCTGGGCTGTACGTGGCCTGGAAGCAGCGAAACGAGCTCAAGGAGGCGGCCGAGGCCCAGGCGAAGGCGCTGGAGCGTGCCATCCAGCACGCGGCGAACAAGGTCGAGGCCAACCTGGCCTCGCTGCACTCGTAGTCTGGCGGACACACGGGGGCGGCCAGGCCGCCCCCGTGATGTCTCGCTTCCTCCTGAAGTCCCCCACATGGGGGCACCGCCGTGGTGTCAGCCACGCGCGGTTTGACGGCCGTCACCGGCCCAGGCACATTTGCCACGCTGCTTTACGCGCGGGCGAAGTTCCAACCTGCGGTCCGGATGACGTGCATCTGGTCACGCGGGGCTGGGGTCGACGGGCCCCAGCTCCGCCAACCGCGCATTCCTTTCGCTCCCTGTTGGGACAAGGAGTACGTGGGGACCCGTTCCGTCCCCCAAGGAGGAGCCGAGATGGATAGCTCACACGTGCTCGACCGCTTGATCCGTCACGGGACGGAACACGGTCGGAAGTTCTTGACGCCCACCTTCGACATGCCGGCGATCAACGCCCAGAACGTGTTCGACTGGATCTGGAAGGAGATGCCAAAAGGCGCCGACCTGATCGTCCCCTCTCCAAGTGGTGGAGTGGTCGTGCGCCCACCATGGAAGAGAAGCATCCTGTTCTGGAAGGACCCGTACCAGAACTGCGCCGTCATGCTGTTCGAGGTCATCTCCGAAGGCGACCCCAGCCTGGACACACGCGAGAGGACGTACGCGGGCATCTACATGGGCATCTACGCCGAGACCATCGACAACGAGACCCGCGCGACGAGTGCCTTCATGTTCGCGCTGAACAAGGACGGCGGCCTCGCCACCTACATGCTCCCCCGCCACTTCGACGAGCAGCAGGCCGACATGTTCGAGAGAGGGTTCGTCACGATGAACGAAGATGTCTTCTATAGAGAAGTGGAAGAGACGGAAGAGGCCCAGCACCGCAAAGAGGTGGTGGCCCGACGCCGTTACCTCAACCACGACGCCGTGAACGCTGCTGCGGTCGTTGGACTCTCTGTCGTGCTGCAAGCGGGCGCGATCGCGAACTGCAAGGGGTCCACGACGTACGAGCGCTCCAACTCCACTGAACTCCACAAGCAGTGGCGTCGCGAAGGGGCCCCGGTCTACAAGTACAAGACGCTCGTGATCGGCTCGATGGCTGACTCGGTTCGTGTCATCACCGACTCTCCTGGAGATGGCCGCGGGATGCCCTTGCACATCGTGCGAGGCCACATCAAGCACTACTCCGAAGAGCGCCGCCTGTTCGGGAAGTACGCTGGGAACTTCTGGGTTCCCCAGCACACAGCGGGGTCAGCAGACCTCGGCGTAGTCGAGAAGGGCTACAACATCCGGGAGTGAAGGAACGGCACGGCCCCCGGCGACGGGGGCACGGCCGCCCTTTCAGTTCACCTTGCCGGTGACGTCGTTCTCGTTGAGGAAGAGCATGTCGTACGGCAGCTTGTCGCCGAGCTTCACCTCGGTGCCGATGTGCGCCGGGAAGTACAGCAGGTCGCCGACCTTCACCCAGAACGGGATCTGGCCGCCCATGCCGTTGAGCGCCGGCTGGCCGACGCAGAGCACGATGCCCTTCCTCGACGGGGCCACCGCGCTCCCCGCCAGGAGGATGCCGCCAGCTGTCTCGTGCTCGGAGGGCTCGCGGCACACGAGGATCTTGCCGCGGCCGGGGGTGAAGGGCGGGTGCGCGGCCAGCCTGCCACAGGTGCCCTGCCAGTCTCTGAGGTCGTCGTCTCGCTTGCTCACAGGATGATGGTTCCTTTCCGGGGTCCGTCGCCTTCTGTCGGGTCCAGGTGCGGCAGGTTCGGGTCCTGCCCGGATGCGCGGTTGATGCGCAGCCTGCTGAAGTACCTGTTCGGGTCGAGCTTCATGTTCGGGACGATGAAGGTGCACATGATCGTGGGGTCGCCAGCAAGCACACCCTGCGCAGCGCCGAGCGCCGCCTCGAACCCCTTCACCACCGCGAGCCGCTCGTTGATCGGGAACTCGCCTTCCTTGATGTCGTGGTCGTCCGGAGGCACGCCCCAGATCGTGAACTGGACCTGCGCGAGGTCCCGCACAAACCGCTTCAGGTCGTCCTCGAGAGTCACCTGGCGCTCCTCGTCACGTACAGCTTCTCCTCCGACGACTCGTCCTCCTCGGCGGCAAGGAAGTCCAGCTCCTCACGCGTGAACTCGGGGATCGACTTCACCGCGTACCTCGACCGCAGCGACTGCGCCTCACCCGAGTTCACCGGGTCGAGGCAGGAGCGACGTCGCTCCACCGTGGGGACAGCGACGTGCCCGAACTTCGCCCCGGCCTCCGCCATCTGGAGCCAGAGGTCCCAGTCTGGGCAGGTCGGCTGCTCCCGGCGCCAGCCCGCCACCGCCGCCCGGTAGGTGCCCTGCGTGTGCAGAACTGCAGCGAGATCGATGCAGTTCTGCTGCAGAAGCGCGTCGGGGATGCGACCCCAGAACTCGGTGGCCGGTGACGGCGCCCCCGAGAAGACGACGTCGAGCTCGTAGCTGCGGCCGATGGACAACAGGCGCAGCAGGTGGTCCGGGGACCACTCCGCCCCCATGTCGATGTACGCGGCCCAGAGCGACTTCATGCCGCCAGCCGCCTGCCAGAGGCACGAGGACATCGTCGCCTCGCTGAGCAGCACCGGCGTCTCCCAGAGCAGCTTGTCCTTGGGGACCATCTTCCGAACGAGGGCCTTGGCGTCGTCCCGGTACGAGGAGTCCACCACGGAGAGCCGCCAGTCGGTCACGACCTGCGCGCGAACCGATGCGACAGCGCGCTCCAGGTCGGCCAGATTCCACTCGCTACCCACAAGAGGCAGGAGGATCGTCACGTCAACGCGCTTGAGGGCCACGCTCCACCTCCGTCACGTGGTCGTACAGGTAGTCGGCGGCCTCGACCTCGAGGTCCCCGAGCTTCGCGCGACCTTCCTCGTCCTTCTGGTCGAACTCACCCGACTTGATGCCCTGCACGAAGGCTGCGCACGAGCTGAAGAAGCCGGCGTGCACGTCGTTCTCGCTCAGCCGGAGCGTCTCCAGCCAGTCGAGGAGCGCCTGCTTCTGCTTCAGGGGGACGCTGGTGCGCTCCAGCCAGCGCAGCATCTCGCGGGTGTTGAAGGGGTCGATCTGCCCTTCGAGGTCGCTATCGCTTGCCGACATGGGTCCACCAGAGGGACGTGAAGAGGCGCAGGTCGACCTCCTCTCGAGAGTACTGAGCGATGGCTCGGAGACCTCGCGCTCGATGGGTCTCGACGGTGCTCATGGCGATGCCGAGCCGCTTCGCGATCGCCTCGTTCTTGATGCCTTCCTTGGCGATCAGCTCCAGCACCTCTCGCTCACGAGGAGCGAGGCTGTCCAACGCGGACACGAAGATGGTCGACTTCATCAGTGTGGGCTACCTGGAAACCATGACCAGCTTACCGCGGCGTGGAACCTGGGTCCATCTTTCGGTACAAGGCTTTTACAGGACAGCGCGCTCCGTCATGGGCTGACGAGGGTACGCCCGACCGTCTCCGTTTTCCACTCAGCCCTGTGTCCCTCCGTGGAGGTAGAAGAACGCCATGTCTCTCTTCGGTCCAGGCAACGCTCTGCTGGCCCTACGGGCCACCCCGGAGTGGTGGGTTCCCGTCTGCTTCTACGACGACATCCAGAAGCTCCCCGCGACCGGGGGCTTCTTCGTCCCGGCCAGCGGCCCGGAGTTCGTCCCCGGCGCAGGCCAGGAGATGAACGCCGTCTACGTCTTCGAACACGACCAGCACGCGCACGAGTTCCTCGACGCCTTCCACGAGGCGCACAAGGGGAACCCGAAGCTGCAGGCGACGTGGTCGCACATGAAAGTGATCGGGCTCACACCCGATCGCGTCATCAACTCGATCTTGAGGCACGGGTTGGTTCCCGTGCAGGTACGCCGGGAGTGGGCGCCGGCGATGTTCCAGCTCTACCGGGAGGGGCACGTGAAGTCGCAGGGACGACACGGCCCAGCATTCCAGTTCGCGGTAGATCATGCGCTCGAAGATGCTGCCCGCATCGAGCGCGAGAGGAGAGTGTGAGATGGGCTCGTTGAACCAGGTGATTCTGATCGGGAACCTCACGAGGGACCCGGAGACGAAGAACCTCCAGAGTGGCGACTCGGTCACGTCCTGCGGGATCGCCATGAACAAGGTCTGGATGAACGACCGCAACGAGAAGCAGGAGTCGGTGACGTTCGTCGACTTCGAGATCTGGGGCAAGAAGGGCGAGGCGGTCGCGCAGTACTGCCGCAAGGGCAAGCAGGTCTGCGTTTCCGGCGAGCTGAAGATGGACGAGTGGGAGGATCGCGAGACCGGCCAGAAGCGGTCGAAGCTCAAGGTCCGGGCCTTCAGCGTTGTCTTCCTCGGCAGCAAGGCCGACGACGAGGGTGGCGGGCAGCAGCAGGGCGACCAGCAGCAGGGTGGTCAGCGCCAGCAGCAGAGCCGGCCCGCCGGCAACCGCGCGCCGCAGGGCCAGGGCCGCGACGCCCAGCCGCAGGGCCAGGGCGGCGGGATCGACTTCGACGACATCCCCTTCAGCTGGCTGATCGCCGTGGGGATGGCCGGTCTCGGGGCGCTCGGAATGGCATGAACCGACGCCCAGTAGCTGACCGCTTCTGGGAGAAGGTTCGCAAGACTGGCCCCACGTGGCGTGAGCACCCCACTCGTGGTACAAGGAACACAGAGCGAGCGTTGGGACTGACCCTCCCGTAAAGCGGGTACCTGCTCCACTCCCCTTCCCCCCTCCCTTTCGCGGGACCGCTTCACTCGACTCGACCACTGGGCTCCTCCGCAAGGGGGGGCTCAGTGCGTTTCGCTCCCGATTGTTGAGACAAGACATGTAGAGGGCGATGTGCCCTCACAGTTTCGCAACCAGGGGGGATACTTGACTGCCACACTGCCGTCGCTCGACCTGAAGGTGCCGCCGGTCTACGTCGCGCGCCGCCGCCTGAAGATGCTGCTCTACGCGGACAAGCTGGTGCTGCGCCTCATCGCGCAGACCGCCACCTCGACCAAGCAGGACGTCGCAGAGATCGTCAAGCAGGCTCGCCCGCTCGTGGCCGGCTTGCCCCGCGCCTTGCTGCTCGACCTCATCCAGACCGCGCTCGGCAAGCGCTACGACGAGGAGGCTCAGGCGCACCTGGCGGCCGCACAGCGCCTCTTCCGCAAGGAGGTGTTCGACTCGCACTTCTCGAACGACCAGACCCCGGACATGAGTGCCGTGGAGCTGCTCGACGAGGCGATGAAGATCGGTCTCCTTTCGCCACGCCTCTCTGAGTGGCCCTCCAAGATCTCGCTGGTGCTCTACCCCCGCGCCGCGGCCCACGTGATCTGCGGCAGCCTGGGCTACGCCACAGCCGACCACTCCGCCCGCATCGTCGCCAACGCCCACGACCGGGAGGGGGACTTCTGCGAGTGGATCGACTCCTGCGCCCAGACGAAGCCGGGCCAGACCTACCGCACCGCGATGGCTGTCGCCACGCACGACGTCGTGAAGCACTCGCTCTCGAACGCCCCGTACCAGACACCGAGGAGGAAGCGCCACAGCGGCTACATGTCGGACTACACGAAGGCCCGGGTCATCGTCATCCGGGAACTGATCGGCAAGACCCCGCCCGGAACGCTGGCGGCCTGGTTCTAGGAGACGCATGACCATCATCGAGAGCAGCACCCGAGACCTCTTGACCCAGATCGTCGGCCGCCAGGCCAACCGCGTGCCCACCGACGTTTCGATGGCTCTCCTCCGGTCGATGAGCGCGACCGAGATGGTGAGCACGTACCGGCTCACGCCGGCGGCCGCACAGCGCCTTGCCGCGGCGCTCGAGCTGGGGAAGAGGGCGTCGGCTGAACCTCTGATCCGCGGCGCCGTCCTCAGAGGCTCGACCGATGTCTTCCGTGCGTTCGGTAGCAGGATGCGCGACCTGAAGGTCGAGCAGTTCTGGGCGATCCACCTGGACGGCAAGCACCGCGTCCAGCACGAGCATCTGGTCTCCCAGGGCACGCTGACGAGCAGCCCGGTCCACCCGAGAGAGGTGTTCTCCGTGGCGGTTCGGCACTCGACGGCCGCCCTGATCCTCTGCCACAACCACCCGTCGGGCGACCCGTCCCCCTCGGCGGACGACCTCGAGATCACACACCGCCTGGTCCAGGTCGGAGACACGATCGGCATCCGCGTCGCCGACCACGTCATCATCGGCGACGGCTCGTTCGTCTCTCTGGCCGACCGCGGCCTCATGCAGACGTGACCCATGCCGATCACGCTGAGCAAGCCGGTCCTCCCGATCAGCATGACCGACCTGGAGTACTGGCAGGAGCGCGATCGGCTCCACATCGCCCTGCGCTGGAAGAGCGGGGAGTTCAAGGACGGGGACGTCATCGCCGAGTGGTGGGACGACGGCGCCGTGGAGATGATCGAAGACGGCTACTTCTCGGACAAGGGGTTCGTCCTTGGCCGGCTCCTCTGGCCGGACAAGCTGCACACCAGCGTCTACGAGTACTGCAAGCAGCAGGACCTGCTGCCGCCTGACCCTCGTCTGAAGTGTGCGGACTGCGGGGAGCTCTTCACGGTGCGTCCTGGTCGACGCGTCACGAAGCGGGACCTCGAGTACTTCCAGTGCGAGTACTGCGTGGAGGAAGACCAGAAGTGCCGGCCGGGAGAGCTGACAGGTGCCCAGTGGCGCCGCGCGCTCCTCTCGGCCCAGAGGTTCATGGAGGCGTGATGCCGAGCAAGAGGAAGTTCTTCAGGACGTCGTTCACCTTCGACGTCCTGTCGGAGGAAGAGATCCCAGATGGGGTCGAGATCGCGAACATCCTGCGCGAGTGCGCGGAGGGTGAGTACGTGTGCGCCGGCACAAGCCAGGAACAGAAGGAGCTCACCGGGCCAGAGATGGCGAAGGCCCTCGAGGAGGCCGCGTCCGACGCTGAGTTCTTCCAGCTCACGCCGGAGGGAGACGACCTGGACGACCCGAACGTCATCGTCTGCAAGCGGTGCGGCTCGGACCTCATGCTCGCGGGCTGGTGCGAGGACGACGCCTGTCCGTACTCGGACTGGCCGCAGTACCTCGACTTCGACCTCCAGGCGGACGACATCGCCCACGCCCTGGACCAGAAGCAGAAGCGCAACCGGGAGGAGGAGCACGATGGCGACATCGGGCCCGCCTCACCGGAGCCGGGGCGAGGCAGCCCGGAGTGACAACAGCGAGCGGCCCTACCTGCGGGGCCGCTTCGCTTTCGTCCCGAAGACCCCGAGCCGGTGGACGACCTCGAGCGGCTTCCCCAGGAAGCGGTTCGAGAACCACTTCTCCACCGGCCGGTCGATGTCGTGGACGAAGACGCAGGCGTCCGGCGCCGCCAGCCGCGACGCCTCGTAGATGGATTGGAACCGGCCGGGACGTCCAGGTGCCTCGCCGGGGGGCGCGTCGACGAGGATCACGTCCCACACGCGCTGCCTCACCTGCGACGGCAGGAGCATGGGGATGCCCTCGCGCTTCTTCAGCTCCTCGGCCTGCTCGAGCTTGGTGGTGTACTCCACCCAGTGCACGTCGATGGCAGCCGTCCGCATCTTGGCGATCCAGCGGGCGTCGCCTTCCAGGAAGACCGTCTTCCCGTTCTGGTTCAGGTCGCTCCAGAGCGGCGTGTCCTTCCCCAGGCCGAAGACGAGCAGCGAGCACGGGCCGCGGGCCTGAAGCTCCTCGGCGATCGCGCTGTACTCCACCTCGACCAT
>Ga0315285_10005711_pt1 | contig 12794 bp, 5 predicted proteins | sample YL17G09_36_MG_FD_203698 | JGI IMG/M metagenome (GOLD analysis project Ga0315285, IMG submission 203698) | Sediment microbial communities from Yellowstone Lake, YNP, Wyoming, USA - YL17G09_36 | ecosystem: Environmental > Aquatic > Freshwater > Lake > Sediment | place: USA: Wyoming | collected... | reverse complement strand
TCCTCCTTCCAGGCTACGTCCCCTGCGACGAGCTCCTCTCCGCCAGCGCCGCCCAGATGAGGGCGGACATGGGCTCCTCCGTCCCGCAGGACATCTCGAACTCGCTCTGGGCGTTCGCGACGATGCGACACTACCCCGGCGCCCCCCTGCTCGACGCCGCCGCGGCGAGGGCGGCGGCGACCGCCCCGCGCTTCAAGCCGCAGGAGATCGCCAACACGCTGTGGTCGTTCGCGACGCTGGGGCACGACCCGGGCGCCCCGCTGCTCGACACGCTCGCGGCGCAGGCCGCCGCGCGCGTCGGCGCGTTCCGCCCGCAGGCGGTGTCCAACTCGCTGTGGGCCTTTGCGAAGCTGGGGTACTCGCCGGGGCACGGCGTGCTCGACGTCGTCGCGGCGCACGTCGGGGGCTCGCTGCACCAGTACACGGCCCAGGAGCTCGCCAACTCGCTCTGGGCGCTGGCGGCGCTCGAGTTCCACCCCGGCGCGCCGCTGCTCGACGCCGCCGCCACGGCCGCCGCCGCGCGCCTCGACCAGTTCTCGCCGCAGGACGCGACGCACGCCGTGACCGCCTACGCGCGCCTGTTCCACGCCCCGCCCGAGGCGACGGGGCTCCTGCCGCTGGCGGCGAGCCACGTGGCGAGGTGCTGGCACAGGTACAAGCTGGCGGAGCTGACGTCGATGCTGTGGGCGCTGGCGCTGCTGCGCGGCGGGAGCGGGAGCGGCGCTTTCTCGGAAGACTCGGCCTCCTCCTCCTCCTCCTCCTCCTCCTCCTCTTCCTCCTGGCCCGCGCTGCTCGCCAAGCTGGCGACCGTGCCCGTGTCCTCATTCGACGATGCCGACCTGCACCAGCTCTACGGCGCGTTCCTGATGCTGGGCGGGAGGCGGGTGCAGCTGGCGTGGGAGGCCGAGGAGGCGGAAGGGTTAGTCGGAGCGGCAGCAGGCGCGGCGGCGTCGACTGGGGCAGGAGCGGCGGAGGAGAAGAAGGCTGCTGCTGCGCCTTCCTCCTCCTCTTCTTCTTCGGGCGACGATGGCGACGAGAGCGACAGCGAGAGCGAGAGCAGCAGCAGCGAGAGCGACGACGGCGACGACGGCGACGACGACAGCTCCTCTGACTCCGCCTCCGAGCCGTCTGCCGCCGCCGCCGCCGCCGCAGCCGCAGCCGCCGCCGCCGGCAGAAAGGCTTTTCCTTCTTCTCCCCCCGTTTCTGCTGCCGCCGCCGCTCCTTCTCCTTCCTCCGAGCTCGCCCACCTCGCCGCGGCCCTCTTCCCGCGAGACCTCGTCTCCCGCGGAGAGGCGGTCTGGATCGCGACGGCCCCGCGCCGGCCGCCGGCGGGGAGGCTTGCCGCCGAGCTCTCGGCGGCGCTCTCCGCGCTGGGTATCAGGCACGCCGTGGGGGGCACGACGCCCGACGGGCTGTTTGCCGCCGACGTCGCGCTGCTGGACGCCTCCGGCGGCACCCCGGCGGGCCCGGCGGGCTCCCCGCAGCCCCCGCGGCGGCCTCAGCCGCTGGCCTTCCTCGACGCCGACGGACCCGCCGCGTTCGCGAGCGGGTCGCGCAGGCCGCTCGGCCGCACCGCCGCGCGTCGGGCCGCGATGGAGGCGTGCGGGCTACAGCTGCGCGCCGTCCCGTACTTCGAGTGGGGGGCGCTGTCCGACGGCGGCGGCGGCGGCGGCGGCGGAGGGATTCGAGACGACGAAGGGGGCCTCCTCGGAGGCGCGGGGGGCAGGGCGGGGGGAGGGGCCGCTCCGCTCTCCGGCGCCGACGGCGCTCCTTCTTCGGCGTCCGCCGCCGCGGTTGCGGGAGCGCTGACTAGGACAGCGTACGTCGCCAGGCTCCTGGCCTCGCTGCCGGCCGACCTGGTCGAGCGCGCGACGATCGCGAAGGGAAGCGCGGACGCTGCTGCGCCCGCGCCGGCGCCTGCGCTGCCGCCCGCGGCGCCGCCGTCGCCCGCGGCCGCCCTCGCCGCGGCCGCTCCTGCTCCCCCTCCTCCTCCCCCCGCTCTCCTCACGGAAGAGGCGAAACGGGAGCTCGAGCGCAGGAGGCTGCGGGCCGAGCGCAGGGCCGCGAGGCTGGCGCGCGAGGCCGCGCGAGAGGCCGAGAGGGCGGCCAAGCGAGCGGCCCACCGCGCCGAGAAGCGGGCCGCGAAGAAGGAGGAGAGGAAAAGGGCAAAGGCCGCCGCTGCCGCCGCTGCCGCCGCTGCAGCTGCTGGCGCCGCTGCTGCCGCTGCCGCCACTGGCACCGCCGCCGCGCCTGTATCGGAGGAGGCAAGGGCCGAAGAGGAACCTGCAGCAGCTGCTCCTGCCGAGAAGGAAGAGGAGGAGGAGGAAGAAGAAAAGGATTCAGCCACCGACACCACCGCCGCCGCTGCCTCCTCGTCTTCCAAGCCCGATGCCGAAGCTTGAAGAGGTGCGTGGCTATTCCGAAGAAGTGCGTGGCTATTCCGAAAGAGCAACAACCAAGAAATCAAGATCCATTACGAACGCCAGCCGTGGCAAGGGAAAAGAAAAGCGTCATCTCGACCTTTTTGACCTTCTCCCGACCTCGCAACAAACGACGACCAAACCCCCCCCACCATCTCACAAAAAAAAGGCCCCAAAAAGATAAATTCCATCTCCGTTCCATCGGTACCTAAAAGAAGATGAAGTAGAAAGAGCGTACCACACACCATTTTACAACTACTTCGATTTCTCTTGCCCCTTTCCTTCCGAATCCGGATTGAAGAAGAGGTGATTGATATTAGCTTTTTATTATATCAACAGAGATCAAACTTTTGATTTTTTCCTCCCCACCCTCCAAAAAGTCAACAACCAATTTTCACCTTTACCGCGCACGCTGGCCGAAATTCGGAGTTTTTTTTTTTTTTTTTTTCTTTCTTTTTTTCTTTTCTCTTTTTGGAAGGAAGAGTGCCGCCCCTTGGCGACGACGCATCGTTTTTCTCATTCGAACAATCACCCAACACTCTCACAAAGGGACACGGGGGGAAAAACGCGTTGTTTTTTTCCTCTTTCACTCGTGCGAAAAAGGTCGGGGGTCAGGGAGGCCGGAAATACTTGCGGCGTGCTGCGCCTCTCCTTTTTTTTTGCGCGCTTCTACGAGTTTGTAACAAGCCGTATCTCTTCGAATGTCCTTCGCGATTATTAAGAAAAATGAAAAAAGGGGAAAACCGGAGAAGAGAGAGAGAGTCAGGCGTGTCGAAGAGTCCCCCCCCCCCTTTTTCACTTTCTCTCCAACGGGAAAAAATGCATCAGCAGATCTCCAGCAGCGCGGCCGCACGGCCCGTCCCTGCTTCTTTCTTCCGCGTGGAAGCAGCACCACGAGATGACCGCTCTCACCGTCTCTACGTCGCTATCCCGGCGAGAAGGCGGCTAGTCAGAGCGAGAATCGTCCCGAAAAGCAGCAGCAGCAGTTTTTCGATTGGAGCAAACGGCGGCGACGACGGCGTCAGTGGTGCTTCCTCTCTTCCCTCGCCCTCGACGAGCTCAACCAGCTCAGCCAGCAGCTCGGCCAGCAGCTCGACTTCTCAGTCTCCCGACCCGATGCGCCCCTACCGCCGCGCCCAGTCCCGCTCGATGGTCCGGTTCATGCTGCCCGCCGCCCTCATCCCGCTGGCCGACCCCCTGCTCACGCTCGTCGACGTCCTGTTCGTGTCGCACGGCGGGGACCTCCTGCTGCCGCCCGCCGCCGGCGGCGGCGCCGCGGGCGCGCTCGGCCGGGCGCTCCTCCTCTCTTCCTCCTCCTCCTCCTCCTCTTCTCTTGCGAGCGGGGTCGGGATCGCGGCGACGGCGACGGAGCAGCTCGCCGCCCTGAGCCCGAACGCGCAGATCTTCACTTTCATCCAGTACATGCTCGGGGGGCTCGGTGGGTTTTTCCTTTCGACTTTTCTTTTTCAACCGTTGTTGAAAAGTTTCTGTTTTTTCCCCCTCGCGTGGGGGCCGCCGAGGAGGTCTCTTGAGCGAGGCGCGGCGGGAAAAAAAACGTCAAAAAAACAAAAAAACTCTTGTACTCAACCCTTTTCTTTTTTCATGTTGCGAATCCAACCGACAACACAGGAGTGGCGACGGTCAACGAGATCTCCTCTTGCCTGCGGGCCACAGGGAGCGGAGGCGGAGGGGGAGGAGCAAAGACGGAAGAAGAGAGGGCAGAAGCAGAGGAACAGAAACGACGACAAGGAAACCGAGGCGCTCCTCCCCCTCATCGTCCCCCTCCTCCTCTTCCTTCCCCTCGAGCCTCTTCCCTCGCCTCCGCGGCTCTCGCCGCGGCCGCCCTCGTCGGCGCCCTCACCGCCTGCCTCCTCTGGAGCGGCCTCGGCGCGCGCGCCCTCGCCTCCACGGGCGCGCGGGAGTCCCTGCTGCCGCTCGCGCGCTCCTACCTCGTCGTCCGCTCCGCCGGCGTGCCCCTCGCGCTGGTCGGCGGCGTCTGCCAGGCCGCGCTGCTGGCGCAGCGGGACGCGAGGGCCCCGGCGAGGGCCGTGGCCCTGCAGGTCGCGGCCAACGTCCTCGGCGACTGGCTGCTCGTGTCGCGGGCGGGGCTGGGCCTGCCGGGCGCCGCGCTCGCGACCGTGGCGGCGCAGGCCGCGGGGTGCGCCGCGCTGCTGCGGGCGCTGGGATCCGCGGGGAGCCGGGCGAGGCCGAGCCCGGGGGCTCTGAGGGCGGCCTTTCGGAGGGGGCGGGCGGAGGAGGGGGAGGAGGCGGATGGGGAGCCGCGGCAGGGGCGGCAGAGGGAGCGGGGGGGCCTTGCCCCCTCCGCTCCTCCCCCCCCTCCCGCCGCCTCTTCCTCGCCGCCGCCGCTGCCCTCGCCCGCCGCCGCCCTCGCCGCCACGGCGGGCCCCGTCACGCTCACCTACCTGGCCAAGACGGCCTCCTACTGGCTGATCCAGTCCGGCGCGACGCGCCTGCCGTCCGTCGCCGCCACGGCGGCGCACCAGCCGCTCTGGGCTGCATGGACGCTGCTCTCCTTCGCGCACTCGCCGCTGGAGGCCGGCGCGCTGGCCTTCGTGCCGCCCGCCGCGGCCGAGGGGGAGCGGGAGCGGCGGGCGACGCTGCGGGTCGTCGCCGAGGCCGCCGCGGCCGCCGCGGCCTGCACCGCGGCCGCCGCCGCCGCGGTCGCGCTCTCGCCCGCGCTGCTGACGCCCGACGCGGCGCTCCACCCCCTCCTCAGGTCCCTGGCGCCGCAGGCTGCGATCGCGACGGCGCTCTGCGCCGCCGACGTGGCTGCCTCGGGCTGCCTCGTCGCGCGGCGCAGGCTGGCGCCGCTCGTCAGGTCGATGGCCGCCGCCGCCGTCGTGACTCTGGCGGCGGCGCGCGTCTCTGAATCGATGAACCTCGGCCTCGGCGGTGTGTGGTGGAGTCTGGTGGCATTCTTCGCGGCGAGGGCCGCTGGGAGCTGCGGAGCGCTGTGGAGAGCCGGGGAATTTCGGGTAAAAGGAGGAGAAGAAGTTGGAGGCGATGGAGGTGGGTTTGTTGTTGCTTGAAAGAAAAAGAAAAGAAAAAAGGAATGAAAAAGAGAGAAAAAATCAGAAGTTTTGTACTCCAGTGCCCACGGCTTGAACACCAAACGATCGATCGCAGCTTCGATCCCAAATCTCCCTGCTTCTCCTCCATCTCCACACCAACCAGGCCTCCCGCTTCTCTGCGTCATCATGCCGCGGGCCGTCATCATCGCTACGTCGGCTTCTGAGCTCTCCGGGGCACCCACTGGCACGTGGCTCGAGGAGGTCGCGGCTCCGTATTATCTGTTCCAGGGCGAAGACTCGATCGATGACGTCGTCATCGCGAGCGTGCGCGGCGGCGAGGTGCCCGTCGACGCCAAGAGCCGTGGTGAGGGGTTCTACTCCGCCGCGGCCAAGAGGTTCGACGCCGACCCGGAGGCCACCAGGAAGCTGAAGGAGTCCGTGCCCGTCGCCGACCTGATCGAGTCGCTCTCGATCAGGTCCAAAGAAGGGGGAGAAGAGGGAGAGGACCAGGTAGTCTTGGTCTTCGTCGCGGGCGGCCACGGCATCGTCGACGACTTCGACGACCCGAACCTGACTCGGGCCCTGGAGGCCGCCGCGGCCTCGGGCAAGGTCGTCATCGCCGCCGTCTGCCACGGCGTCGCCGCCCTGCTGCCCGTGAAGCGCCCCGACGGGAAACTTTTGCTCGAGGGGAGGTCCGCGACCTGCTTCTCGGACGCGGAGGAGGACGCTGTCGGCATGACGTCCAAGATGCCCGAGAGGCTCCGCTCGCTCGAGGGCGCCGTGAAGAAGGCCTGCGGCGACGAGCAGAGGTTCTCGAAAGCCGCAGAAGACTGGGGCGTGTGCGTGGTGGCCGAGGGGAAGGTCGTGACTGGGCAGAACCCGGCGAGCTCGACGGGGACGGCGCTGGCGGCGCTGGCGGCGCTCGGGGCCGGCGAGGCGGCGGAAGCGGAGGGTGAGAAGAAGGACGCTTGCTGCTGAAGGATGTTTTGAGTTTGTCTCGTCGTTTTTTTCCCCCACTGCTTTCCCTCGCAGGTCGTCGCAGCAGTTTTTCCAGTTCTTTTTTCATCTCGGTTTTTGTAGAAGCGTTTTCTGTTCCAAGGAGAAAGAAGGGAAAAAGTAGAAAATCGCAAAGAAAAAAGATTAAAAGAGAGAGCTCTCATCTCTCTCAACCTCATCTCTCTCCTCTCTCTCGACCTCATAAAAGAGAGAGCTCTCATCTCTCTCGACCTCATCTCTCTCTCTACCTCATTTCCGCGTCGACTTCGGCAGCCAGGCCGGCGTCGCCCAGCAGCCCGCGGATCCTTTCCGCGGCGACCGCGGCGCGCTCCCGCACGCTCTGCCTCTGGTCCGTGCTGGCTCGAGGCGGGAGGGAAAAGGGCCGCCGCCTTTCGCGGCGGTCGCCGCCGCCTCCTCCGCCTCCCACGCCTCCTCCTGGCGCCGCTCCTCCTTCTTCGGAGAGGCCCCCGTCGTCGTCGTCGTCGTCGTCGCCCTCCTCCTCCCCTCCCTCTTCCCCTCCCTCCTCGGGCGCCCGCGCCAGCCCCTCGAGCCGCGAGAGCACCCCGGCGCCCTCCAGCGCGCGCGCCCTCGAGAAGGCCCTCCTGCGCGCTGCCTCGCGGCGCTGCGAGAAGGTCAGGCGGCTCTCGGCGCCAGCGGCGCCGGCGGCGCCGTCCCCGACGCCGTTGCGCGCCGCGCTCTCGGCGGCCCTCGCTGCAGCGGCCGACGAGAAGCCCGCGGGAGACCCGCCCTCGACGTTCCACGCGCAGAGGTTGAGCGCGAGCCACGCCCCGGCCAGCTGCACCGAGCGGGGCGTCCGAGGACGCGGGCGGGTCCCGCCCTCTCCTCCGTCGCCCCCTGCCCCTCCTCCTCCGCCGCCGTCGAATAGCAGGGCCGCGACGAGCCTGCCGCCGTCGGTGGCGTCGAACGCGGCGGCCCTGACGGGCTCCCGCCCCGCGGCGGCGGCGTTGGCCAGGGCGAGCGCGGCGTGCCTGGCGCAGGAGAAGAGCGACGCGCGCGAGGTCTCAAAGGCCGGGGAGTGCGGGGAGGAGCGAAAAGAAGAGGGCAGGGGAGGGTAGACGGCTTCGGCGACCGCGGGGCTCTGCTGCCGCTGCTGCCGCCCGGGGGCGCTCCTCCGCCGCCGCTGCCGCCGCTTGCGCCTGCGGCGGTCCTCGGCCTCCTCCTCCTCCTCCTCCTCCTCGCGGTCGTCCCCGGCGGCCAGGGAGAGCAGCGCGAGCGTCGTCGAAGCCGAAGGAGAGGTCGACGAGGGGAAAGCGTCGTTGGCAGAATTTGGCTGCGCAGCGGGAGCAGCGGCTGCGGCGGCGGCGGCATCGCCCTCCCCCGTCTCCATCATCTCCGCAGCGGCCTCTGCCTCCGCGGCAGCAGCAGCCGGAGCCTCCTCCTCCGGCGCAGAGGGATACAGCGCGGTCCCCTCCTCCAGGGCCCGGCGCAGCACCCGCCAGAGCCCCGGGCCGCCCCACCGGCAGACCTCCTCGACCTCCGACGCGCCCGCGTGCGCGAGGAGGTTCTGCAGCAGCGCGAGCGCGCGGGAGCGCACGCGGCCGTCCCCGCCGCGGAACGGGAAGCGGGGGGGCGGCGTCGGGGAAGCGAGGGCGCCGCCGCTCTCGCTTGCGCCCCCGCCCCCGCCAAAACCCGGCGGCCCCCCGACGCCGCCGGCGAGCTCCTCGGCGGCCGCCCAGGGCAGCGCCGAGAGGACCCTCCTGCGGTCGCGCGCGCTCGCGCCGTACGCGGCGTTCGCGAGGCCCCAAACCCCGTTGAGGCGGAGGGCGGCGTCGTCTCGGGGCGCGAAGGGGGGGTAGGGGGAGGCAGAGGCGGGGGAGAGGAGCTGCGAGGAGCGGAGGAGGAGGAGGCGGGACTGCTCCTCGGGCCCGGGGGTCGCAGGCGGAGCCGAGGAGGAGGAGGGACCGCCGCCGCCGCCGACGGCGCACCCGAACGCGCCGTCGCGGGCCAGCGCCGCCAGCAGCTCCAGCGCGCCGCGCTCCACCGCCTCCGCCTTGAGCGGCGAGAAATCGAGGAGCAGGTTGCACAACGCGGCCGAAGCGTTGGCGCGCAGCGCGCCGACGGCGCGCTGGAAGGCGCCCCCCGCGCCCTCGCCGCCGCCGTCGCCGAGGCGCGGCCTGAGCAGCAGCGAGCCGAGGAGGTGTTCCACGAGCTCCTTGCCCGTGTCGAAGGGGGGAGGGCAGCCTCCTCGCTCTCCCGCCGCCGCCGCCGCCGCTGTTGCTCCGGCCGCGAGCCCGGCGCGGAGCGTCCTCGAGGAGCGGGTGGCGACGCGGAGGCACGCGGCGGCCGCCGCGGCCGCCGCGGCGGCAGCGGAGATGAGCGCCAGGACGGGCCCGCCGCGGGGGCCGCCGCTGCCGCCGCCCCCGCCTTCGCCGCTGCCCCCCTCCTCCTCCCCCGAGACCGGGACCAGCAGCGTGAGCCTCCCCGCCGCGGCCTCGCGGAGGAGCGAAAAGTGCCGGAAGCCCACGACGACGGCGCGGAGCGTCTCCGGGTCGGAGAGCGTGCGGCTGCCGTTGCCGTTGCGGCTCGCGTTTGGCGCCGCCGCGGCCGCCGCCGACGCCGACGCGGAGGCCGCGCCCGAAGTCGCCGCGGCCGCCGCGAGGCTCAGGACCGAGAGGCAGGCCAGCGCGGACGCGACAGGGGAGAGGGACGAGGGAGGAGGGAACGCGGACAGCAGGGCGTCCCTCCCGAAGTCGCCTCCTTTGCTCTTTTTCGCCGCAGCGGCAACGGCCGCCGCCGCCGCCGCCGCCGCTGCCGGTTCCGTCTTCCTCTTTTTCTTCGCCTCCTCCTCCTCCTCCTTGTTTTCTTCGTCGGCGAGCCGCCTCGACCTCTGCAGCGCGGCCAGCTGCTGCCTGTCGACGAGCAGCTGCACTCGCGCCACCGCGAAGCGGCAGAGGGCGCCTACGGCCCCGGCGTCGCAGGCCTCGCCGGCCGCGGCGCCGAGCAGGAGGAGGAGCTTCCTCTTTGCTGCTCGCCTCTGCTGCTCCTGTCCTTCCTCCGCCGCCGCGGGCACTCGCCGCTGCCGCTGCCCTTGCTGCTGCTGCATCATCATCAGATGCAGCAGCGGCGGCGGCGGGAGCAAGAGGACCTCGAGGGCGCCCGCGGCCCTGTCCGCCGCGGCCGCCGAGGAGAGGTGCTCCAGCGAGCGTGATGGAGGAGAGGACGCGGAGTTGCCGCCTCTCGGGGCGCGCAGCAGCGAGACGACGACGGGGAGCGCCGCGCGCCGCACCGAGGACGCGCGCCGCTGCTCTTCCCTCGACGGGGAGGCGGCGAGCGCGGCGGACAAATAAGATAAACAGCAGGATGCATCGGAGACCGCCCGGAGCGAGGAAGAGGAGGAGGAGGAGGAGGAAGAGGGAGCCGAAGAGGCAGAAGCAGAGGCGGAGGCAGCGGCGAGCGTCGTCGCCGCGGTCGCCGCAGGCAGCGACCGCAGCATGAGCGCCTCGAGCGCCGCCCTGGCCCCCTCGGACCCGGCGAGGGGCACCGCGGTCACAGCGCAGGTCTCCGCGGCGAGCAAGGGTCGTAGGGCCGCCGCGGCAGCCGCAGCGAGCGACGACGACGACGACGGAGAGGTGGAGGAAGAAGAGGCGGCCTTGCTGTTGCCGCCGCCGCCCGCCGAGAGACAGGGACGAGGGGCGGTGGCAACGGCGGCGTCGCTCTCCAGGAGCCGAAGCAGCGCCTCGACCCCGCCCGCGGCCACGAGAGACGCTGCGAACGACGGCGGCGAAGAGGAGGAAGAAGAAGCAGGACCACCGCTTGCTGATGCCGCGTCCCGTCGAGCCCCGCTCGACGCCGCCTCGCTGTCGTCCTCGACGGCGCGGCCGAGGATGCGGGCGGCGATGACGGCGGAGGCCGCCGCGCTCGCGCCGGCGCCGGCTGCCCCGCTCACACTCCCTCCGCCGCTCCCTCCGACCCCGAGGCTCAGGAGCCAGACCAGGGCCTCGACGGCCTCCGGGAGCGCGACGACGGCGCACCTTGGCGACGCCAGGGGGGACTCGAAGACGAGGCCGAGGGCGCGGGAGGCCGCGACGGCGACTTGGAGAGAGACGGAACTCGAGGAGGAGGAAGAGTGAGAGCGAGCGAAGGCCTTGGCCGCGGCAAGCGTGGCAAAGAGCGCCGCCCCGCCACCGGCGGCGGCCACGGCCGCGGCGCCGTCCGCGGTGCCGTAAGCGAACGAGCCGATCGCCGCGGCGGCCTGGACAGCTGCGGAGACGACGGCGGCAGAGGCGGGGTCTCTTGCTCCCCCCTCCCCGGGTCCGTCGGCGTCCTCGCCGCCCCTCCTCTCGTTGCCCTCCTCCTCCTCCTCCCTCCTCCGCGTCTCCTTCAGCTCCTCCAGCGCCTCCAGGAGCGTCCCTACAAGGGCCTGGACCGCGCCCAGGCGCACGTAGGCTGCCTTGCGCCCCTTGTTGCCGATGACGTCGTTCTTGAGGGCGCGGACGGCCTCGGCGCGCTGCGGCCAAGAGGAAGAGGAGGCCGAAGAAGAAGAAGCGGCGGCGACGAGCGCGAGCATCGCCGCGGCCGACGTGAGCGAAGGCGGAGCAGCCGAGGGAGGAGGAGCAGGAGCTGCTGCGGCGTCCGTTCGCATCATCGTCATCGGTTGGGGCTCGGTGGAGACCATCTCAGCCAGAAGGAGAGCGAGCAAGCCTGAGCGCGCTCGCGCGCGTGTGCCTCCTGTGAGAAAGAGAGACCAAAGATGAGAGGGAGCGATGAAAAATGGATTCGAGCGAGTTTTTTTTTTTTTCCTTTCCACTCTAGATTTCCACAAGGACAGACACAAAAGTCTCGCGGAGAAAGCGCTCTACCTCCGCAACGCAACGCAACGCAGGCAGCGACTAGCTAGCGAGCCATCTTTTCTCTCTTCTAGCAAATGGCAGCCCCCCCTCCCCCGCCGCAACAGGGTGGCCCCTCGGTCGACCACAAGCGCGAGCCGTGCCCTGACCGCATCCTTGACGATGTCGGCGGGGCGTTCGGCATGGGCGCCGTCGGCGGCGGGATCTGGCACGCGCTCAAGGGGGCGAAGAACAGTCCCGGAGGAGCAAGGCTGCGCGGGAGTTTCGAGGTATGAAAGCGGTGTGGGAGAGAGAGAGAGGACGCGGGGACGCGTGTTTTTTGCCATCAGATCGGCGGCCAGCAAGCACGGCAGAGAGTTTCGTCCCGTTGCCTTACTTCTGCTCCGTCTCTCGCTCGCTCTCTTGCCCTCTTTCTGTTGCATTCTATTCTCGCTCGAGCATCGAGATGCTTTTCGTTAGCACCGAGCCCAACTGAAAGAAATGGCAAACGAGGAAGGTGACAACACCCCGCGTGCGTCAAGCGAAGAAGAAGAGACAGTTGACGACGAACAATCGACGAAAAACTCGCGACGCCGGAACTCAACGCCACCGGGCGTTGCCGCGGTGCGCCGTCGCTCTCTCTCGCTCGCTCGCTCGCTCTCGACCTTGAGCAAACTTCCGGCATTCACTCCCACTCACTCACTTCCCTCTATCTCTCGATAAAATTAAATGAAACCTCTCCAGGCGATCCGCCGCGAGGCCCCGCGCGTCGGCGGCTCCTTCGCCGTCTGGGGAGGGCTCTTCTCGTCGTTCGACTGCGTGCTCGTGGCCGTGCGCCGCAAGGAGGACCCGTGGAACTCCATCGCGGCGGGAGCGCTCACAGGCGGGTTCCTGCAGCTCAGGACGGGGCCCGCATCTGCGGCCAAGTCGGCGGCGTTCGGCGGGGTGCTGCTCGCGATGATCGAGGGGCTCGGCATCCTGCTGACCAAGATGACGGCGCCGCCGCCGGCGCCGCCGATGCTCGACGTCGCGCCGCCGGCGTCGAGCGCGTCGATCCCTTCCCCCGGGGCCCTGGGAGAGGAGGCGTTGAGCATGATCCCTGGGGCGCCGCCGCCGCCGCTGGGCGGAGGAGGAGGAGCGGAGGCGAGCAGCAGCGGGCAGAGCGGGAGCGGCGGCGGCGGCGGCTTTTTCGGTGGGTGGTTTGGCGGCGGAGGAGGCAAAGAGGCGGGCGCTTCTTCCTCGAATGCTCCCACTTCGACTCCGGCTGGAGACCTGACGTCGGACCCTTTTGCTCCGCCGCCGATGCCCGCGGGACTGCAGGGAGGGGACTCGGGGGCGAGCGGCGGCGGCAGCGGCAGAGGGGGGTGGTTTAGGTGAAGAAAGTTGCATTTTTTCTCTTTTTCGCCTTTTTTCCAGTGTTAGAATTTCCCTCTCTTTTTTTGGCTTCACTTCAAAAGGGGTCTCGATAGATCGAAGAATTCTTCTGAGAGCCCGTGGCAACTAGGAACTGGAGCTTCCGTCCGTCCGTGTGTCTTCTCTTTTTTAGTTCTCCTCACTTT